>JAESFX010000114.1_pt1 | contig 101096 bp, 97 predicted proteins | sample 9269501 | NCBI WGS metagenome assembly JAESFX01 (sample SAMN14515570, study PRJNA621655) | algae metagenome | isolation source: Desmonostoc geniculatum HA4340-LM1 and co-occurring heterotrophs from cave... | place: USA: Maniniholo cave, Kauai, Hawaii | collected 2009-07-28
ATTTGTCCGAACTGTGGAAGAATCACTCAAAGTATACATCAAAATCATTGGCGAACGATTCATGATTTACCTTGGAGTGAAAAAACTGTTTTATTAAAAATAAATCGTCGCCAATTCAAATGTAATAGAAGTCCAGCAATCAAGTTGCAAAGTAATCCAAAACGTTTTCTGCGGTTACGATTAGAACTTATGCACTGTACAAATTGACGATAATATGTAGTACTTGTGTACGATGTATAAGTCCTAACGATATTGTTGAGGATGCGAAAAATTTTCAATCGGCGATGGATATGTTCAGCAACAATACGTACATAGTTGAAAATTGCGATTGTGCTGCCGTTTAGGAGTGGGTAAATCAGCACAGCGAGGTTTTTTAGTGGCAATGCAGCTACAAGCGTTGATTTTTTGTGCTTTTATAGAGATAGGTGAAGTTTTGTAAAAAACATTGACTATTACTTTTACGCCAACGAACAACTTAACACTGCCAGCGGCTTGGCATCGCCTGACTCCGATTTGGCAAGGAGGAGAGGAAGTAATTCAAAAAAGTTTGCCTCACACTCAGCTTGCACCGGCTTGGCAACTGCTGCTTTTGGGCGACGGTTCGCCAACACGTCACTTAGAATTGCTTACAGGTGAGCCGATAGAAGTAGATGTCATTGATATGTCATTAATTGGCATGGACTTGGATAATGCCCCTGACTTAATCCAAGCTGTCCCAGGACCGCGACTACGGCGACAAGTGTGGCTGCGTACCGCTTCTGGTCAGCGATTAGCCTATGCTACTTCTTGGTGGGAAGCCAGCCACGTAGATGAATATTTGCAAAATCGCTCATTACCAATTTGGGCGAGTTTAGCTCGTCTTCGTACAGAGTTGTATCGGGATGTGCGAGGAATTTATTACGGTTACTCTCCCGCGCTACAGTCAGGTTTTAATGTAACCGGGCCTTTTTGGGGTCGCCACTACCTATTTTGGCATCATGGACAGCCACTTACCTTGATTTATGAGGTTTTCTCGCCTTATTTAACCAAATATTTGGGGTCTATGCAGCTGAGTGGAGTGAATACTGAGGCATAGTTACGAAAAAGCAAGGATCGGGGCAGGTATAGTAGAAACGCAAAATTTTGTGTCTCTACTACATATTGCCAATTAAGAGATTATTTAACCTGAAAAATCATATTAAATCTTAATTATTGAATTTTTCATTTACAAAATTAGCAGCGGCTTATCAGCAAAAATAACAACTGGTTGGTATCATTATGATACAAACTATCAAAATTTATAATTCAACAATATATGTGATTTGGTATATAAACTGGGGACAATAGACTGAAAATTGGCGACTGGATACTGGGTATTAGATATTATAAATATTCTTGCTCAGTCCCTAATCCCTAATCCCTAATCCCTATTTTCATCTGATGACTTGCAGCTTTGTCAACTTAGTTATATCCTCGAAGTGCTTGAAATAACCGATTAAACTATCGAAAACTTTCCGCAGAGGCATCCGTTTAAAGGAAGTGTCCTGCGAAATTTAACAAAGCGTGTTAAAAAAGGTAACTAAACACTAAAACAGCGCTTTTGAAACAGTTGGAAAATTGATTACGGAAATATCATCAATATCTAGGTGGAGAAATTTATGGAGTTAGCAGCCCTAAATAACGAGAAACTTTTTGGTTTACCGTGCCGATTTTAGATTTAGATTTTAGATTATTTCGGTACTCCTTTCCTACGGAAGGCTACGCGAACAAAGAAGCAAGCTACATGTCCCGCCCCTCCTGTGCCGAACAAATCCAAAATTTCAAATCCGACGCTCGTAAGCGTTGCATTAGCTACGTAGGAGCGTCTGACTTACTCTAAGCAAAGCTATGCCGTTCGCGTTAGCGTCTCTGAAAGAGAAGGCGTTGCCTTTCCTTCGCATTAGCGTCTTTGTACCCCTCCGGGGAAGCAAGCTACGCGCAGCGGCGACCACAGGAGAAGGAGAAGAGAAGGCTTGACGCTGCGCTATCAAGCCAGTAATCAGGGTTAATCCAAAATCCAAAATCCAAAATTTAAAATTGATTGACTGAAGCAATCAAGCAAGTAATGAGTTTGCAAGTATGAGGTATTAGGTTTCAATGGCACCGCCTCTTGTGTCTGTTTCCATGAAGAAAAATAAGAAACCGTCTCTGGTGCTGGCGCTGTCGTCTGCTGGATTATTAATTACTGCGGGGAGTGCAGCATATTGGTTGTTAACCCAAAGACAACCATCTTGGAACGATTTGCTAGTAGGTGCAAATATTATTCCTGGTGATGCTCTATTTGCGGTTTCCTTAACAACAGATCCCCAGCAATGGCAGAAATTACGGGAGTTTGGGACAAAAGAAACCCAAGCAGAACTAGATAAAAATTTAGTACAGTTACGCGATCGCTTTCTGACTAATAATGGTTACGACTTCCAGAAAGATATTGCTCCTTGGGTAGGCAATAACGTTACAATTGCGATTCTCGCACCAACAACAGCAAATAAATCTGTACCCAAACCAGTTACCACCAATGAAGATGTGACTCTTGATCAGCAGTCGATAATAATGGTCTTGCCAGTAAAAAACCGAGAAATAGCCAAAAACATCTTCGCGCAACCCAAAACCCTCAAACAAGGCAAATGGGTTGACCGCACTTATCAAGGAATTGCCATCAAACAAAATCAGGGACAACCAGGCGAAAACTTTTCCGCAGCCTTGCTAGATGGGCGTTTCTTAGTGATAACTGATAGTCCCAAAGCCACAGAACGAGCGATTGATGCCTACAAAAATCAAACATCCCTCGCTACAACAGGGGGCTTTGCCGAAAATTTGCCAAAAATCGCCAATAATCAACCCTTTGCCCACTTTTACGTCAATGTACCAACAGCAGCTAAAATAGCCGCTGCTTCTCCAAATCGCCCTTTACCTGCTCAAGTTTTAGCTCAACTGCAAAATAACCAAGGTTTAGCGGCAACAATGACCTTAGAATCAGAAGGAATCCGCTTAAAAGGTGTTTCTTGGCTCAATCCTAATAGTCAACGCGTGCTGGCGGTGGAAAACAAAGCCGGGAAAATGCAAAGCCGCGTACCAGCAGAAACCTTAATGATGCTCTCAGGCGGTAATTTACAGCGGTTGTGGGGAGAATATGTTTTAACATCTCAGGGAAATCCCCTCTCACCGATCGCACCAGAACAACTGCGAGGTGGTGTAAAATCTCTTACCGATCTCGATTTAGATAAAGATTTACTCAGTTGGATGAAAGGCGAATTTTCCTTATCAGTGATTCCTAATACGCCAAAAGAAGGTTCACCAGATAATTTTCGTGCGGGTTTGTTGTTCATGGTACAGACAAGCAATCGCAAATCAGCCCAAGCGTCTATCACTCAGCTTGATGAAGTGATGACAAATCAATACCAATTCCAAGTCCAACCGGGGAAAGTCGCAGGTCAACCCGTTGTTAACTGGGTATCACCTTATGGTACGTTAACCGCCACCCACGGCTGGTTAGATGGAGATGTTGCTTTCCTGGTAGTGGGCGCTCCCATCACTGATAAAATTCTTCCCAAACCAAACACCACACTAGCTAGCACTCTTCCCTTCCAGCAAACAGTTCCTACAGAACCCAATCCGACAAATGGTCAATTTTTCCTGGATGTGGAACGAACCGTGAAAAACTTTCCCTTACCAACTCTGATTCCCAATCAACAAACCTTACTAAGTGCAACGCGCTCAATTGGTATGACATCTGCTGTCAGCGACAATCGTAGTAACCGTTACGACATTTTTATAACACTCAAAAAAGTTAGTAAATAGGGGAGTGGGGAGTGGGGAGTGCGAGCAGGGGAAGCAGGGGAAGCAGGGGGAGCAGGGGAGCAGGGGAGCAGTAAGTTTTTCCCCTCTGCCCCTCTGCCCCTCTGCCTCTTGTGCCTCTTGTGCCCAATGCCCCATTCCCTATTCCCCATTCCCCATTCCCCATTCCCCATTCCCCTATAACCAGATAGGATCAGAACAGTCAGAATCGATATTTTAAAGAATCCACGGAGAGAAGACTTTATGAATCTGGTTGTACTCCAGAATTGGCTGGACAATGCTTCCTTTGCCGTATTATTCCTGACAATGCTGGTGTATTGGGGAGGAGCGGCTTTTCCGAATCTGCCTTATCTAGCCGCTTTGGGGACAGCTGGGATGGCGATCGCTAATTTGTGTATAGCTACACTATTAGGGGCACGATGGATAGAAGCTGGTTATTTTCCCCTGAGCAATTTGTATGAATCTCTGTTTTTCTTAACTTGGGGAATTACTACAGTTCATCTAATTGCTGAAAACAGCAGCCGTAGCCGCTTAGTTGGAGTTGCTACAGCTCCAGTGGCAATGGCGATCGCCGCTTTTGCTACCCTGACATTACCATCTCAGATGCAACTGTCGGAACCCCTAGTACCTGCCTTGAAGTCAAATTGGTTGATGATGCATGTCAGCGTCATGATGTTGAGTTATTCTGCTTTGATGGTGGGTTCGCTATTGGCGATCGCTTTTCTAATTGTCACTCGCGGTCAAGATATCCAACTACAAGGCAGTTCTGTTGGTACTGGTGGCTATCGTAGCAACGGCTATCGCTTGCACAAAGCAACAGAACTTATTTCTGAATCACCAGCCCCCTCTGCCGAAAATAACGGCTTTGCCCGTTTTGAAACTAGTAGCAACGGCAACGGTAACGCTAACACCGCTGTTTTGGGTTTAGTCACAACAACCCCAATCCAAAATCCAAAATCCGAAATCCAAAATTCGGAACCTCTTTCACCCCAGCGCCTTAGCCTTGCCGAAACTCTCGACAACATCAGCTATCGCATCATCGGATTAGGATTTCCCCTGCTGACAATTGGGATTATTGCCGGTGGCGTTTGGGCTAACGAAGCTTGGGGTTCCTATTGGAGTTGGGACCCCAAAGAAACTTGGGCGTTAATCACCTGGTTAGTGTTCGCAGCTTACCTTCATGCCAGAATTACTCGCAGTTGGCAAGGGCGCCGTCCGGCAATTTTAGCTGCCACCGGCTTTGTCGTTGTCTGGGTTTGCTATCTCGGTGTAAATCTTTTGGGTAAAGGTTTGCATTCTTACGGTTGGTTTTTCTAAAAACCTCATCAAAATAGTGCTAAGTGTTAAGTATTTTTTACTCATCACTTAGCACTTAGAGCAGAATTCAGAATTCAGAATTCAGGAGTCATAATTCAGAATTAGAATAGGCTCTATGCCTCGCTACCAGACCTCGATGTGTAATTCAGTAACTTGAGATTTGCTCTATATAGGACTCCTATTTGATTGCGTGAAAAAACTTGCCATCAAGTCGAAAAGCCTTATTCCCTATTCCCTACTCCCCACTCCCTACCTACACAACTTAATTCACAAATCAAAGGCAATTACAGCCACTAAATCCATAAAATCATTATTTTATTTCGGATGAACTGCTAAATCTGTGGAAAGGATAGATTTAGTGACAGGAGATGTTTATGGAAGATGGATTTGAGAGACTAAATCACGATGAAGTTGTGTCTATAGAACCAGACACTTTTAATAAGCTAAATATTGCTAAAACTTTTAAAGTCCGCGATTTGATTACAGCAATTAAGGAGTATATTGGAGCAGATGAAACAGATGAAGTAAATTTGTATACCCAAGGATTAAATTGTGAAGTTTTGCAATTTAGTACTCAGGGATGGAAAAAAGGAAAAGTTAGACTTGCTTTAGAATTTTGTCCTGAGGGGTCTGAATCACCACTTGATGAAATTTTTCAAAAACTTAAACAAGTAGAAAATTAATATCCAATTAGCAAAAGAACCCTGATTTATTAAATAAATCGGGGTTCTTTGCCTCTTGATAATGAATTACGGTTTAGGAATTGGCATGGAACGGGGAACTTATCTAGGCATTCCTCGCCAGTGGTTGTATTGGTATAACCAGCAAGGGGAAAAGCTTTTAACACCAGAAGAAGACGCAAAACTCGCTAAACAGAAAACCCAGCAAGCAAAACAAGAAGCGCAGCAAGCACGACGACGTGCTGAATTATTAGCACAACGGTTGCGATCGCTTGGCGTAGATCCAGATTCTTTTATCTAAATTACCATCAAGATTCATTTATAAAATAAAGATGTACTAATAACTGAGGAAGAGTAAACCCATCATGCTAAAGTACGATCCATTAGCTTGTTTGCCCTCATCAGAGGAACTGCCAGACTCTGACGATACCCCAGTGGATAACGAATTACAAAATATAATTCCAGGTTTACTCAAAGTTATCTTAGCGATGGTTTGGGCAGAACGCATGGATTGGTTTTTTGGTATAGATATGGGGATTTATCATGACCCAGATTTACCAGCGATAGTCCCAGATGGATTTTTGAGTTTGGGCGTAGAGCGATTTTACGATCAAAACCTCCGCCCCAGTTATGTGCTTTGGGAAGAGAAGAAATTACCGATATTAGTGTTGGAGGTGGTATCTAAAACATACCGTGGTGAGTACTCAACCAAGAAGGCAGAATATGCAAGATTGGGGATTTTGTATTATGTAGTTTACAACCCATTTCGTCGCCGTAAGCCACGTTTAGAAGTTTACAAATTAGTTAATAATGGCTATGCATTACAAGATGGTAATCCCGTTTGGTTGCCAGAGATAGGTTTAGGAATTGGCATAGAGCAGGGAACTTATGTAGGCATTCCGCGAGAGTGGATGTATTGGTATAACCAGCAAGGACAACGGTTTTTAACACCAGAAGAAAAGGAAAAACTTGCAGAACAAAAAGCTCAACTTGCAGAACAAAAAGCTCAACTTGCAGAACAAAAAGCTCAATTATTAGCAGAGCAGTTGCGATCGCTCGGCATAGATCCTGATTTAATCTAAAATCGAGAAAATTGGTAAAAATCCTGGATTTATTGATGGGCAAATTGCGAGTATTGCAGTTAAAAATAACTTGATTTTAGTAACGAATAATGTAGCATATTTTCAAGATTTTGATGGTATAAACATAGAAAATTGGTTCATTAATTAAGATACTGCATTGTTTATTCAATTTATTAATGCGTATTGCTATGCCTTGGACATCACCAATGCGTTCAAATATTTCCAAAGACTGATTGAAAAGAGCGATCGCTTGATCCACTTCCCCTTTATTGGCGTAGATATTTCCCAGATTGTGCAACGTCGCCGCTTTGGTTTGGACATTACCAATGCGTTCATTTATTTCCAAAGACTCCTTGTAGAGTGCGATCGCTTAATCCACTTCCCCTTTCTTGGCATAGAGAATTCCCAGTTCGTGCAACGTCCCTGCTATGCCTTGGACATTTCCAATGCGTTTATCTATTTCCAAAGACTGATTGTAGAATGCGATCGCTTGCTCCACTTCCCCTTTGTTGGCGTAGATACGTCCCAGATTGTGCAACGTCGCCGCTTTGGTTTGGACATCACCAATGCGTTCAGTTATTTCCAAAGACTGATTGTAGAGAGCGATCGCTTGCTCCACTTCCCCTTTGTTAGCGTAGACAATTCCCAGTTGGTGCAACGTCGCCGCTTTGCCTTGGGCATTTTACGAATTACGCATTACCCTATCAAGACTTGCACTCACACTTTCAGCATCCTGTGACTTCAATCGCTGCAAAATCTCTAAAGCTGGTTGCAAATAGGATATCGCTATAGTGTATTCACCCAGCTGTTCTGCCAAATCTCCTAACCTCCACAGAGTCATTGCTTTTCCTTGGACATCACCAATGCGTTTTCTTATTTCCAAAGACTGACTGTAGAGTACGATCGCTTCATCCACTTCCCCTTTGTCGGTGTAGATCATTCCCAGTTGGTGCAACGTCGCCGCTTTACCTTGGACATTACCAGTGCGTTCAAATATTTTCAAAGACTGATTGAAAAGTGCGATCGCTTCATCCACTTCCCCTTTGTTGGCTTTCAGTATCCCAAAATGATGATAAATTGATGCTAATTCTCCTTCTTCTTCTGCGGGACAAAGATTTAAAGCTTGTTCTTCCTTATCTGCCATCTTTTGCAGAATCATCTCAACTCCCCTCTCGGCTTCTGGCGACTTCGGGGAATTTTGCAAAATCTTATCTAACCATTCCAACAGCCGAGGATTTCCATCTGCTGCTTTTTTGGCGAGCTTCTGCAATTCTGTATCAATTAACCGCAACAAATGCCAGTCACGCACATTCTGTTTAAACAACTGCTGGTAAGTGCTAGCGAGTGCTTGGGCTAATTGATATCCGGCTGCCAACTTGCCGTAGAGGTGCGCTGCGGCGGCTGCTGTTGGTGCGTCTTCGCCTTCGATTCCGATTTGAATTTGTGCCATAAAGTTATCTGGGAATTTATACAGGATTTTTATCTCACGCAAAGGCGCAAAGGCGCAAAGAGGAAAGGATTTTGAAATTATTTACTTTGTGTTGTAACGATTGTCTAAGATAAGGCAACAGACCCAAACCTGGAAACCCAGATTGAATCTAAGTTTCAAAAATTACGAATTACATTATTTTATCCACAATTGCGAATTGCGAATTGTTCTTTTAGCAGGTGAACAATATGGTTCAGACTCCAGTTAAAAAACTAACTTTTGAAGAGTTTCTAGAACAATACCCTGATGGTGGCATTTACGAACTGATAGATGGAGAGATTATACCAGTGGAGGCAACCAGAGCGCACAAGAATGTAGCAAGGTTTTTAATGTTTGCCTTCAATGATGAAATTAGACGGTTGGGACTTGAATATATTGCTGACAAAGATATCATCATCAGGACGTTTACTGATGCTGGGCAAGAACAAGGCAGAAATCCAGATGTAAGCGTAGTTAGTGCATCACTGTGGAACAGCAATGTTTTAGCCTACGGGGCGCTGATTGAGCCGATTCAACTTGCTGTAGAAGTTACCTCAACAAACTGGGATGATGATTATGTTGACAAGCTAGATGAGTATCAACGACTGGGTATTCCTGAGTATTGGATTGTAGATTATCTGGCGATCGCTTCTCGCGCTTATCTCGGTAATCCCAAACTCCCCACGATTTTTGTTTATCAGTTGGTTGAGGGTGAATACCAGGTTCAAAAGTTTACGGGCTATGACCGTATTCTCTCTACTACTTTCCCCGAACTAGCGTTAACTGTTAAACAAGTTGTTGCTGCAAGTCAAATCCAAAAACTATGAGAAGTTCTAAAAATGGTATGGACTCCTCTACACGCAAAAATCCATCGCACAATGCGATCGCGCCATTTATTTGAGCGCAACCAACGGCTATTAGTCGCTGTCTCCGGCGGACAAGATTCTCTGTGTTTAATAAAATTACTTTTAGATTTACAATCCAAATGGGGATGGGATTTAGGTATTGCCCACTGCGATCATCGCTGGCGTTCTGATTCCCAAGCTAATGCTCATCACGTAGAAAACTTAGCTAAAACTTGGGGTATATCTTTTTATTTAGAAACAGCCAACGAACCGATAAATAGTGAAGCTGCTGCACGCGATTGGCGGTATGAAGCTTTAAGTGCGATCGCCAAAGCAAATAATTATCAATATATAGTTACAGGACATACGGCAAGCGATCGGGCCGAAACTCTCCTCTACAACTTAATTCGCGGTAGTGGTGCTGATGGCTTACAAGCCCTGACTTGGCAACGCCCCCTAACTACGGGCATTATGCTAGTGCGTCCACTTTTAGAAATTACTCGCACACAAACACAGCAATTTTGCCAAGATTTTCAATTACCAATTTGGGAAGATTCTACTAATCAAGATTTAAAATATGCCCGGAATCGCATTCGCCAAGAAACACTACCATATTTACAAGAAAATTTCAACCCCCAAGTAGAATCAGCCTTAGCCCAAACAGCAGAACTTCTACAAGCAGAAGTGGAATATTTGGAAAAAGCTGCCCAGCAGCTGCGGGAAGAGGCGATGATATGGGGCATTGGGTATGAAGAAAATTTCGTTCCCTTAAAATTAAATCGTCGGGTGTTGCAGAAAGCACCGTTGGCGCTGCAACGTCGGGTGATGCGTCAAGTATTGCAGCAAATACTGACTGACGCACCTAGTTTTGAACATATTGAAAAATTAACGGCTTTAATTACAGCACCAAATCGATCGCAAACCGATCCATTTCCTGGTGGTGCGATCGCTCAAGTACAAGGCGATTGGATCTGTTTGAAATAGTTAGGAGTTAAAAGTTATGAGTTAAAAATTTTCTTGAATTCATAACTCATCACTCCTAACTCCTAACTTTTTAAGACGCTAACAATTCCGGTTGAGATATCAAACTTTGGAGAGTTTGGCGCATCTGAGCGATCGCTTGGAGTTGAGAATCGCCAGTTTCCTGGAATCGCTCCAAAGATTCTCCGATTCCTTGAAGCTTTTGCCGTAAGCCGTCTAGACAATCCTGAACTGGTTGTAGTGCTTCTTCATAGAGATTGACTCGACCACGACATTGAGCAGTTGCTGTTCTTAGAGACAGCAAGTTTTCTTCGATCGCTTTGAGTTCTTGCTGCTTCTCCTCCAAATCGTGGGTTTGATTGTCAATCATTCCTTGAGCTAGATCGATACCAGCACGCATCTGCTCAATCTCACGTTCTAATTTTTGGATTTCCTGTGAATATTGTTGTCGCTGGGTTTCAATTTGTAACAGAACCGGCCCTAAATTAATTTGATTACCCTCTTCTTCATCAGCAACAGTATGTCCTTGCCGCCGCAGCAATACATTTTGATGTTGCTTGAGAAACTTCTCATGCTGTAACATGTTGCGGCGTTGTCCCACCAAACTGGAGTTTAGCATCTGATAAAGGTCTTTTTCATCTGTTAGTTCCAGTTCTAAATTAATGTGATCCTGGTCAGATGCTTGGTTTAATTTATTTTCTAGTTCTTCTATAGCTTCTTGCTTATATTTAAGTTCTTGTTCTTGATCGTGAACAAAGCTAGCGTCTATTTCTAACTTATGCTGTAAGTCTTGGACTATTTTTTGTAGTTCCTCTAGAGGCATTTTTTGTAAAGCTTCGACATCAACTTGCTGCCCCAGAACTACATCACCAGATGTTGCAGCCAAGGTGTGAATTTGTTGATATAAATCTTCTTGATTGCGTAACTGTTCTTTAAGTAACTTAATATACTCTTGCTTGTTGTTAAGCTCGGCTGTACTGACCTGCAATTGGGCTGTTTGTTGGGCTAGAGAATTTTGTCCTTGTTGCCATGCGTTTTGGCGATCGCCCAATATTTGTGACAAGCGCTCAACTTCTTCCTGTTGTTGAGCGATCGCAGTTTTTTGCTGCTGGAGTTGTTCCCAGTGTGAAGTCAGAATAGCTTGCTGATTTTCTACCAATTCAAAGCCAAGATGAACGTGTTCTGTTAGTGTTTCTGTGGGAGAAATGCGACTTGATAAGCGATCGAGTAACTCACTCATCGCCCGACTTTGCTCCTCATCCAAAACCGTTCCTTGTTTAAAATCTGCTTGACGCTCCTCTAGGCGACGCTGCTCACCGCGCAAATGCTCCCAAGCACCTTCCAATTCCTGACGATTGCGCTCAATTTCTGCTTGTAAACGTTCAATTTCCCCACGGGATGTATCAACTTCCTGTTTTTGCTGCTCCAGTTGTTGCGACTCATCCTCCATCTGTTGCAACTGTTCCAGGCGTGCTTCCATTTCCATTTCACGGCGATTCAACTCTTGCGCCTGAAACGTCAGCGACTGTTTCCACTGATCGATCTCATCTTCCTTGAGCTTAAATTTTTCCAATTGGCGGGAAAAATTCTGCAAAATATTGACTAGCGGCCGCCCTGCTTCTTGAATCCGTTGTACTTGACGATTCGGATTCAGTTCAACCAGTACCAAGGCGCCATCATTTAATTTACTTGCGTCCTCAGCGGCAATCACTTCTTCCGACACAGTACTCCAATTCTGGTCAGTTCGCTGACAAGCTAGTAGTTTCAGTTCGGTTTTGCCACCACCACTGAGTAAACCACCTTTCTGTTTTTGTACTTCTGCTAAATACAGCACACTGTTAGTCCTTATTGATGCACTTAAAGTTAGTGTTTTGAGATATACCTGAGATAATTCTGTTCACTTGTCTCACTGAACCGGAGTTGAGCAGAACAAAACAGACAAAACTATTTATAGACGCGAGATGCTACGTCTTGATACTTATAGAAGCGACTTGACCACGCCTTTATATTTTGTACTGATGACAGGGATGATGACTTCCGTGTTAACACTAGCTTTGTGAAAGTGTATTACGAAAAATTAAGGTTTATAGCTTAATTTCTGACTTGATGAGAACAAGGGATAAGGTCACAATCTTTCCAATTCCCTGCGATCGATACTTACAGCAGAATTCAGAATTCAAAATTCAGAATGGGCTACGCCAAGCTGCGCTAACAGAAGTAAAACAGGGTTTAGAAGTAGCTTTGAGGCTAAGTTTGCGTGTTTCACTTTCCTTGAAATCTGCTGTAAACAAAAAGTCAGAATTTAGAATTGGTGAATTCACCAATAGTTGAAGCGGGTAAAGCAGGGTAAGAGAAATAACTCCTAACTCCTAAATTAAACTACCTGACGTAATTAACAAATAATATAAACGCCATCATAAGGAGTACTTTTTAGCTCAATGCAGGGAAATTTAAATGAAATTGATATTTGCAGTATTCTGCAATTAATTGAGTTGGGACAACGAACAGGGCAACTATGGGTAGAAGCTCATAGCTCTTACCACAACAACAAAGCTGGTGAAGACGGAGCTAGTAAATATCTCTCAAAACAACGGTCTTGGTTCGTTTTTTTCCTCAATGGTCAAATCATCTATTGCCAACAAGGAGAAAGTAGCTTATCCAGGATTAGCGATTATTTACGTCATTACCGAGTTGAAATGCGACTTGTCGACAAACAAATTGCCTCCTTATCATCAACCGACGCACCAGAATATGCGTACCTTTGGGCACTACTGGAACAGAATATCATCAACCCCAAGATAGCTGCTAGTATTATCCAGGGTTTGGTACATGAAAGCCTGTTTGAGCTGCTGAGCTTACATCAAGGTAATTTTATTTTCCGTCAAGGCGCGGCACTTGCCCCGCAATTAAACACCTTTGAGATTAGCCGCTTTGTGACAAAAATTACTAAGCAGGTACAAGAGTGGAAGCAACTTTATCCACACATTCAGTCTCCCGAACAATTACTGGTGCTATCTGACAAAGTTCAGACACACTCATCGCTACCAGCAGCAACCGTCAATAAACTACAACATTGGGCTGATGGTAAAACATCCCTGCGTCAACTGGCTCGTTATCTCAACCGAGATATTTTGACAGTCGCTAAGGCAATATATCCATATGTGCAACAGAGTTGGCTACAGTTAGTATATTCAGCGACAAATAAACCGGAGATTCACACTGAGAACTGGGAATTGAATAAAAAAAACAGGGGGCGGATAGTATGTATTGACGATGCGATCGCCATCGGTGAGACTGTAAATTCCATCTTACAAACACAAGGTTATGAAGCGATCGTCCTCACCAACCCCCTAGAGGCAATCAGTCTGGTTTTTCAACTCAAACCGGATTTAATTTTATGTGACATTGCCATGTCGGAATTAGAGGGATACGAAGTTTGCGCCATGCTGCGACACTCAACGGCATTTCGGCTCACACCGATTATCATGCTTACTGGTAAAGATGGATTTATCGATCGAGTCAAAGCTAGCATGGTCGGCGCAACAGATTATCTAACAAAACCATTTACAGACAATGAATTACTCATGCTCGTAGGGAAATATATCAATAACTAATGAAAATGGGGCAGAAAAATTTTAGATTTTAGATTTTGGATTTTGGATTTTGCGAACGCGAGTGCGTGCCGCAGACAAAAGTTTCAGCTAGCGCTTTCGGCGTAGAAGCCCAGAGGGCAGCAAGACAGAAGCATCAAAGCTTTTCAAGACGGATTTTGGCTTGAACAATCTAAAATCTAAAATCCAAAATAGCTAGGGCTTCCGGCGTAGAGGTTTAGAGGGCGGCAAGACAGAGGCATCAAAGCTTTTCAAGACAGATTTTGGATTGAACAATCTAAAATCTAAAATCCAAAATCCAAAATATAAACAGATTCAATACTTGTGGATCTACTAAAAGATGAGGTAAAAGATGTTATCACAGAATGAGCCAACCCAGTGAAACCTCACTATCCAGGAAATTAGCGAAAAACTAAATTTAATTTATACAGTTAATACTTGCGGGGGAATCAGGGAATGTTCCAAATAGGAACGTTACATCAGGAGGTAGATAGACACTTATGAGTACAGTTCTGATTGTAGAAGACAGTATCGCGCAAAGGGAGATGATTACAGATCTCCTGAAAGCAACTGGACTAACAGTCACCCATGCCAGTGACGGATTAGAAGCATTGGAGGCAATTCAAGTAGCACCTCCCGATTTAGTGGTATTGGATATTGTCATGCCCCGGATGAACGGCTACGAAGTTTGTCGGCGGTTAAAATCCGATCCGAAAACCCAAAATGTTCCTGTAGTTATGTGTTCTTCCAAAGGTGAAGAATTCGATCGCTACTGGGGCATGAAGCAAGGTGCAGACGCCTACATCGCCAAACCCTTTCAACCAACTGAGTTGGTAGGAACAGTCAAACAACTGCTGCGAGGATAAGGATAAAAGCAATATGGTCAGCAAACCGGACTTTTTAAGTGGCAGTGGTCAAGATCATTTCCGACCAGAATTACAAGTAGAAAGTCCTGAAGGTGAGTTACATTTGAGGTTTTACATTCCCTCGCATCAGGAGTTTGCACTACAAGCAACTGGCATCCGGGAAGTAATTGAACTAAGTCCTGATAGAATCACCCCGATTCCTAATGCTTCTCCTTTACTTTTGGGTACTCTAAATTTACGAGGTCGAGTTATTTGGGTGGCTGATTTGGGTCAATTTCTGGGGGAACCAAGTGCATTAAACACAGATAAAGCTGAAATTCCGGTGATTGCCATTGAAGAACAAGACACAATCGTGGGTTTAGCAGTAGAAGAAATCGGTGGTATGGACTGGCTGGATGTCCAAAATCTCATGCCACCAACTAGTGTTCCAGATACTATGGCTCCTTTTTTACGTGGAGAGTGGGTATTAGGTGCTAAAAATAATCAGTGTCTACGACTGCTCGATCAAATGGCAATTATACGGAGTGCGCGATGGGCAGGATGAAATTGGAGGAGGAAATGGCAGCAAGTATTGATGGTTACGAGCCAACATATCAACAGGCGATGACCGCCTATGTTCAAAGAAATTATGACGTTGCCGCCACTTTAGTTGACCAAGTGGTGCAAAATTTACCAAATGATCCAAATTCTCATTTATTAAGGGGTCATATCTACTACGTTTTGCAACAGTATGATGTTGCAAAACAAGAATATCAACAGGTATTAGACTTGACTAAAGACCCAGAAATTATTGCTTTTGCCAATAATGGAATTGAGAATATTAATCAATATCTAGAGTCGTTTGGTGGTCAGATTGATACATCAGCAAGTCAAGAGCAAATAAATTCCCTAGAGATGTCTGATGCGCTGGCATATAGCGAAGAAGAATTGGAAGATTTGCCTGCTAGTGAGGAATTTGACAGCAAAAACCTGGATTTGAACTTTTTTGAAGAGGAACAACAAACTGTGAATACAGTTGAAGAACTATCTTCAAACAATCCATTTAATATAGCCACAGAAGGCAGTATTGAAACAGAAAACATATCAGATTCTTCTATAAATTTTGGTGAAGATCCTTTTGCCTTAAATGAAGAATTAGACGAACAAGATTCCAATAGCAGCCGTTGGGAGGAAAACGCAGAATTAGAATTACCTGCTTTTTGGCAAGAAGATAGCTCCGAAGAGAGTCTGGAAGAATCATTAGTGAATAATCATTTTGCAGACAATGAAATAAATTCTACTAATGAAAATTCAGATATTCACAATAATAACTACTCTTCAGCTTCTAATTCACAAACTGGTAATAGTAACAATAATTTTGCTGATTTGTTGAGTGAGTCAGAGCCTCAAGATTTCAGTGTTGAAAGTTTAGAACTTCCACAGCATCATTTTGCAGATGAAACTGTACTGATTGCTGAGAAAGAACCGAGCAATAGGTTTGCAACCAATAACTTAGAATACAATAGTCAAGAAAATTTGTCGGAAACTCAACCTAAGAGTTGGTTGGGGAAAAGAGAAGTAGAAGCTGAAGAAGAATTCCAACCAAATTTTTCGGATGATTCTTCATCTTTGAACAAAAATTTTATTTCGGATAAAAAGCAGTTTCAATCACTTCAATTCTCAGAAAAAAATAGCTTTTATGAGGATGAAAGTTTTGATCTGGAAGCATTTGAGTCTGCCTTTGGTTCAGAGAGCTTAGCCTCTGATGAAGAGTCAAACAATGTAATGCATCGAGAAAATTCTAAGAGCAATATAGAATTTTTAGATGACTTTGAAGAATTTGATGATTTAGGGAATATTCCAGGGTTTGACCTGATCGAAGGAGATTCTGACTTCGCTGACATCGCAATGCATTCTGCCGCAGCAGAAACCAATGGTACTGGACGCTCTCAAGTTGTGCAGGCTTTTTCAAGTAATGCAGCAGATCGTGAAGAAGAACTATTCACGATTACTGGTTCACACGAACCAGTTCCAGCCTTTAACCAAGCAGATGTCTCCAAGGTAGAACCCAATGTCAGCGTTGAGCAAGGCTGGTTAGCACCATTAGAAAATGCCCCCATAGAAAGGAAGCAATGGTTAATTGGTGGGAGTGTAGGTATTGCCTCGGCGCTGGTTGTAGCCACAGTCAGCTTTCTCGCCACAACATTTTCTCCACCCCAACAAAGGGAAAGTGTCCGAAATACAGGTTGGGCAATGGCACTGGCTGCCGGACTGACGGGTTTTGCTACCGCAGGCTTCATGGGGAATATCACACTCAAGCAAATTCGCCGCACAACCAAGGATTTGGAGACTCAGTTTGAGGCTGTACGCCAGGGAAATCTGAATGCTCAAGCTACGGTGTATTCCGAAGATGAATTGGGGCATTTAGCCAGTGGTTTTAATGAAATGGCGCGAGTCATTTTCACAACCACAAATGAAGCCCAACGCAAAGCCGATGAACAAGAGGAAGCCAAAGAAAATCTGCAACGCCAGGTGATTCGCCTGTTGGACGATGTGGAAGGAGCTGCTAGAGGCGATTTAACAGTGCAAGCTGAAGTCACAGCCGACGTACTGGGAGCCGTAGCTGACGCTTTTAACCTGACAATTCAAAACCTGCGGGATATTGTCCAACAGGTAAAAGTAGCAGCCAAGGAAGTGACAAAAGGTGCAACCAACTCCGAAACCTTTGCTAGAGCCTTATCTAGTGATGCTTTGCGGCAAGCAGAAGAGTTGGCAGTGACGCTGAATTCTGTACAGGTGATGACCGACTCGATTCAGCGGGTAGCAGAAGCGGCGCGGGAAGCCGAAACCGTCGCCCGCGATGCAAGTACGATCGCTCTCAAGGGTGGCGAAGCAGTAGAAAATACTGTGGCGGGGATTTTGGAAATTCGCGAAACCGTTGCCGAAACAACTCGAAAAGTGAAGCGGCTGGCGGAATCTTCCCAAGAAATTTCTAAAATTGTGGCGTTGATTTCTCAGATTGCTTCCAGAACTAACTTGCTGGCACTCAATGCGAGTATTGAGGCCGCAAGGGCGGGAGAAGCTGGACGGGGGTTTGCTATTGTAGCAGATGAAGTGCGCCAGTTAGCAGATAAATCTGCCAAATCCTTGAAAGAAATTGAACAAATTGTGATGCAAATCCAAAGCGAAACAGGCTCCGTAATGACCGCGATGGAAGAAGGCACACAACAAGTAATTAAAGGCACAAAATTGGCAGAAGAAGCCAAGCGATCGCTCGAAAACATTATTCAAGTGGCGAATCGCATCGATATTCTGGTGCGTTCTATCACTAGCGACACTGTAGAACAAACGGAAACCTCCCGCGCCGTTGCTCACGTAATGCAATCAGTAGAACTCACAGCCCAAGAAACTTCCCAGGAAGCACAGCGAGTTTCAGGTGCCCTACAACACCTAGTAGGTGTATCCCGTGACTTGATCGCCTCCGTGGAACGTTTCCGAGTAGAAACCCTTGAAACTAGATAAATTGTCATTTGTCATTTGTCCTTCGTTATTTGCTAATGACCAATGACCAATGACTAATGACCAATGACCAATAACTAATGACTAATGACTCTTGACTAAAAAACTATGCTGCCGGAACAACAACAGCGGATTTTGGGTTACTTTATTGAAGAAGCCAGAGACCACCTGAACACCATTGAACAGGGGTTGCTGAATCTAGAGGGTACCCTGAACGACCCGGAAATGATCGGTGAGGTCTTCCGGGCGGCTCACTCCATTAAAGGAGGAGCGGCGATGCTTGGATTGACTAGTATCCAGCATACATCCCACCGTCTGGAAGATTGTTTCAAAGTTCTTAAAGAACATCCGGTTCAGATTGACCAAAAGTTAGAGTCTTTATTTCTTGGTGTATCTGATACCCTGAAAGCGCTGTTAGAGCATTTGAGCGGCCCATATGGTCTTTCTGAAGAGACAGCTAATACATTGATGTCAGAAACTGAGCCTGTTTTTCAGTGGCTGAATGAGCATCTAGAACAGCTTGTAGAACGAGGAAACAGTGGAGTAGGTACTTCCTCTGGAACGGAACTTACAGGTTCTGTAGATAATGTCTCCACACTCACAGAACTTTTCCTGCGGCGAGATATTCCCAGTTTGGCAGAAGACGGGCATCAGGAATCGACAGAAATATCGTTCGCTGTAGCACCTCAGGAGGTGTCATCCTCAGCCAGCGCCAAAGAAAATCATGATTGGAGCGAGTTTCAAACCCAGGTGCTACAAATCCTGCGGGAAATGTTGCAATTGTTTAAGCAAACAACAACATCTTCAACTCGGCAAAACCTCCAGGAATGCTGTCATCAGTTAGTCAAACTTGGTGAAACTTGGAATTTGTCCAAGTGGTGCGGTTTGTGTCAAGCGGCAGCAAGTGCGATCGCCAATCCCGAAAATACTTATCTAACTTTAGCTAAAATTGTTATTACTGAAATCAAGCAAGCTCAAGAATTAGTTCTCCAAGGTAAGGAAGCCGAAATTGCAATAAGTCAACAACTAGAAGCACTGTTGAATTTTGCAGAAATTGAGTTGTTAGAAATTCCCTCTGATTTATTTGACGGACAGTCTCCAGCAGAGTCAATTGCTCAAGAAACTGAGGACGCCGAACAGTTAATCATAAATAATTTATCTGAGCCAATTGAAGAACTGAATTTAGAAGAAGATACTAGTGAACACGCTTTTTTTGAGTTACAAAAAACGTCGTCAAACGCTGCAACTGGAAATAGCTTTACTTTCATTCCACATGAAGAAGCGCATCCAATCAGTAGGAATCATGACCCCAATGGTCCAGAAGTAGGAATAGCTGAGTTAAATACCCTTGCCGATTTATTTGAAGGCGAGACTCCTGATTTAGATGAACCTTGGCAACAAGAAGAAACTTTAGATATTACTGCTACCGATGAATTGGGAATTGATCTTAGTAGCAATGAAACTGAAGATACTGATGGCGATTTATCAGATTTACTTTCCTTTGATGATGATGCCAGCAATGAACAACAGACCAAAACCACCACTAAGACAGAAGATTTATCTCTGTTATTTGGCGACAACTTCCTAGAAAAAGAAAACTCAGAACCGCGAAATCAACAAATTTCTGCTACGAATTTAGACTTTAGTGATATCAACGAACTCGATTTAAATTTAGATGCTGATTCTGAGGCAATTTTACCAGAATTTCCGGAACAACCAATTGAAGAGGTTGTCGCAAATAATCTGGATGAAAACGATGTAGTTGCAGATTTATTGGCACTGACACTAGATGATGATAATGAACTGTTGATTACAGGCGAAGTAACTCAACCAGAAAATGATGTTTTTGCTAGTGTAGAACTATCGAGCAACCAAGAAAACAGTCTTGATAACTTATTTTTAGAAACTGAAAATAAAAATTGGGTACAAGAAATTACCCCTAATGATTACATAGAATTATCTCAGCCAACAGATTTGTCTTTAGATAATCTATTTGGTGAAACAGAAGAACATTTAACACTACCTATAAACAATTCTAAACCTGGTGATTTATTTGATATATCCTCGATAGATACATCGAATGTTTCTCCGGCAGAAAATGATTTGAATAACTTCTGGAACCAAGAAAATACAGAAAAATCAAATTATTTAGCTGAAAAAAATGTAGAGAAAGTATTAGAAGAAAATCTATTTACTGCCAACACTGATGATATTTTTGCTGAAAATCAGCAGTCCACATCTTCTCCTAAAGACAGTTTGGATATAGAAAATTTTGGTCTGAATTTCCAGGACGAAGAAGAACTAGATCTGATATTATCAGCGGATACTGGAGATGATTTATTTGAAGAATTAGCACCGAGTAATTCAACGATTTTTTCTGAAATTAATGAACTAGCGACATTAGAAGAATCAGCACCGTCGTTCACACTGCATCCTGTAGTAGAAGAAATTCATAGCTTATCACAACAACCAGAAACTGTAGATTTCATCCCAGAATTTACTAATCAGCCCCCAGAGATATCTGCTGTTGATTCTCCTCAAACATCTTCCGATTTAGAATTTAATTCCTTTAGCTCCTTTGACGAAAATCCACAAGAGTTGTTTGAGGATGTAGCAGTTGATAATTCCACCTATATTCAGATGGAGATTACAGATGATGTGGTGGGTGAACTATCGACTTTAGAAACTTCAGAATTATCCCAAGCACAGCCAGGTGATTTGTTCGGCTCCTTTGATGAAAATCCGCAACTGCTGTTTGAGGATGGAGTTGTTGACAATTCCACCTATATTCAGATGGAGATTACAGATGATGTGGTGGATGAACTATCGACTTTAGAAACAGGAGAGGAATTAGCACCTGTTCCTAAAGCAAAGCAGATACCAGAACTAGATTTTGCTGCCCTGGAAGAATTGCTAGGTACAGATAAGAATGAGGCTGCTGTATCTAGCCGCCAGCCCTTAACTCAACCAATCCCACCGAAAATTTCCCCTCCACCGCGCATAGATGAATTTAGCGACTTGGAAAAGTTGCTGGCAGAAGCAGATCAAACAATATCACACTCAGCGCTGGCAAAATCGAACACAAGTAAAACTGCACGCCCCTCTACTCGTCGTGCTGCGAGATTTGAAGAAACGATGAAGGTTCCAGTTAAGCAACTGGACGATATGAGTAATTTGGTTGGGGAGTTGGTGGTAAATCGCAACACCTTAGAGCAGGATCACGAACGACTACGGCAATCATTAGATAACTTGCTGATTCAGGTACAACAACTCTCAGATGTGGGAGCGAGGATGCAAGAGTTGTACGAGCGATCGCTTTTGGAAGCTTCTCTGTTAGCCGGACGCAAAACCAAAGACTCTGGCTTCCATTCCGAAGACTCGAATTCCGATAGAGGCTTTAGCGAGCTAGAAATGGATCGCTTTACTCCCTTCCATACACTCTCTCAGCAAATGATTGAGCGCATTGTCCGAGTGCGTGAGTCAGCTAGTGACATTGATTTTGTCACCGAAGAAACTGAACGAGTAGCACGGCAATTCCGCCAGGTAACCACCCAGCTACAAGAAGGACTAACAAGAGCGCGAATGGTGCCCTTTGCCCAAACTATCGATCGCTGGCGGCGAGGTGTGCGGGACAACGCCATCAAATGTGGCAAACAAGTGGAGTTGGTAATTGAAGGCGGCGATACCTTAATTGACAAGATGATTTTAGATCATCTCAGCGATCCGCTAACGCACATGCTGAATAATGCGATCGCTCATGGTATTGAAACGCCAGAACAAAGGCAAGCTGCTGGTAAGCCACCTGTGGGAATCATTACTATTCGTGCCTTCCACCAAGGTAACCAAACTGTGATTTCTGTAGGCGATGACGGTGCAGGTATCGATCCCGCACGGGTTAAGGCTAAGGCAGTCAAAATTGGCATGATTACGGAAGCTCAGGCAAAAACCATATCTCGCCTAGAAGTCTACGATCTACTTTTCCACTCTGGTTTTAGCATCAAAGACCAGGCAGACGAAATTTCTGGTCGCGGTGTGGGTATGGACGTAGTACGTTCTGCCATTAGCGAAATTCGGGGCACAGTGAACACCGATTCTGCCATCGGCAAGGGAACCACTTTCACAATTCGTTTGCCACTAACTCTCAGTATTTGTAAAGCTCTGTGTTGTGTCTCCGATAGAGCCAGAGTTGCCTTCCCGATGGACGGTGTAGAAGATACCCTCGATATCCCACTCAAAAATATTCAGCATAACGCCAATGGACAATCATTTATTTCTTGGCGTGATACCTTGCTGCCATTCCGACCTTTGAAGGAACTTTTAACCTTCAATCGCCAAATTAGTCGCGGTAATGTCTATGGCGGCACCCGAGATGATGATATGGTTTCTGTGGTTGTGGTGCGATCGGCAAATACTCTGATTGCCCTACAGATTGACTTGGTGTTGAGCGAACAAGAAATTGTAATTAAGCAATTTGAAGGGCCAGCACCCAAACCCATTGGTGTAGCTGGTGCTACAGTTCTGGGTGATGGTCGCATTATGCCCATCGCTGACGTACTAGAAATCATCGACATCTTCCAGGGACGAATTTCCACACAAATTGGTGGCAGTTCTTGGCAACAAAAATCTACTCCTACAGACATACCCGCTACCAAGATTGACCCGACAGTGCTGATTGTTGATGACTCAATCACAGTCCGAGAATTGCTCTCTCTGACATTCAACAAAGCAGGTTATCGAGTAGAACAAGCACGTGACGGTCAGGAAGCTTGGGATAAACTCCGCTCCGGTCTGCCTTGTGATATCGTATTTTGCGACATCGAAATGCCCCGTTGCGATGGTCTAGAGTTACTCTCTCGCATCCAGAAAGACTCTAACCTCAACCACCTACCTATCGCAATGCTCACCTCACGGGGTGCTGACAAGCACAGACAAATGGCAGTTCAACTCGGTGCAAGTGGCTACTTTACCAAGCCTTATCTCGAAGAAGCGTTACTTGAAGCTGCATCACGGATGCTTAAAGGAGAGAAACTTGTTAGCTAATACCATTTCACAAAAATACTGATACACACAGATTTTTCGTAGGGGTTTAGCAGTGCTAAACCCTTACCCACGTATTTGTATCATTATTAAAGTCAAATGGTATAAACCAAATAAAATACTCGGTGGAGGGAAAGCAATGCAATGGGTTGTAATTTAACATAGCAGGTGCGTAGGCGTAGCCCGTCGTAGACATCGCAGACTCATAATATCGATAATATCTATCCACCTCTGACTTTTTCTTGCGATAATTCCCAAGGGGGATCAGGGGGATGAGGGAGAAGGGGGAGCAGGGGGAGCAGGGGGAGAATAACTCCTAACTCCTAACTCCTAACTCCCCACTCACTACTCCCTACTCCCCACTCAGCACTGAGTCAGATAAAAGGGGGATAAATGACACTCAAGCGGTTGATTTTAATTTTTATTATGACGCCAATAGCAGTTCTGTTGGCAGTTTTGTCTTTATTCGGTAGTTGGCAAGAACCTCAGTTTCAAAGCCGCTTAGAACTGTACCAAATTAATATTGCTCTACAAGCCCAAGCTTGGCAATCACAAGATAGCAGCGATGACAATCTCCAGGCGATTCGAGAAGCGATACTGGGCGAGCAACCCCTAGAAAGCGCTACCAAGCAGTATCAGGAAGCGCGTCAATCTGTTCAAACTAATTTGGACAAAGTTAACTACAAACTTGCACAGTTGGGTTCTCAACCTGAAATAACTCCCACACCTCCTAAACCTCTACCAGATGTTTCTCCTACTACTAAAACTGCCCAACAATCACAGCAGCAACAGTTACAGAAGTCTTTTAAGGAACTACAAAAATTACTAGCTGAATTAGACTTGCGGCTGGGAATTTTACAAGCACAGCAAGGACAGACGGATGCAGCCCTCAAAACTTGGAGCGAATTACAGAAACGCTCAGATATCAATCCAGAATTTGGGCAAACTGCTGCTGTATTGAGTGGACTGTGGAGTAATCCTCCCCGCTTGCTCCCCGATGCTCAACAACCTATTCAAAAGAATTTAGAAGGTTGGTTTCGCTCTACTGCTTTGGTTCAGCTATATCAACTCGATCAGCGACAACAAGCCCTATCAGCAGTGAAAACTGCACAACAAGAAGCTGCTGCTGGTGCAGTGTTGAAATTAGCAATTATTGGTACTATTCCGACTTTGGCAGCATTAATTGGTCTAATACTGTTGGTTTTCTTATTTGCTCAACGTTTACTCAAAGGAAAAGTCTCTTTATTAGGTCAAAATGCTGATTTAGCTTGGTCAACGCCTTGGGATGTGGAAACGGTTTTGCAGGTTTTTGTCGTCGGCTTTTTCTTCATGGGACAACTTTTTGTGCCCGTACTACTATCACTGCTCCCTATACCGCGTCCCGTCACTGATGTCCGACTTCAAGCTTTTTCTGTTTTAGTTAGTTACATACTAGTAGCATCCGGGGCGTTGTCAGTGCTGTATTTCTCTATTAAACGCTTTTTTCCATTACCAGAGTTCTGGTTTCGCTTCCGTTTTCAAGATAACTGGTTTTTCTGGGGACTGGGGGGCTATTGCGCTGCTTTACCCATAGTTGTAGTAGTATCTTTAATCAATCAACAACTCTGGCAAGGACAAGGTGGTAGCAATCCCCTGTTGCAACTAGCCCTCGAAAGCCAAGATGGTGTAGCACTTGGGATGTTTTTCTTTACAGCGGCGATCGCAGCTCCATTTTTTGAAGAACTTTTATTTCGCGGCTTTTTGTTACCCTCTCTCACTCGTTATTTACCCGTATGGGCATCAATTCTTGTCAGTAGCTCGCTGTTTGCCATCGCTCACCTGAGCTTGTCGGAAATTCTACCACTCACCGCATTAGGCATTGTATTGGGGGTAGTCTACACGCGATCGCGCAATCTCCTCGCTCCTATCCTCCTCCACAGCCTCTGGAATAGTGGTACTTTATTAAGCCTGTTTATACTTGGTAATAATTAATACAATTTAAATACTGTTGCTAAAAATGGAAATATCTGATTTTATCTCCATAGATAGCAACAATTTACTAGTCATAATTGGTTGTAAGCATAAATACTCGCTAAAAGCCAAACAACGGCAAAAGCAAATTAAATAATGCTCTGAACATAGACAACAAACTATCCAGCTAAGCATTTATTCTTAATTAGGGTAATTTTAGCTATTTTCGAGATGTTAATTGCCTTACCAAGTTATTTTTGTCGTAATTAATTGGATTGCAAATCCAGTTTGCACTAGCGCAAATAGTTATTGATAACTAAGAAAGAAGTTAGAATTACACATTTTTACTACCCAAACAACCAATACTCGTTATTGCTGCGATCGCCAAAAACTCCGGAAATAATACTGATGGACTTGTAAAAAGTGGTATGCATAGCAATTATTACTGATGACTGAGGTTGATTCTTTTCAAGATAAATCTCTTGTCTGAAAATCAGTACAATTGCTGCACCAGGATTTGCAATCAAATCCAGCAAAAGCCGTCAACGAGCTACAAATTTTCGGGCTATGTTGAAAGACATTTGATGTCTAAATTTTGCCAGCATCTCCTCTAGACTAAAAGCACGCTGATTTTAGTTCTCGATCCTGGCATTTACTCACACTAAAAAAATTAAAAATATATTTGTTTACCAAATATATTTAGTCGCTCTTATTACAATAAAGACTTTATTTTTATACCTCACTTCTTAAGGAGCAGCACTCATATGGCAAATCTCAACCCCAGTCATCCTACTAAACAACTTTTAGCTGGTTACTGTGGCATTATCCTTGGAGGATTTGGCGTTCATAAGTTGATTCTGGGATATGCCCCAGAAGGCTTTATCATGTTGGTAATCTCCGTAGTCGGGGGTTCTTTCACCTACGGCGTTGCCTTATTGGTTATGCAACTTGTAGGTTTAATTGAAGGCATGATCTACTTGAATAAGTCCCCTGAAGAATTTGTGAATACCTACTTTGTGAATAAGCAGGGTTGGTTCTAGTACACCGTGGCGGAAGTTTGCCTACATTGAACAAGGGGCTAGTACCGCTGCGCGGAAGTCAAAAGTCAAAAGTCAAAAGTCAAAAGAATTATATTTTCGGCTTTTGCGCCATTTTGAATGGTCTGTTTATTTCCGCCGTGCTGTACTAGGGCGCGTTTTCAAAGTCTTAGATCCCCCCAATCCCCCTTAAAAAGGCTTGCTCAGAGTCTATTAAAGTCCCCCTTTTGAAGGGGAGCTAGTGCGGTCTTCTCCCAAGGGGAGACGCTAAGGGCGATAGCGCAGCGTAAAGCCTTCTCTACGAGACGCTACGCGAACTGCATGGCTTCGCTTAGAGCGAGTGCGCGAGCGTCTGGGGGTTTCCCCCATGAGCAACTGGCGTGGATTTAGGGGGATCTAACAATTGAGGGGGCTAAACGAGCAGTTTGAAAACACGCCCTAAAGCCCCTTGTCTGTTAAGCGATGGTAGCTGGTTTGACGCTGTACTGTACTAGGGTGATTGATAGCAGCAGTTTTACATTTATTCCTATTGATATGGTCATTCTCAAACCTAAACACCTGAACTGGGTCATGTTTTTCTTCTTGGGCATAGGGTATTTCAACGTCATGTCTCATTTGGAAATTGACAATTTTTGGAAAAGCCTCATTGTCCTGATGCCAATGCAGGTTGCAGCTATTATTTATGTGACTTACAGCAGAATTCAGAATTCAGAATCTAGAATTGGGAAGTAAGACAGGGTAACAGGGTAAGCTTGTGTACTTCAGCAACTTGAAATCTGCTGTATCTAGGCTGGAGTGGTAATTGACGCTCGGCGCGGTAGGATAAATTAATAAATTTAATATGCTTGACATTCAGTCGTAGTTCCAGATTTCGCCTACGCTCGAATTAGAGACGCTTTTAGTCAGGCGTTGAATTTTCGTAGCGAATCTAAACACTTGCCATGCAACTTGTTCCCAAAACTAAGGTAGACCGAGAATTTACCCCAATCCTAGAGAAAATTATTCTAGATGTTGGAGGTATGAAGTGCGCTGGGTGTGTGAAGGCTGTAGAGCGACAGCTAACCCAGCATCCAGGAGTCAAAAGCGCCTGTGTGAACCTGGCAACAGAGGTAGCAGTTGTAGAGTCACAAGCGGGTGTGGTAGATGCAGATGCACTGGCAAAGCAATTAACAGCCGTTGGATTTCCGACTCAACCCCGAAAAGCCAGTGGTACAGTAGCAGGGGAGATATCTAACTTACCAGACCCAGCAGAACGGCAACGCCAACAAATGCACTCTTCACTCAGGCAGTTGGCGATCGCTGCCCTGTTGCTGGTATTGTCGGCAAGTGGACATTTTGGTAATATTGGCAGTTCAGTGCTGCCAATATTGGATAATATCTGGTTCCACTGTGGACTGGCAACGATCGCCATCCTAATTCCTGGCCGCCCGATTTTTGTAGATGGTTGGCTGGGTTGGCGGCGAAACGTACCTAATATGAACACCTTGGTGGGATTGGGAACCCTCACAGCCTACATTGCTAGTTTAGTAGCGCTGCTGTTTCCCCAAATGGGTTGGGAGTGCTTCTTTGACGAACCAGTAATGATGCTGGGCTTTATTCTCTTAGGAAGAACATTAGAGCAACAAGCTAGAGGTCGCGCCGCCGCTGCATTTCGGCAATTGCTGGCACTCCAGCCACTCTTAGCGCGGTTGATTGCCAACCCAGAGGAAGCAGCAATCGGGTCTTCTAGTGTAGAGATTCCCGCTGAACAGGTGCGGGTTGGAGAATGCTTACAAGTGCTGCCAGGTGATAAAATCCCCGTTGATGGTGAAGTGATAGCTGGTCAAACAACAGTCGATGAGTCGATGTTAACTGGGGAAGCAGTACCAGTGAGCAAGCAACCGGGAGATCTGGTGACAGCTGGGACACTAAACTACTCAGGGGCGATCGCCATTCAAGCAACGCGTGTCGGCAGCGATACAACTTTAGCTCAAATTGTTGCCTTAGTAGAAGCCGCCCAAACCCGCAAAGCCCCAGTACAAAAATTAGCAGATACAGTGGCAGGTTACTTTACCTACGGGGTATTGGCAGCATCTGTATTAACATTTATCTTTTGGTACTTTTTTGGCACTCACATCTGGACTGATGTCACCATGTCTAGCGGCATGGAAATGGCTCACCACTCCCCACTCAGTACAGACGCGATTAATCCCGTCTCTACCCACTCTCCCCTATTAATTAGCTTAAAGTTAGCGATCGCCGTCATGGTAGTCGCCTGTCCCTGTGCTTTGGGACTTGCCACACCAACAGCTATTCTTGTCGGCACTGGTATGGGCGCAGAACGGGGTCTGTTAATCAAAGGTGGCGATGTTTTAGAAAAAGTACACAAGCTAAACACCGTAGTTTTTGATAAAACCGGCACCTTGACCACAGGTAACCCTATCGTCACAGATTGTTTGCTAATTGAGGGACTGGGGACTAGGGACTGGGGACTAGGGACTGAGAATTCCCAATCCCTAATACAACTAGCCGCAGCCGTAGAAAGCGGTACTCACCATCCCCTAGCAAAAGCGATTCAGCAAGAAGCACAGCAGCAGGAGTTATCGATTCCAGAGGCTGTGGACTTTCACACGGAACCAGGACTGGGAGTGTCCGCTGTAGTAGAAGGCACAATCGTGCTATTGGGTAATGCGGACTGGTTAAGTTGGCATGGAATTACCATGAGCGAAACTGCACAACAGGTAGCACAGGATTGGGCAACAGCTGGTAAAACTGTGGTTTTCGTGGCAGTTGGCGGAACTTTAGCCGGACTGATTGGTGTTTGCGATCCCCTGAGGCCAGATGCTAAAACCACCGTAGACAAGCTACGTCACATGGGCTTACGGGTAATGCTCCTCAGTGGCGATCGCCCAGAAGCAGCCAACGCCATAGCCAAAGAATTAGGATTAGATAGCACTGATGCGATCGCAGGTGTCCCCCCGGCTAAAAAAGCGGCTGCAATACAAGCCCTCCAAGAAGGGACGCGGGGACGTGGGGACGCGGGGACGCGGGGACAAAGATATGAAGAAAACTCCTCACTCCCCAATCCCCAATCCTTTGTTGCAATGGTTGGTGATGGTATCAACGATGCCCCAGCTTTATCCCAAGCCGATGTCGGAATTGCTTTATACTCAGGGACAGATGTGGCTATGGAAACTGCTGAAATTGTTCTAATGCGCGATCGCTTAAACGATGTCGTCGAATCTATTCAACTCAGTCGCGCCACCTTCAACAAAATTCGCCAAAATCTATTCTGGGCTTTTGCATATAATACAGTTGGTATTCCTTTAGCAGCAGGTGTTTTGTTGCCTAGTCTCGGTTTTGTTCTTAACCCATCCGGTGCTGCTGCGTTAATGGCTTTTAGCTCTGTTAGCGTCGTCACAAACTCAATATTATTACGGCGTTTGGCTCATCACCCGTAGAATATTCTCAAGCAGGATTTTCAAGCACAAATCTTGCTTATTTCTAAACTGTTACGCATTTAAGTTGCTTATTTAGTCGTGGAGGTTGTCGTCATTAGTCATTAGTCATTAGTCATTGGTTATTCGTTATTCTGAACTAACAAAGGACAAAGCGCAAAGTCAAAAGCTCAGCCTTCGTTAGATCGAGACTTTGTAAAAGAGGACTAATGACAAAGGATTAATGACAAAGGACTAATGACAAATGACGAGTAGAACGGCCATGTTCTACTCTTTCAAGGTATTATGCAGTTTTAAACCTGATTTAAATCGCCACCAGAAACTATGGTGCGTGAGAATGGCAAGATACGATACTAAACAAATCTTGATTAATCAAAGTTCCACCGATTTTAGCAACGATTTGTCAATGGCAGCAGAAATCAATGAAAACCATCTACTGATTCTTGAAGACGATCAAGGTCGCAAGGAATTTTCTTTAGAGCAGCCCGTCTATTCTATTGGTAGAGACCGCGAATGTAATATCCGTTTGATGTCGCAGTTTGTCTCCCGCCGTCATGCCACATTAGTGAGATTGCCACGAGAGCATAATAGTCATAGCTACTATTACCGAATAGTAGATGGCGATGCCAAAGGAAAGCCTAGTTCCAACGGTTTGATGATTAATGGACGTAAGATGCCAGCCCACGATCTAAAAAATGAAGACGAGATCGTTTTTGGTCCTCAAGTACGTGCCATTTATTACCTCTTAAGAAACTCTCAGCGTTTGGGGCAAACGGATTCAAGTGAGTACGATATTACATTAATAAACCCCGGAATGACCGAGGATTTAGAGGATTTAGGAGACTGAATTAGAACCACTAAAGTGGACAGCCCACCCATAAAAGTCTGGGAATCCCACAGCCCAAAGCTAGCTGTGGGAGCATCAAAAAGAGCTAGGGGAGCAGGGGAGCAGGGGAGCAGAGGGGAAAGAATACCGCCCACAAGGAGCCGGCCATGAACCTCCTCCAATAAGAGAAGATTCGGCCCACAAGGGGCAGGACTTGTACCGAAAATAATTTTTTTCCTTTGCCCCTGAAGCACCTCTGCCTTATTATCAACTAGATCTTTGTGCAAGCGCCTACAGCCAGTAGGCTTGGAGATAATCCGAACTAGGGAAATATTCGGAAGCCCCTAGCAAAACAAGTCTCATAGGCTAGTCATCTCTTGCGTTGAAATCTGGCTCTTTCAAGCCCATACTGACCCCTTAGGGAAGTGTGGGTAGTTGACAGCTATCCTGCAAGAATTTCAATCAAATGCCAATGACGGCTACTTTCGATCGCCTGCTTGATGAATTCAAACATTTGTCGGCAGTAATTATCCACTTGCAGTGGCAGTTCTTCATTTTTAATCACAATACTCATCCGGGTTTCTGTTTCAGTACTTTTTGATTTATCAATTAGTACTTCCAGTGTGACTAATTTAGAAAAAGAAACATTACCAGGAAACTCACGAGCGATAATGTAGTCGCCCGTCTGGTATTGAATATCTAACTGACAGTCCTGTAGAAGTTCTACCAGTAACGGCTGGAGATGGTCACTAGGAACAGAAACAAGAAATGAACAGGTATAGCGACCCATAATAGCCCCACGCCTTGCAACACTCCGTCCATCCTATGATACCGAAGCATGTGACATACTCTTACACTGATTCCAAGCAATCGAGGCCACTGGGTTTTCAGCTTTCAACGCTATAAAAAACTTTAAAATAAGGCTTTGGTAGAGGTAAAAAATGAAAGTAGCAGTCACTGGAGCAACGGGGTTTGTTGGTAGTCTTTTGGTACAAAGACTCCACCGGGAAGGCCATAGAATACTGGTGTTAACTCGGAATGTTACTTTTGCTCAAAAAGTTTTTCCATCTGGGGCTTTCCCTAATCTTGAAATTGTTGCCTATACACCCACTAAATCGGGTTCTTGGCAAAGTGCGATCGCACTTTCTGATGCGGTAGTTAACTTGGCAGGAGAACCCATTGGTGAGGGACGCTGGACACCAGAACGCAAGCAAGAAATCCTCAATAGTCGAAAGTTAGGCACACAAAAAATCGTGGAAGCGATAGTCAATGCTAACCCTAAGCCAACAGTGTTAGTCAACGCTTCGGCTATTGGCTACTACGGCACCAGTGAAACAGCTACCTTTGATGAAACAAGTTCATCTGGTAAGGATTTTCTCGCCCAAGTCTGCCAAGCCTGGGAAACAGAAGCTACAAAAGTCAAAGACGCTGGTGTGCGGCTAGTAATTCTGCGTTTCGGTATTGTTTTAGGCAACGGCGGTGCTTTGGCTAAAATGATTCCACCATTTAAACTCTTTGCTGGTGGACCCATTGGCAGTGGTCGTCAGTGGTTCTCTTGGATTCACGTAGACGACTTAGTTAACCTGATTCTGCAAGCGTTAACGAAACCAGAAATCGAAGGCGTATATAATGCTACTGCTCCTAACCCAGTGCGGATGGCAGATTTAAGTCATACTTTAGGAGAAGTGATGCATCGTCCTTCTTGGTTACCCGTCCCTGGTTTTGCGATCGAAGCCCTTTTAGGAGACGGAGCAATAGTAGTTCTAGAAGGTCAAAAAGTCCTACCCAAGCGCACTGTGGAAACAGGCTTTGAGTACCGTTATCCTAATTTGCAAGCAGCACTAAAAGAAATTCTCAGATAGAGTTTGGGAGTGGGGAGTGGGGAGTGGGGAGTTGGGATGAGGGGGATGAGGGAGATAAGAGAGCAAGGGGAGGCAGGGGAGGCAGGGGAGGCAGGGGGAGAAATAATCAATGCCCAATGCCCAATGCCCAATGCCCAATGCCCCATGCCCCATGCCCCATGCCCCATGCCCCATGCCCAATCTTGCGATCATTGACTAGAGAAAAATTTTTTGGAAACCCAACTGATAATACCGCTGAGAATAGCACCGCCCATCAGGATACCAATTGCTGGGTTAAATAAGGGTTGCCACAATTGATGCCACAAATCCAAACCCAAGTTTACTCCTACAGCATCGCCAACGGCTGCGATCGCTAACCAACCGAAGCCAAACAAAACCAAAAATACATCTGCGACTAAAAACAGGTTTAGCCAATTTAACAACTTATCTTTCATGATTGGGATGGGGCATGGGGCATGGGGCATGGGGCATGGGGCATGGGGCATGGGGGCAGATGAAGAATAATAACTCTTAACTCCTCACTCCTCACTCAGCACTCAGCACTCAGCACCCACTCCCTACTCTTCAAACAGCCATTTTTTCACTTTTATCAAACTCTGCCAATCTGGTTTCCTAGTTAAACCGTCTTCAATACTATTTTTTATTTCATCTGCCCATTCTGGGTTGACAAAAATTAACTGTTGTGCAAAGTCAATGTGTTCCCGCAAACCTTTTTGACCTGTTTCCAGCATAGCTAGGGCGAGATTGATTCTCCCCTGTGGGTCTTGTGGATTTAACTTGACTGCTTTATTTGCAGCTTTGTAAGCCAAGTTGGGTTTGTTATCGAGTAGATATAACCACGCTAAACATATCCAAGCTGAACTAGTTCTAGGGGCGCGATCGCACACTTCTTTAAACACAGGGATTAAAGAATCTACTGGTTCTCCAGCTTTATAACGTTCTAAACCTGTGTCAAACAGGGATTCAACTGTTTGAGTCATACTAAATTAGTCAATAGTCATTAGTGATTGGTTATTGGTCATTGGTCATTGGTCATTAATCATTAGTCATTGGTCATTTGCTTTGGACGAATGACAAGTGACAAAGGACAAATGACAACTAACAAATGACAATATTACACTCCAAATGACTTACCGCAACCGCAAGTTTGGCTAGCGTTGGGGTTAGTAAATTGGAAGCCACCGCCAATCATGGCATCGCTGTAATCGAGCATTAAGCCATAGAGATATAATAGGCTCTTGCGATCGCTAACAATTTTGAAGCCGTCGTAGTCGAAAACTTCGTCCTGAGGACCGATCTTGCTGGCGTCTTCAAAGTCCATCATGTAAGACATCCCAGAGCAGCCACCCTGACGTACTCCTACCCGCAAGCATAAATCTGTGCCTTGCCTTTCCTGGAGGGATTTTACCTGGCGCAATGCGGCTTCGCTCAACAGAATTCCGCGTTGTTGAGGCTGAATTGCTTGTGTCATGTGCTTTTTCAACTCCTTAACTAGTCTAAGGGTTACCCCGTGTAGGCTTGTTGTTGCCTCTAGGTTGCCCGTTGGTGTTTTTGTATTCATTCTAGCGACATAGATGCCGCTAGATGCCAAATTGTAAACACTCTGTCAAAAGCGCCCAAAGATTTTTATTCTAGAATTGAGAGACTCACTGTATTTTATAGATTCATATTTTGGAGTTCGAGCCTTTTGGCAGCCACAGATACAACCACTTTTCTGGTGCAGCCATGAAAATTTTATCCCAGGCTAGCCATCCCCAAAAGTTTAGTTCCTAAAATTGCTTCTTTTGATTAAGTTACTCTATGACAAGTTTTAATCGCTCTACCAGTCGTCGGTTGAAGAAATTAACTCAAATTCCTTCTGTATGGGAGGGCGATCGTCGTCCGTTGTCATCACCAAGCCAGCATTCAGACTCAGAGGCTAAGGGAGAATGCATTCTTTGGGTAGATTTCTCCCAAGGTATTGTCCGAGGTATGGATGTGGTAGCTTCAGATATCGGTCCAGAAGCAATAGTTCGCACCTTAATGCGAGCAATGGAACATCCCCACAGTCCAGCAAAACCTGCCAGACCCCAAAGAATTGTAGTCAAAGACCGCGAAATCCAATTTTACCTGCGAGGGGTGCTGCAAGATTTGGATATCGCCATTGACTACGCACCAGAACTACCTTTAATTGACGAATTGTTTCGCGGGTTTGCTGACATCCTCGATAGTCAAACCCCCGACTTACCCCCACAGTACGCACAAATTTTGCGAGAGAAGGCATTTGGAATTTGGCAAGCGGCACCTTGGGAATTTTTGGAAGAACAGCAAATTTTGTCAATAGAAATTAACAAGTGGGATGTTGGTACTCTCTACGCCTCCATTATGGGAATGCTCGGAATGGAGTATGGCATTTTGTTTTATCGTTCAGAAGAGTCTCTTAAGCGGTTTCGCGCCGCAGTTTTAAGAGATGAAGAATCACAAGAACGTTTAGAAGAAGCCTTCCTCAAGCAAGATTGTCTGTTTCTCACTTTCGAGAGTGCTGATGAAACCGACGAAGATGAGGATGATATGGATGATTTGGCAGATTTACCAGTTTCAGATATTGACCCGACTTTCGGTAATATCCACCCCTTAGAAGGACTGCGTTCTGTTTTGTATGACGAGGAAGCACTGGTAATTTTTGTTGCCATCGAAAGCTTGAGCCGCTTTCTCCGCGACCACCGGCGTCAGCTGCATTCTGAAATCTTCCCCACCCTCAGCCGTCGCTATCGCATTTCTCCCCCACAGTCTGAAGAATCAACTAAATCTGTGGCTGTAACAGTCTCTACCATGCCGCAGTTAGCAGCAGAATTAGAGGAAATGGCTGGCTTTGGTGTTGAGGATGAGGAGATTGGCGACCTTGAATCTGGGACTTTTCGCTCATTACAAGATGACTTGATACCAGAAGATTCTTTCCTCAGTTTGGGTGTGGTGTCTTGGGAAATGTTGGAGTATCTACGAAAAGGCGTCAATTACCATAAGGCTGGTGAAATCAAAGCAGTGGGTGACGGTTTACCGGTGATTTTAATTCAAACTTCCCGGCCTAAGGCTAAAACTGTAATTGAAAGGATTGAAGCAGCAGGGGGACTCAAAGCAATTTGCTTTAATCCAGGTGCTGACCCCTTTGATGGCGATCGCTATGACCTCGGTTTATTGCAAACTCAAAATGGCGAATTGTTCCTCTTTGGTGAATTTTTAGATGAAGATCCAATTCATGTAGAAGCCCGGAAAAAATGGAATCAGCGGTGTAAAAATACTAAAGGCTACTGTGGTTTAATCATTGCCAAAGGACTTACTGGAGCTTCGCGCGGTAATCCCCAGTTACGAGATATGATGGCTTTGTTTGAAGGGCGATCGCTCTCACCTAAAGATTTAGGCATTGGTACTCTCCAACTCATGCCCCAACTTAAATTTGAATAGTTGCACTCATCGTCGTAATCCTCAATGTCAGATTGCGGCTATCAGAAATTAAGTTTATCTCTGTCAAAAAAGGGGCGAAAAAAGCAAAATGGCTAAGGCTTTACCCTTTTCTATTAGACCTCTTGCATAAATCAAAAATAAAGAACCCCACCCCGCATTTGAGTAAAGCAAACGCTCCCCTCCCCAAAGCATCGGGGAGGTTTTGCGTCAGCAAAGCCGGGGTGGGGTGACTCGGGATTGATTGGTAATTGAGTAAGTTTTATATAACGTCATTACAAGGTTTTTACGTTAAGTTGACACAGATGACAGCGGTGCTACCCTACCCAAAGTATATATGTATCAAGATTTTCGTCAAATTGTATTAGCAGATTAGTTTGTATGATGTCTATGCCAAAAATCAACCCTACTGCTGATTAGAAGTTGACTTTACCCAAATTTCATGAAGTACTTATATTCTCAAATTTCTTAGTATTTTAATTTATACATTTTTAGGTATAAATAATCACATTATAATCAACATTATTTATAAATCGTCTTTTAATCAAACTTAACCGATGCACTGAAATATCAAAATATTCTTTTTAATAGCTTTTGTGGCTTAGTATCTTGTTGTGTATCAATATTATTAAGCAAAAGCTCAAAAGCATATCTTTTGCTTTGTAAGTTTTTTATAAAGAGCGAAAAATAGACTTTTTTTGTCTAAATAAAGATTATTTAAAGTGCGTAGATAATGGCTATAATGAACACAATTCCTAAAAATATTGAAATATATAATCATTATTTATAAGTATAATTACCACTAAACAATGATTGAATTTCAAATCTTTTTTGGCAATCATTTCTATTTTAGTTTAGACCCAATCCAAATTTTTAGTCTCGAATATGCAAGACGATAATTACCTAAAAATAATTTCTATCATCTCCAGATAGATGAAGACAATGAAGAGAAAAATAATTTGTTGACTTGACAACAAATTATATCGTTAGAGGGAAGAGAAAAAATATCCAAAAATTCATCGTATCTTTACGGGGAGTTAGTCTAAAACCATGAAATAAAACTAAAATATTCTTATAGGCAACAGCCAAGTAACATCACGTTTTTCGGTGCGTTAATCTGTGTAATATTACAGATAATGTTGTTAAAATTTACCAACAAATCTTGGATATTTACACCCCAGTTTTTTTGAGTAAAAGATTAACAGGAGAAGTGAATCAGTTCAATCAAAAAAAGCCAAAGGTTATGACCGTTCAAGTAATTTTTCGCTGATTGGTTGCAGTAATACGTGTAGATGTGTGCTTGGTCTAGAGCGATCGCTTATTTACTTACTTTTAAGTAAGTGTTCACTAGTTATATATACCATTCAAACCTGCCTCAGGGTGAGCATTCAGGTAAAAAAATGATTCTCAAGCTTGACTTTTAGGTGTCATACCAGATGTTCTCTCCAAGAACATTGGGTAAACTTGGCTAAAACAGAAGCTCAAATGCTTTCCTTGGAAAATATTTTTGGAAATCTTGATTGAGTCAACACTAGGTGTCTCAAATTCATTGAGACAATTTAACCGTCAGGCTTTACTCATGCTGTTACTAAGGTTATTATTTTCCAAAGCAAGTATGTGCTTTTTATGCTGTCACAATGGTAACAAAAAGTGTAGTTTTTTGATTTTTTTAGACAATGATGAATCCTTTGACAAAACGAACAATCTTAATATTAATGGTATTACTTGTTTCCTGACACAAACTCTGATAATGTTATCGTTTTCCTCTTTAGTTAGACCTTTTTCGATGATGTAAATATACAGCAAATAGCATGATAATGACAAATAAAAAATGGGCCGTAAAACGTATAACTGTCAACCTCGCAACACAGGAAGCGGAAAAACTAGAAAAATATTGTCAACAAACAGGTAGACCCGCAACTGATGTCATCCGTGAACTGATTAGAAGTTTGCCTGTGTCTGACGACGGCAAAGATGTAAATAGGTAAGAAAATGCTTTCACGACTTACCACATAACTGCTTGACCGCTAAAGAATCGCTGTGATACTTTTTTGAGTCCACTGCAATGGACAAGAGTTTGTCTAATCGATACAGGCGCGTTATTCTCGCGTCTGGTCATTTGCTGGGACTAAAAGGAGTAAATCAAAGACATTTTAGTATTGACATTGCCTGGCCTGAATATGCTGGTGAGTTGATATTAAGTAGCAAATTCCGACGCTAACCCAGTTACAATCTGTAAAGAAACTGAAAAGGAACGACGGAATGCGTGTTGCAATTGTAGGTGCGGGACTGGCTGGGCTAGCAACCGCAGTAGACCTAGCTGATGCTGGTTGCGAAGTACAGATTTTTGAGTCTCGTCCGTTTGTGGGTGGTAAAGTTGGCAGTTGGGTTGATGGAGATGGCAACCATCTAGAAATGGGGTTGCATGTATTTTTTGGGTGCTACTACCAATTATTTGACTTGATGAAGAAAGTGGGGGTGTTAGAAAACTTACGCCTCAAACAACATACCCACACTTTTATTAACAAAGGAGGCCGGACTGGTGCTTTAGATTTTCGCTTTATTACAGGTGCGCCTTTTAATGGCTTAAAAGCATTTTTCACTACTTCTCAATTATCATTGCAGGATAAATTGCAAAATGCGATCGCCTTGGGTACTAGTCCGATAGTTCGCGGCTTAGTGGACTTTAACGGGGCGATGAAAACCATCCGCAATTTAGATAAAATCAGCTTTGCCGACTGGTTCCGCAGCCACGGTGGCAGTAATGGTAGCATCAAACGTATGTGGAACCCCATCGCCTACGCACTGGGGTTTATCGATTGCGAAAACATTTCTGCCCGTTGCATGTTAACAATATTCCAGTTCTTTGCAGCCAGAACTGAAGCTTCAGTCCTGCGAATGCTGGAAGGTTCTCCCAATGAGTATTTGCACAAGCCGATTCTGGAATATCTGGAAGCTAGGGGCACCAAAGTTTACACCCGTCGCCAAGTCCGGGAAATTCAGTATACAGAAACAGACGAACAAACCCGCGTTACAGGCATTATAGTTGCCCAAGGTGATACAGTAGAAACTATCACTGCTGATGCCTATGTTTTTGCTTGTGATGTTCCAGGTATTCAGCGAATCTTACCCCAACAATGGCGTAAGTGGTCAGAATTTGACAATATTTATAAACTAGATGCAGTGCCAGTAGCAACAGTGCAATTACGCTTCGATGGTTGGGTGACAGAACTCAACGATGCCCAACAGCGTAAACAGCTAAATCACGCGGCTGGAATAGATAATTTACTTTACACAGCAGATGCTGATTTTTCTTGTTTTGCCGATTTAGCGTTAACTAGCCCTGCTGATTATTATCGCCCAGGACAGGGATCTTTACTACAGCTAGTGCTGACGCCGGGAGATCCCTTTATTGCACAAAGTAATGAAGCGATCGCTCAACATGTCCTCAAGCAAGTCCATGAACTGTTTCCCTCCTCGCGGGAGTTAAATATGACTTGGCACAGTGTAGTAAAACTTGCTCAGTCTCTCTATCGAGAAGCGCCAGGAATGGATGTGTATCGTCCCAACCAAAAGACACCAGTGCCTAATTTCTTCCTTGCAGGGAGTTACACTCAGCAAGACTACATTGACAGCATGGAAGGGGCTACTATTTCTGGACGGCGTGCAGCAAAAGCGATTTTGGAAAGTTTGAAAAATTGACAAAGACACCCAGTGACTTTTGTCAAAGAGTAGGCGCCAAGGAAGAAAAAATAATGTCAGATTGGTTAGAGCATACTGTACAAATAGAAGTAGAAGCTCCCATAGATTTAGTATGGGGTCTCTGGTCTGATTTGGAGCAAATGCCCCGATGGATGAAGTGGATTAATTCAGTAAAGATTCAGCCAGATAATCCGGATATATCTCTTTGGAAATTGAGTAGTAATGGTCTAGAATTTACTTGGAAATCCCGAATTATTAAAGTTATTCCTAACCAAATTATTCAATGGGAATCCATTGATGGTTTACCGAATCAGGGAGCGATTCGCTTTTACGATCGCCATAGTAGTACTATCGTCAAAATGACCATTTCCTATGCCACCCCTGGGATTATTGGCAAAATTATGGATAACTTATTCTTGGGACGGATAGTTGAATCCACAATTCAAGCTGATTTGGAAAGGTTTAAACAATACGCGCTGAATGTTAAAGCTAATTGATGTTGTTTGAAAAGTGGTATGTTGTGATTTTAATCGAATTATTACCCCCCTTAATCCCCCCTTATAAAGGGGGGAAACAATAAAATCCGGTTCCCTCCCCTTTATAAAGGGGGGAAACAATAAAATCCGGTTCCCTCCCCTTTATAAGGGGAGGGTTAGGGTGGGGTAAAAAAATATTTGATACATCAATCATGACTTTTAAAACATCCTCTAAGTCCTATCCTAAAAGTCCCAAACAAGCTATACAGTTTTTACATCACCGATTTTTTACTTTAGTATGGCTGCGGTTACTAATAATTTTTATCCCTAAAATTTTCAAAATTCCATTATTATCGCAGATACTAAGTGAGGTCAACTCTTGACTTAACAGATAAAAGCTACCCATAATACTGACGAAATATAATCCATTTTTTCCTTTCTTGAGCGTTATTGTTGCTTTTCTTTGATTCTTTGTTCCTTTAAGTATTAGAATACCAGCAAAATTGAAGCTACCTGATGCAGTTAATTTGTTGCTATCAACGCTAGCAGCTATATTTCAATGCAGGGGCGACATTACCAAGTTGGGTCACTAAACAAATTAATCGTTAATTCCTCACGTGGTGGTATCGCTGTGATACAGGCGCGGATGTTCTCTCCATCTTCTAATTCCACAGTGCAAGCGTAACAAGACCCCATCAGACAACCGGTGGGAATAAATACTCCAGCCCGGTCTGCTACATCCAAAAGGGCTTCTCCCACTTCGGCGTCTACTGTGACATCATCTGGTAAAAAGCGGACACGAACAATCATCAATCTTACGCATTTAATTTAGTATTGTTCTTTGTCATTTGTCATTTGTCGTTTGTCTTTCGTTTTTTGACCAATGACTAATGACATTTCAAAGCATTTTACCTTAAGACAAAAACGGAGTTAAGTCTAAATGGTTTTCAACTTCAGTGGCTAGGGAATCCAAAATCTGCTCTCTGTGTTCGCGGTAGTTAGCGACACCAGTGGGCAAAGATTTTAAACCCCGTTGTTGACGGAGGCGATTTAACCAAGCCCGTCGCCAAGGACCGTTGTCAAAAATGCCGTGGAGGTAAGTACCCCAAACTGATTGACAACTATCAACTAACCCTAAGTTAATATCGTCAAATAGCGCATGGTAGGATTGGCTATCTATTCCTTGCTGTTCAATGCGCGATCGCCCTTGATGGATCTCAAAGCCATTGACTGGCAAGCCTACTTGGGGATAATTTGAGCTAACTTGCCGCTGGCGAGCGATTTTCTGTCCTGTAATTACAGTTCTGATTGGTAAAAGATTTAACCCCTGATATCTGCCAGCTTGTCCCTCTATCCCTTCTGGGTCGGCTATGATTTGTCCCAGCATTTGATATCCACCGCAGATGCCTAAAACCGTTCCCCCAGAAGCAGCATAATGTTGGATAGCTTCTGCCATACCGCTTTTTTGCAGCAGGAGCAAATCAGCAATTGTGGTCTTTGTACCTGGGATAATTACTGCGTCTGGATGTCCTAAATCTTGCTTAGGACTAAGAAATTTTACAGAAACTGTGCTTTCTGATTCTAGTGGGTCAAAGTCAGTGAAATTGGCAATTCTGGGTAAGCGGATAACGGCAATATTGAGGTCAGTATGGGCTTTGCTTGATTGACGTTCTAGTAAATCAAGGGAATCTTCGGCGGGAAATACTTCTTGTAAGTAGGGTATAACGCCAACAACAGGAATACCTGTGCGTTCTTCTAACCATTTTATTCCTGGTTCTAGGAGCGATCGCTGTCCCCGGAACTTATTAATTACTACACCTTTAATTAAAGCGCGTTCATCTGGTTCCAATAACTCTAGAGTGCCTACTACATGGGCAAAAGCACCACCCCGGTCAATATCAACTACTAGTATCGTTGGCGCATTTAAATATTTTGCCACCCGCATGTTAGTTAAATCGCGGTGCTTGAGGTTAATTTCTGCTGGACTACCGGCACCTTCACAAACCAACAAGTCAAATTCTGTTCCTAAATGCTGTAGAGATTCTTCAATTGTCCGCCACCCCAGTTCAAAATATTGCTCGTAGTAATCTGCGGCATCCACTTTGCCCACAGGTCTACCTTTGATAATTACTTGGGAAGTCATATCTCCTTGGGGTTTGAGTAAAATTGGGTTCATTTCTACCCAAGGTACGACTCCCGCAGCCCAAGCTTGTACTGCTTGGGCGTAGCCAATTTCTCCACCACTGGCAGTGACATAAGCATTTAAAGCCATATTTTGACCTTTAAAGGGAGCCACTCGCCAGCCACGCCGCGACAAAATTCGACAAATAGCTGTAGTTAAGAGTGATTTTCCTGCGTGGGATGTTGTCCCCACCACCATAATTGATTTCATAGTCACTATTAGATTTTTAAGGTATAGGGTGAAATTTTAGGGGCATGGGAGATGAGGGAGATGAGGGAGACAAGGGAAAAAACTCGAGCCAATGCCCCATGCCCCATGCCCCATACGCAATGCCCAATGCCCAATACCTCACCACATTGTAAAGACTTCATGAATGGGTGTCATGTTTCCGTATATTTATTGTTCCCTTTGATTCGCTAATGCTAACTCTTGAGTTTTCTGTTCTAAAAGGGTAACCGCAACCAGCGAACGATCGCATCGTATAAACGATCGCGCCATGAAGGATTACGCCAACTTTTTCCCTGATATTTTTCTATCAACTGGCGTCCCAAGGGAGTGAGGCGAAAACTATCTGTAATTCCCTGTCCATCGACTTCTCGCCGCAATACACCGACTTGAATTAGCCAGCCCAAAGCGTCGTCACATGCTAATTCTGATAAAGGGCGCTGAGTATAGCCCTGATTAAATCCATTTTCTAAGGCGATCGCATTCAATGATACACTCTGGTGTCGCATGACTTCAAATAACGATGGATTAAAGGGCGAACATATTAGCGATCGCTCCGCTCTTTCTATTGTGCTGGGAGGATAGACAAAAGTTTTTGGGTTTTGGGAATCAACAGGAGGCATTGTGTATGGGGAGAAATTTTTCTTTGAATAAAAATTAATTTCAGAATATATTCTTTTGCACCAGTTACCTGATCTAAGCAGAATTTAATTACCTAAAATATAGTTATGTTATTTTTTAGTAAATATATTTAATCATTATAAATTAATGTAAAATTTCAAGTGCATCAACAATCTGAAACAGGAAAGGTTAATTATGCCTCTAGCAGTTGGTACGGATGCACCTGCATTTACCGCCAAAGATACAAACGGCAACACAGTCTCTTTATCTGATTTTGCTGGCAAGACAGTTGTTTTGTATTTTTACCCCAAAGATGACACTCCAGGCTGCACCAAACAAGCCTGTAGTTTTCGGGACGCCCAATCTGAATATCAAGGTAAAGATCTGGTAGTGCTGGGAGTCAGTGCAGATGATGAAGTCTCTCATCAGGCATTCACCCAAAAATATAATTTGAATTTTCCTTTACTGGCTGACACCGACAAATCCCTCATCAAAGCTTTCGATGTGGATGGCGGCGGTTACGCCAAGCGCGTCACCTACATAATTGGCCCTGACGGCAAAATTACCCATGTTGACGCAAGTGTAAATACCACCACCCATGCCCAGGATGTTTTAGCTGCACTTGGGCTGTAATTTTTTGCCTGATAACTAACGATTTTTGAAAAGTCTAACCCCAACCCCAAACCTTTGGGGTTGGGGTTATTAATTTGAATTCAGTTACCCGATGGTAATTTAAACGATGGTAACTGTGGGGTTGTTTGCCGTGCTTGTTGGCATTGGAGTGTTTGTTGTTGACTTGCTTTCAAAGGCTCAGCTGTTGCTGGTTGAGTTGATGATGTCGCCGACGTCGATGGTGGGGTTGTTGGCTGCGCTTGTTGACGACATTGGAGTAATTGTTGTTGTCTGGCTCTAAAGGCTGCTGCGCTTGAATCTAGTTGTTCGTTCTGTTGTTGAGAATTCCAGTTGAGAGTTCCGAAGTTTGCCCGATGAATCAGATCGAACATGTTGAAATTATCTGAGTTCGAGCGGGAGAACGGATCGGTATTTTGGTCTGTTGTACTATTACTAGGAAAAGTATCCGCTGGGCTGCTGATCTGAGCCAAACTAGGTTCAGCCATCAGTAAAGGAGCAAAACTAATTCCTGCTGCGGTAGCCAAGAAGAGTCTAGCAATTTGTAAAAATGGTTTTTTCATGGATTTTGACTCGAAAATTGCTCTATCTTATCTTAAGCAAGAGTCCGTCGCAGTTGGGGCTGAATGCTAACTAAAGCGACAAGGGCAAAGCCAAACAACACCAACAACGCCCCCCCAAAGGTAACATCACCCCAAGGAGCCTGGATGACTACACTATCCAAAGCCCAACTATTGTGGAGATAGAGATAGCGAATGGGTTCGATCGCATAACTAAGGGGATTTAGGGTAGCCACAACCTGTAACCACTGCGGCATAAACGATAGAGGAGCCAAAGCAGTACTAGCGAATAATAATGGTAGGTTAGTAACAAAAATTACCGCAATTAATTCAATGTGACCGGGTAAGGCAAAAGCCAAGCCCAGGGAAATGGCTGTCACACCCAAAGCTAAGAGAAAAACAATTAAAGCGATCGCACCCAAACCAGCTGCATCAGGTAGTCCCGCACCTAAAAACGCCGCTGCTCCTACAATTACTGCTGCTTGGAGTAAACTTTGGCTGATGATGAAAATTGCCGAAGCAAAGACAATGGAAAACCGTGATGCTAGAGGTGCTACCAGCAAACGATTCAAAAAGCCGAACTCGCGGTCAAACATCACGGGCAAACCAGCATTTAGCGCTCCAGCGAAGGCTGTAAATACAATTACTCCAGCAGCCAAAAATTGTCCGTAATTTGTCGTACTGCCAAACAAGCCCTTGGGTGCATTTTGGAATAAAGCGCCAAACAGCACCAACCACATGACTGGCTGAATAATCCCAGCGACTAATGTTGAGGGACGGCGTTGCAACTGAATAAACAAGCGACGAGTTAAAGCCAGCGTCTCTTGTACCAAGTCACCGAAAAAATTAGAAGCAGGATTAGCATCTGCTTGTAGCGACGCTAGCGGTTGCCAATTGATATCGGATTTAGGAGTAACACTCATAAGAATTTTGGATTTTGGATTTTGGATTTTAGATTGGAGGTTGGGCATTGGGAAGAAGCAGGGGGGCAGGCGGCGGGGGGCAGAGGGGAAGATTTTCTCCCCTGCTCCCTGCTCCCTGCTCCCCATCTCCCCATCTGCCCATCTGCCCATCTCCCCATGCCCCATTCCCCATTCCCTACCTCATATTCTGCTTTTTCTCAGCTTTGGGATCGCGAGTGGCAACGGCTGCTAGTTCTGCATCCATCAGTGTGCGTCCTGTGGCGGCGAGGTAAACATCATCAAGACTGGGGCGAGATTGGGCGATGCCAAATATGGGCAAGCCAGCGGTATTTAGGGTTTGCTGTATGTTAATGAGAACATCATTTTGGGGTGTCACCACCAAGTTGAGAGAATTACCTTGGGCGCTGTTGATGATGACTTCTTGGACGAAGGGCAAAGATTGAAGGAGATTTTTAGCTTTTTCTGCTTCTTCAATGGGGGAAAATTCCTGAATTCGCAAGGTGATGCGATCGCCCCCTACTCGATCTTTCAATTGTGAAGGTGTGCCAACGGCTATGATAACGCCGCGATCGATTATTGCCACGCGATCGGCTAGGGCGTCAATCTCTTCTAAATAATGACTGGTAATTACTACCGTCGTCCCAGAGGCGCGTAATTTTCTCAAAAACTCCCATACCACGAATCGGCTTTCTATGTCAAGTCCTACAGTTGGCTCGTCTAAGACTAAAACATCCGGTGCGTGGAGTAAGCCAGCAGCTAAGTCAAGGCGCTTGCGTAAACCGCCGGAGTAGGTTCCGGTTTTTTTATTGGCGTATTCTTGTAAACCGAGTAAATCCAATACAGTTTCAATACGTTGTTTGGCTACTGCGCCTTTTAGATGATAAAGTGCTGCTTGCAATTGCAGCAGTTCTCGTCCAGTCAACACTTTATCTATAGCGACTTCCTGAGCTACATAGCCTAGTTTTTGTCTTGCAACTCTCGGATTATCTAAGACAGAAATCCCGGATACTTCGATTTTGCCAGCATCAGGCGTGGTGAGGGTACACAAGGCACGCAAGGTGGTAGTTTTGCCAGCACCGTTGGGGCCAAGTAAACCAAAGATTTCTCCTGACTCTACCTGAAAAGAAACATCCTTAACGGCAACTACCGTGCCGTAGGACTTTTGCAAATTTTGAATTAAAACGGCGGGAGCCATGACAGCTTTTCCCCAACTATACAAATCTCAATAAATCTATTTTTATTGTAGAAGGTGGGGACAAGGAAATAGCGCATGAGCGAAAATATGTAAATAAGTTCGCTTCATGCGCTATGCTGCCAAAAATTTGGGATTATTTTAAGCAAGTTGTTCGATTGCGTTTGTGGCGAAATATACCAAATACTATAACTTTGCGACTCTAAAAGCAGCTTTTGAACTCGTAAACTAACTTTTGTGACATAAATAGCAGCTTTTGCGACATGAATAGCAGCTTTTGTGACATGAATAGCAGCTTTTGTGACATGAATAGCAGCTTTTGTGACATGAATAGCAGCTTTTGCGACATAAATAGCAGCTTTTGCGACATAAGTAGCAGCTTTTGCGACATAAATAGCAGCTTTTGTGACTAGTTTTGTACTATAGAAGTCCTAAAACTACGAAATTAGCACGCTATTTAACGACTTTCAACGTTTTGAGGGTAGTATGATTGCAACCGCTGATAAATCCTCCCATCGCCTGGATTTGTTGCAAGAAGTCAAGAACGGGTTTGGTGATGACTTCCCCTGGCATTAATACGGGAATTCCCGGAGGATAGGGACAGACGATTTCGGTACAAATGCGATCGCAAGTCTTTGCTAAAGGTAATGTTTCACTAGGAGCAAAAAAAGCTTCACGGGGAGACAAATATAAATTAGTACCGAATGTTGTGAAAAAATCCTGCAAAATATAGTTTTTAACAGTAGCGTTGGTTCGGCGATATTCTTTGGCAATAGTAGTAAAACCTTGCACTAATTGTTCGATATCAGCTGCGGTATTGCCCAGACTAATAATAAAAGTAAGGTGCTGCTGGGAGGGAAATTCAGCAGTAACGGCAAATTTTTCATCTAGAATTTCATCTGCGGCAAATCCGGTTAAACCTAAATTAGAAACAGTGACAGTTAATCGCGTTTTATCTAAAGCCATAAAGCCCGGAGATCCGCCCAATTGAGACATTTCCAAAACTGATAATCCAGGAATTTGGCTGATTTTGGTTCTAGCTTCCTGAGCAAGTTGCAAAGTTTGAGACATCAGCATTTTTCCGTGGAGTGCCATTTGCTGACGCGCTGCATCTAGAGAAGCTAAAAGTATATAACTAGGACTGGTAGACTGTAGAAGTTGCAAAGCTTTACTAATGCGATCGCTATCTATCCTATTACCTTGGATGTGCAGCATTGATGCCTGTGTCATGGCACCGAGTACTTTGTGGATGGATTGTACAGTTAAATCGGCATCTGCGGCTAAAGCCGGAGTGGGTAATTCGGGATGAAAGCTAAAGTGTGCGCCGTGTGCTTCATCTACGAGTAGAGGAATATTATATTGATGTGTAATATTGGCGATCGCTCTTAAATCTCCGCAAACACCGTAATATGTTGGGTACACTGTCAACACTGCTTTAGCGTCAGGATGTTGTTGGAGTGCAGATTCTACAGCATTAGGCGTGATGCTATGGGCAATATCTAAAACTGAATCGTATTCAGGATTGAGGAAAATTGGGATGGCACCGGAGAGAATTAAGGCGGCGATCGCCGAAGAATGCACATTCCGAGGCAAAATGATTTTATCGCCAGTGCCACAGGTAGCGAGAATTGCCGCCTCAACTCCACAGGTAGAACCGTTGACAAGAAACCATGTTTGTGAAGCGCCAAATGCTTCAGCTGCTAGTTGTTGTGCTTTTTGAATTACGCCTTGGGGTGCAAAAAGATTATCTAAATCTGCTAATTCGGTTAAGTCAGCGCCAAAGACGGCTTTACCAAGTAAATCAGCTAAGGGTTGAGAGATACCTTTGCCTTGTTTGTGTCCTGGGGTGTAAAAAGGAGCGTGGGGACGGGCTGCATTGGCTTTTAAGGCGTCTAATAAGGGTGTTTGGTCTTGATTGAGCATTTTTGAAAAAACAAACCGTCAATCGATTTTGGATTAATGAAAAAAGTTAAACTTTTGGATACTATAGCGATTCTCACTTGGGTAAAATACGCCCGTTCGTAGGGGCGCCAAGCTTAGCGCCCCTACAGCGTATTGCATCCAAACGAGAATCGGTAGCGAACATGGCTGTGCCCCTACCCGTGTACTTCATTTACCTGAAATACGCTGTAAACCAGCCAAATGTTCTTTCTACTACCCAACGCTTGGGTAAAACTTCAAACTCTTTATTAGTACGGCGCATGACTTCAACATGAGCTTGAATCATCAACCAAACAGCCAGCGCAAACTTATCACCGTCATAGCCTGAGTCAACCCAGATGACTTCAACTTTTTCTAATAACTCTGGCCGTTCTTCCACCAGTTCCATTAAGGCATACGCTGCAAGCACTCTTTCAGGAGCATTTCCTTCGCTCAAAATCACTTTGAGCAATAGCCCAAGGCTATCAACGATTGTTTGGCGTTTTCTTCCTTTGACTAACTTGCCACCATCAAAGCCGTACACATCCACGCCAGTTGCTTCAAGTCGGGCATTGCCCGCCCAACGCACTGGCTCCCCTTTTTTCAGTCGTTTTTACCGACTGACTATCTGCCGCAGGGCTGTTGGTTGTGTTGACCTACCTAGTTTTTCCCTCAGTTTGTCACGTAGTGTATGGTTTAATTCTTCCCAAATTCCGTATTTTTGCCATTTGCGATAATAGCTGTAAACCGTTGAACTTGGTGGAAAGTCTCCTGGTAGCATGTCCCATTGACATCCCGTTTTCAAGTGATAGTATATTGCGTTGCATACTTCTCTCATATCAGTAGTCCTTGGATGTCCCCCAGATTTAGCTGGTGGGATTAAGGGAGCTAGAATAGCCCATTCTGAGTCACTCAGGTCGGTAGAATAAGCCTTTCGAGTCATTGGACGCTACGTAAATGCACTGTCTCAAAAGTATCTTATCGTCTCATTTCATTTGATTAGTCACCTTTAGATTTACTTTATAAATAGCCTCTCATCAGAAACAGGTTGTTCGCCTATAGGGGTAACCTCTACTTTAATTATTCTGCCGTCAGAAAGTTCAAAGGAAATAATTTTGGTTCTATCTGCCATACTTGATTTTTTTCTGTTAATTTTTCGTGCAAGGGTATTTCTAAATAATGAGAATAAGGTAAGCTAATACATTTTTAATTTACATAATCAGGGCGGGCAAGATGCCCACCCCACAAGAGTTTTAATCTTAAGTAATATGCAAGTTGAATGTCTAAGAGCTTATATGGTATTGTTGCATTTTTCGGGCACGATTAATTTAATAAAAATTGATATTGGACGCAGAGAAGGAAGAGAATCGTTACGCACAATGTTATGCTGGCGTTAAGATCCGTAAGTTCTGTGTAGCTGACTAGATGAGACCTTATCATCAAATCCCGATTTTTGAGTGTGGTGAACCGTTGCTGGAGATTCCTTTGGAATTGTTTGCGGTGGAATTTCCCCATCCTTATGAAAAGTTAGGTGCTACTTATGGCGATCGCTCTCCTTATTATCTCCGTCAAAGCGCCATTGAAAATTTGATTGCAGCACAAAATTACCTGGAGTTGTTGCATCCCCAGTGGCGAATTCAAATATTTGATGCCTATCGCCCGATCGCAGTCCAACAGTTTATGGTAAATTACAGCTTCGCGCAAGCAGTACAAGAAAGAGGACTGACTGAGGCAGAATTATCACCAAACCAACGCCAAGAAATTTGGCAAGCTGTTTATGAAATTTGGGCTGTACCGAGTTTGGATGAAAAAACTCCCCCGCCTCACAGTACTGGCGCTGCGGTGGATGTGACGCTAGTAGATGAGACTGGGGAAATAGTGGATATGGGTTCGCCCATCGATGAAATGTCAGAGCGATCGCATCCCGATTATTATGCCAATAGCGATCGTCCAGAAGCACTGAAATATCATGCTCACCGTCAGCTATTGCGAGATGTAATGTTAAAAGCCGGCTTTCAACGCAATCCTAGAGAATGGTGGCATTTTTCCTTTGGCGATCAAATGTGGGCTTGGCTGAATAATCAATCCAATCCAACCAATCCCGTCACCGCACGTTACGGGCGTCTTGTATAGATTTTAGATTTTAAATTTTAGATTTTGGATTGAACAATCTAAAATCTAAAACTAGTACAGCACAGCGTAAATAAACCAACCATTTGAAATGTCTCAAACCCTTATGAACAGGTAATTACGAATTACGTTAGCGCAGCGTTAGCGACGCAGGAGCGTCATTACGAATTACGAATTCCGCCTTGCGCTACTAGGCATCTTGAGGATTGAGGTTAATCATCTGCCAAGTGGTATAAGTTCCGATGGGACTCCAGAGCAAATAAGGAATTAGTAACAGTGCAGCCCAACCAGAAATACCTAAGACTGCAAGCATCAACAAAGCCCCAATGAGAAAACCTGTGCCACCGAGAATTGTGCCTACTTTTAGGCTACGAAGTCTAAACATTACAGGCGTATAGGCAATGGTGACAATTTCTAATAGCAAATATAAACCCATGATTAACCAGGTTGGAGTGGTTCCTGGGTCTTTTTCCCAGATAATATAAGCCGACCAAGCACCGCAAATAAATATTACAGTCCAAATAATTGGAATCGCGCCTTCAAAAGTGAGCCATCTCGGTCGTTGTAAGCGCTTAAACCACTGGCGATCGCCAGGCGTAATCACGTTAGCTGCTAGCGCAACTAAGAAAGCCACACCCCCAATCACCATCCAAGATTTAATCATGCCCCTTATCCTTTACAAGCGCTATCTATCGCTTAAATATCACTCTTTATAGTGTTATTTTGTCAATTTAGTTGCTAATTACTCATCATCCTTGAGTGCGATCGCTTCTCATCGTTTGGCAGGACTTTAAATTTTGGGCATGGGGCATTGGGCAGAGGGGCAGAGGAGCAGAGGGGCAGAGGGAAAACCTAAAGCTCCCCTGCTCCCCTGCTCCCCTGCTCCCTCATCTCCCCACCTCCCATTTATTCCCCAAGACTACCAGCCGATTCTCTCTAAAGATAGGGGTATAGGGTAAACCAGGGAAATATTCTGAGCAATAGGGGGATAAGGAAATTAAACTCAACGGTAATTCATATGCAAAGTGAATCAGAAATGCGTTCGCTAGCACCAGAAACTCGAGGAATTGGTAATACTATTCGCCTAACAGGCTGGATTACTTTCTGGCTACAATCGGCAATTGGAGTGGTTTCTGTCTTAGCTTTGCTGTTCGCCTTGACTGGTCGTGGCTTGGTTCAGCAGCAAAATACTGGTCTTGCAATTGGCATATTTTGGGCTGTATGCGGAATTTTAGTGTTGTTATTCAGTCTTTATTGGGATTTTCGTTACACTCGCATCGGCAAAGCTCTAGAAAATCCCCATTTAGTTTCACATCCGAGTAAGCCAGATACAACTAGAATCCTTCGTCTAGGGATAATTGTGGGTTTAGTGGGAATATTATTAACTCTCTTGGGTGCTGGTTCAACTGTGTTAGTGCTACTGGCAAAATCTATATCCCAAACTCCAGGAGTCGCAATCACCGACCCCTACAGGATTATTCGACCGATGGATGTTTTTGTGGCTGTGGCAGATATCACCGGAATTGCTGCTCATTATGTGGGTACTGTCGCTTCCTTATGGTTGCTGGAGCGTGTGCATCAACACTAAAAACTTTTACGGGTGATTCCTAAGGACGGAAGAATATTGCCATACAAGTCTTTCGTAGAATAGCACAGCGATACGTCCCTAACCCGTCTTGCTATGGGAGTCCTATTTGATTGCTTAAAAAACTCGTCCTCAACTCAAAAAGCATGATTCCCCACTTATGTGGAGACGCGATTAATCGCGTCTGATTAATATAGGTTTGACAAACTCTATTTTGATATTTACATTGCTTTTGATGTCTTCAAGTTACGACTTGAAGACAAATTTGTTTATTACCTATGATAGTTACTAAGACTCATCTGGATGAGCGAAAGTAGTGGGAGTAATGGTTGAGGGTAAATATACTTAGTAATTGAGGTTCAAAGCATGGACTCGACAGGTGAGGCTCAAATTGTGGACTCGTCCTGGTATCTTCCACTGCCGTTGAAAGAGTATGCAATGAGCCGAGTGACTGTCTACTTTTATAGCAACGGGTGGGTTCCAATTAAATATTGTTTTTTGCAAAAGGCAATTTTGTTATACCACAAAGCCAAACTATAAGGTAAGGAAATTTTAGTATTTCCTACTGATTTAGATCCTAATAATTTCTCAAATTCGTTTAACTAAAATGCATTTAGGTTCATCATTTTTCAAAAAAAAATACAACATACTAACCAACTATGCAGGCGTACTTGTGTACGCCTTTATTTATAAATACTATTAAAGATTGATGTTAATTTTAAAGCCAATAGAGGTTGTTTGAAAAGTGGTATTTTGTGATTTTAAGAGAATGATTATCCCCCTTAATCTCCCCGATGTATTGGAGAAAAACCGGAAAATAATCTAGTTCCCTCCCATTTATAAGGGGAGGGTTAGGGTGGGGTAAAAAATATTTTATACCTCAATCATGACTTTTCAAACGTCCTCTTAGCGTACCAATGGGCTTTTGTTTTGGACTGCTGAATTAACGGTTTGTTCAATTCTTTTCAACCTTGTTTCTGGACGTTTAGCACTCTGAATCCAAAAAAGGATATTCTTTTTAGATGAGTTGTTAAAGGCCTCAAAATAATCTCTGGCAGTTTTGTTTGCTTCTAATCCCTGGCTTAAATCTAAGGGAATAATTAATGCTTCGATCGCATCTAATGAATTCCACGATCCATTTTGTTTTGCAACTGCAATTTTTTCCAGACCAGCTTTAGCAATCAAACCTTGTTCAATGAGTTCTTCAATATATTGTTTATTTAATTTTGACCATACACTTTTCAACTTTCGCGGTGTAAAAATTTGCATATAACGTTCTTCATCTAATGATTTGACTTTACTATCAATCCATCCAAAACATAACGCTTCTTTTACCGCTTCGCTATATCGAACACTTGGTTTACCACTTTTTACTTTGTAGTAGATGAGCCAGACACCAGAAGATGTGTGATGGTTTGTTTCTAACCATTGCCGCCATTCTTCGCGGCTATTGGGACAGAAAGTGGGGAATTCATTGTTGACTTTAGATATACCAGTATCTTGACTTTTGCTGAAGTTTGTCTCTGTATTTTGCCACATTTGGTGTGTGTTAGTAGTTGCTACAAAACTTTTGTCTACTCTTAGAGATGTATTAAAAATCTTAAGTGATATATCAAGCACTAAAAATTATGTCTTGTTGACAAATTTCGCTAATATATGAATCAATTATAACATGTTTAAAGGATGATACACCCGTATATCTATATCTAAAGATATAGATATATCACAGCAGTTTTTGTTTGCATGAATTATCAATTTACAAGTTTTGAGACAGTAAATTTCTGGAAACTGCATTATCTCATGTGTAGAAAAATGTTAGTTGATGCTATAAAGCTGAAAAGAAATTTATGATTAGTCGAACTATAGACTTTATTTTTATCGATACCTTTGCCTTCACGATTAACAAGACACTAGGTTTAATACTTAGTACTAAAATTTGCAACTACTCATGGGAAGGAAAAGTCAAAGAGGTGTCGCAAACACAACAGGTAGATGCTGAGTATCTACCCGAAGTTTCAGCGCCACAAGACGTTGAAGACGGACATCAAAACTGAATCAATAGATGAATAGCCTGATAAATCAGCGAATTTTAGATTTTAAATTTTGGATTTTGGATTGAAACAAAATCCAAAATTTAAAAAAGTCCATTGCTCGTCCCAAGGTTCACTATTACCCCTCTTCTGTCACTTTCCGGGTATTCTGAATAACAGGAGCTAGGCTGGACAGATTATCGTTTCACCAATTTCCAACATATTCAGAGGTGGTGGGAGATTATTTTTTGTGTTTACACGATGATTAGTTTAAATTCTTCAGTCTTCTTAGGCTTAAATCAATCTCGTAAACTTGAGACCGAGGCACAAGATCTGAGTGATGTTTAGATAGGCGCACCGATCTATCTAAATATTCAGTACTCAAGGTTTGAATTTATTCTGACATCAAAAAACCAGAGTTTAGTTAGTCATGAACCAGAATTACCAGTTCAAATGGTAATCTACAACGCACAGATTTTATTAATCAAACCAAACCTGAACGCAATGCAACTACCGCTGCTTGCACGCGATCGTCTACTGCTAATTTATTCATAATCCCTCGGACGTGAGTTTTGACGGTGTTGGGACTGAGATAGAGTTTTTGTGCAATCTCTGGATTACTCAAGCCGTCTACCATAAGTTTCAATACTTCTAATTCACGCGCAGATAAGTTGGCGGTGTTGTTGGTAGGTGAGGGTGGTTTGAGATGATCGATTACTCGTCGGGCAATTTGCGGATCGAGATAAGCTGCACCATCCACTGCGGCAGCGATCGCATTTAACAATCGTTCCACACTTGCACCCTTAATGCAATATGCATCAGCACCGCTAGACAGTGCAGCAATAATTTCTGTCTCCGTTTGATGGGATGTCAGCATCACCACATGAGTTGCTGGTAGGGCTGCCTTAATTTGCTGTGTCGCCGCAATACCATCTAATCGCGGTAACCCAATATCCATAACCACCACATCTGGTTTTAGTCGCAGTGCAGCTTGCACGCCCAGATAGCCATCTTCGGCTTGTCCAACAATCTCCAAATCGGGATGAGCCATTAACGATTGCTCTAGCCCAAGTTGCATCATTGGATCGTCTTCGACAATTAATACTTTTAACATAAGTTTGTCATTTGTCATTTGTCCGTTGTCTTTTGTCCTTTGTTGTTCGTTCTTTGACCAATGACCAATGACCAATGACCAATGACAATTTTTTATTCTTCCACGCGATAACCTAACTCGGCTAAACTCACCCGTGATTGTCGCCATTTTGGCTGGACTTTCACAAACAGTTCTAGGTAAACTTTGCCAGCGATTAATTTTTGGATTTGTTCGCGGGCTTCGCTACCAATTGATTTGAGCATCGATCCACCCTTACCAATGAGTATGCCTTTTTGGGAATCGCGCTCGACGTTGATGGTAGCGAGTACACGGGTAATGTTAGGACTTTCTTCTACTTGGTCAATGGCGATCGCTACTGAATGGGGCACTTCTTCACGAGTCAAAAGTATAATTTGTTCTCGGATCAATTCTCCCATAATAAAGCGTTCTGGCTGGTCGGTTACCAAGTCCGGCGGATAATATAACGGCCCAATTTCTAAATGTTGTATTAATAATTCTTGCAGTTGTGGTAATCCTGCGCTCGTTTTGGCAGAAAATTTCACGATTTCCCATTCATGGGACTTGGCCATTTGGGCGTAACTATCATCTAGAAACTGGGAATCAGCGGGTTGTTGGTCGATTTTGTTCAAACCCAGAATTACTGGTGTTTTGGTGCGACTGAGTAAATCGGCAATAAAGCGATCGCCTGCTCCACAAGCCACTGCTCCATCTACCACAAATAGCACTACATCTACCGATTCAATGGCTATTTTGGCATTTTGCACCAATACTTCCCCTAATTGATGATGGGGTTTATGAATTCCTGGCGTATCTACAAATATTAACTGCGCCTCTGGTGTAGTTAAAATGCCGCGCAAACGGTTACGCGTAGTTTGTGCTACTGGTGATGTGATGGCAATTTTTTGTCCTACTAATTCATTCATCAAGGTAGATTTACCGACATTCGGGCGACCAATAATGCCGATAAAACCTGATTTAAATCCAGGAGGAGCCTGAGGGATTGTTACTTCTCCTGAAAAAGAGAAGGTGTAATTATCAATACTAGTCACCTTTTGCTCCACCTTCATATTTTAGAGTCGGAATAACTTGGTTTTTTCTTGAGCTGAAAACAAACATAGAATCAGCCTAGCATTTTCGGGGATTGCTTTTTTGAGGTTTAATCTACTACTAGCTCCACACTCATATTTTACAGCTGGGGTCAGCTTCTTCGGGGAAGTCAGGAGTCAGAATTCAGGAGTCAGAATTCAGGAGTCAGAATTCAGGAGTCAGAATTCAGGAGTCAGAATTCAGAATTTATAGCGATTCTCATTTGAATAAGGTACATGGGTAGGGCAGCACCGCTGTGCCACCCTACGAAGATATATTTTTTCTGTACCTCACTCATGCGGGAACCGCTATAGGAGCAAAGCCGGAGACTTTGCAAGCAAGGCATCAGAATGAGTTGAAAATCAAGGATTGTAACAATACTTGATTTTCGTCAAATTATGAAGTTGGGGTTTCCAAGTTTTATAAAAAATTCACCTATTCTAGATTCTGACTTCAAAATTCTGAATTCTGAATTCTGAATTCTGAATTCTTAAACATAGTTTTGTTTTTAGATACAAAACCAACATAAAATTACCTTGGCATTTACAGGGAGAGCTTTTGCTTGGGTTTAATCTATTACTAACTCAGGCTGAAGTTTAATCGACTACTAAATATATTTGGATCAAAATGTCAAGAAAAGATATGGGAGAACCCAAACGCATTGGAATTCTTACAAGTGGAGGAGATTGTTCTGGCTTAAATGCTGTGATTAGGGCTGTAGTAAGTTGTGCGGTAAATACTTATGGCTGGGAGGTTTTGGGAATTCGCCAAGCGACTCTCGGATTGATGGCGCGTCCGCCACAATTCACGAATTTGGAAATCGATCAAGTTGATTCGCTGTTAACTGCCGGTGGCACAATGTTGGGGACAACCAATAAAGGCGATCCTTTTGCTTTTCCAATGGCGGATGGAAGTTTATGCGATCGCTCCGAAGAAATCATTGCAGGTTACCATGAACTAGGTTTAGACGCTTTGATTGGTATTGGCGGCGATGGTAGTTTGGCAATTCTCCGCCGCCTTGCACAACAAGGCGGTATTAACTTAGTTGGAATTCCCAAAACCATTGATAATGATATTGGCGTTACTGAACATGCCATTGGTTTTGATACAGCAGTCAATATTGCCACAGAAGCATTAGATCGGTTGCATTTTACCGCTGCAAGTCATAGCCGAGTCATGATTTTGGAAGTGATGGGGCGTGATGCAGGACACATAGCCATAGCTGCGGGAATTGCAGGGGGAGCAAATGTAATTTTAATTCCAGAAATTCCCTATACAGTTGGACACATTTGCCACAAAATCAAAGAACGCCAAGAAAAAGGCAAAAACTATTGTTTGATTATCGTTTCCGAAGCAGTTCGCACCCAAGATGGGGAAAACGTAACGATTACAAATCGCTTAGGTCAATCTCGATACGGTGGAATTGGTGAATATTTAGCCGATGAAATTATTCAGCACATTGGTGTAGAAACACGAGTCACCGTTTTAGGACACATTCAACGCGGTGGAACTGCTTCCCCCCTAGATAGATTAGTTGCAACAGCCTTTGGCGTAGCAGCAGTTAATCTGATTGCAGAGGGTAAATACGATCGCATGGTAACGTGGCAAAATCGCCAAGTATTAAGCGTACCAATTACAGAAGCGATCGCTCAATATAGCGCCGTCGATCCCAACGGTACTTTAGTTAAAACCGCCCGTGGTATGGGTATTTATTTAGGAGACTAGATAGGTTGACGTACTCCCACGGCTCTTGCCAGTGGGATTCTCCCACAAGCGACTGCCTGAGATTGTGCCATCAACAGCACAAGCAGAACAAGTCCGTCTTACAGTGCCTCCGACAATGGACAACACCCTGCCCATTTTTGAACAAGTACAAATCGCAACCGAAAAGTATGTTCAATCCATTACGTACAAAGTTTTACCCAAAACACGATTCAGTTTTGGAACTGCATACCTTGTTGTCGTGGTTCAGTGTTACTCCGAGGTTTTACCCTGCGCTCCTTCGTTCGATTATACCAGAAGCAAACGGCACTTAAAAGTGCCTGAGTCGGCTTTCATCCCACCATTAGAAACCGTGGGCTTTCATCCTCCCATTCTTTTCTGCAATTCGCGTCGTGGAGGAATATCTTAAGCCAACACTGTATCAACAAGGAACTTGGACGGCAGACTATCGAAGAATTCACATCGTTGCCATTAAAATTTAGATTGTGCGAATTTAGACTGATGTCTTAATTAAAAATTAGTATCAGCTATGCATATACCCAAATTGTGCGAACGGCAGACATCATTTTCATTACTACTAACCATTGGCCTCACAGCTTTACTAGTCCCGCCTTCACTAGCCCAAACACCCCCAATACCGTCGCCTTCTAGTGCGCCTTTAGAACTAGATTTATTGACCAAGCCAAAAGACTATATCATCACAGCTAACACCATTAACCCAGCACGATTAACGGTTCCCAGTTTATGGTGGGCGCAACAAAATGCTGAGAAAAAGCTATTGGATAATTGGATAGCATATCCAGCTTTTGATAAAGAACCTGCGCGAGTAGATTTGATAGTCAATCAGCAAATTTGGAGCTTATTAGACTATGTACAACGGTATGATTTTGTGAATCGTTTAGGTAGCACTGCACGAAATTTTAGTTACAATGTGCGGGTATTTAATTATCAAAAAGAATCCTTAGGAACCTACACTTGTAACTTTAGTATCAGTCCAGCTTTATGCAGTATCCAGATGGGTAATCAGAACAAGATAGGGTTAGGGCGTTCTTTGTAGAAAAGGGAGTGGGGAGATGAGGGAGCAGGGGGAGCAGGGGGAGCAGGGGAGGCAGGGGGAGAAAGAATAACCAATGCCCTATGCCCCATTCCCCATTCCAATTAAACCTTAATTTTGGCGAATAAAGATTCGTATTGTTTGGTTGCTGATGCAGATAACGGAAGTAAAAATTCGCTTCTATCTAAAACAGAGGGATTGCTTTGTAATAAACTCCTTAATGGTTTCTGAATATCAGAAGCCGTAATATTTGTAGAAATTGGCGAATTACTTTTGGTTAGTAGAGAAATTTGCTTAGCGGTGTTTGGTTGCCAACAAAAATCAATCCATTGATCTGATAAAGTATTTGTAGCAATACCTGCGGGACGTACCCATAAATCTGACCAAATTGCCGTTCCTGACTGGGGAACAATCGCCACAAGTTGCGGATAAGGTCCCAGAATAGGTAGCACATCGCTTGACCAACCAACTGCTAGCCAAGTGTCTCCCATAATTAGAGGTTCTAAGTAGTTAATAGAACCATAGAACTTCACTTGTTGGTTTAATGTCTGTAATTCCTTTTCCAAGTCTGGCACTTGGTCAAGATTTTCTGTATTGTAAGATTTTCCTAGTTTCTTTAAAACTAAACCAATAACTTCTCGTGGTTGATTAAGTAAGGAAATACGCTGCTGCAAGCCATCTCGCCACAAATCACTCCAATCTTTGGGCGTCCATCCCAATTTTCGCAACTTGTCGCGGTTATAAACAATCACCGTGCTACCCCAGCGATAAGGCGCACCCCATACCTTTCCTTGAGCATCTAGATTACCTTGGTCATTGCGCGTTACCAATTTTTTCCACTTTTCATCCAAAGTAGACCACTGCTTTAATTGGTTTCCTTCTAACTGTTGGAGTGGTTGAATCAATTTTTGCTCAATAGCTGCTTTTAGCCAATAATCTCCTAATGTCACTAGGTCAGCTGGAGGAGTTTTTTGATCTTGCCTAAAAGGTATAAAACGACTCCATCCTTGCTCATCAGTGGCTTTTGGTTTCTGCTGCCAATTTTGTAATTGCCCAAATAAATCCCGTATCTGCTCCACAGGAGCAAACTTCAACTCCACTTGTTGCTGCAAACCTTTGTGGAATTGATTAACCACCTGACCCGGTATCGAACCTTTTAATAACTGTACTTTGAATTGAGTCTGGTTGTTTCCACTACAGCCAAAAAGCAGTTGTGAAATTGTCAGTGTACCAGTACCTAGCAAAAAAGACCGTCGATCCATTGATTTTGGATTTGAGATTTCCGATTATACCTATATTAAGCAGAGATTCACAGACAGTGAGTGTCTCAAAAGTAGAGTTATAAAATTTTCAGCATTTTTTGTTGGTAATAACGATAAATTTGAGCATTTGACTCAAATTAGCGAGCTTTTATGCCAATCACTACCTCAAGATTAATTTTTCTCAATAATTTTCCTGAGTCGTACTTATGCTAAATCATTACTTAATATTTAGAAGTAATGATTTAAATGTCACATTGCCACAAAAAATATGAATACTTAAATAATTCATAAGTATCGTTAAGATTCTCAGTAAATTGAATAACATAGAATCTAATGTGCCAATGAGAGTATTGAATGGAGCCATTACAAAAGCAAATCCTGATTTTGAGCCAAAAACTGGATGCCCTCTGCCAAGTAATTGAGCAGCTTGACATTAAAGTAGCTCAAGCTTTTTCAGAGTGTTCCTTAGCGAATACACAAGCAAAGGATAATTATCAGGAATATAGTGGTACTGGAGGCAACCAGTTAAAAGGACGTATCAGTTCAAATTCGGCAATGGAACACAAGGATGTATTAACAGATGGCATTTATTTAGACATGCACCGTCAAGGTGGAGATAACAACTTAACACCAGAAATTCAAATACAACGACTAACAGCGCAATTAACAGCAGCATACAATCGCATTGCTGCCTTGGAAGAACAATTACTTAGAGAAAGAATTCATTAAAAGAGAAGTCAGAATTCAGAATGGGCTACGTCCCGCTGCGCTAACAGAATTTAGCAATGCTTGAAGTGAGGGATTTTGAGCGATTGCCTGGAAACGCCACAGTTGAAAATTTGGTGTGGTGTTTTACCGTTTATACTTCTACGTGGAAGCAAGCTACATTCACCAGTTGTACTCCAATTCAATTTATAAGAAGAATTCAGAACTCAGGAGTCAGAATTCAGTATGAATTCTGTACGAGTGGGTGACGAATATTGGTTAAAACCGGACTTCGTCCCGCTGCGCTAACGCCCCTGGTGGGCGAAAAAAATAAAAATATTCTCGCCTTAAAACTCTATCCCTTTATGGGTAGAGTATTCTGAATTCTGAATTCTGTATTCTGACTCCTGTTTTATTTTTCTGACTATTAACTCCTGAATTCTTTCTTGTTAATTTAGTCAATATTCCTGAGTTCAAATATTAACCGGAGCTTTATAAGTTTCCGGTTTTAGTATTGGTAATTAACCAAGCTCAGCCTTTCAAGTTGGGCTTCAATGGCCGTTAAAAGTTGGTGTTGCTGCCAATCTTGGCTGAGATGAGCAGCTATGCAAGCTGCTCCAGCACCCATACCTTCTTTGACAAAGCCCTGCTCATAAGCTCTCAGTTGGGGATAACGAGAATCAGTAAAGTTGAGAGCAGTTGCTAACAGAGGAGGAGTTTCTGTAATCTGAGTTGAACTGCTTTTACCTATGCTCAAGGCTAAGTCAACAGTAGCGCCAGTAGGATCTTCTGCCACCCAGCGAGTTGTACCCACAACTACTTCTTCTGGTTGCCATGATAAACCGTAAGCTTGAGCGATCGCACTTATCAGCGCATAAACCGCGAGCATTTGCGTCCCTCCAGCCAATAATACACCACAACTACGACTAGCAGCGATCGCCATTCCAGCCACCACCACTTGCATCGGATCGCCCACTGCGGCGACGAGTTTTAGAGGATCTAGAGAATTTGGGATTTTAGATTTTGGATTTTGGATTGGAAATTGGAAGTTTATTTCCCCCTGTTCTCTGCTTCTGCTCATCCTCTCCAGCCCAGCTTGTACTAGTGCCCACTTTTGGGCGTGGTTACAAACAGGATGGCTACTGTTAACTTTTCCGGCAGCTTCTATGCCTAAACCAGTTAAAATTGCCAGAGCAGTTGTAGTGCCTCCAACGACGCATTCACCGATAATCAAATATCCCTGTTGGATATTGGCAGCAAGGCGTTCTCCCCAAAGTAGCCCTTGTTCCAGTAAGTGGTGTACCGTTGTGATTTCCATAGCATTCCCTCCACTTAAACATTTAGCAGGAGTGCCACCCAAATCAATTACTGGTACAGCAGGAGCCTGAGGTAAGCCAGCATTAAATAAATGCACTGGTATTTTTAGTGACTCAAAGACAGCGCGAGAAATCAACACAGGCGAAGCGCCAGCCGCTAACGGTGGTAAGGGATATTGGGGTTTATGTTCTGCGCCATAATACAAAAACTCGGCATCAGCACAAGCAGTATATTTCCGATCCTCTGGAGTACGACCGGCTGCTGAAATCCCTGGAATCAAACCGGTTTCAGTAAATCCTAAAACACAAGCAAATACGGGTAGATAACCACGATACCGTCGCAGCCATTCTTCACCCTGTTCTTTTTGGGTATAAATACGAATTTGGGAATTGGGCATGGGGCATGGGGCATGGGGCATGGGGCATGGGGAGATGGGGAGATGAGGGAGATGAGGGAGATGGGGAGATGGGGAGATTGGGAGATGAGGGAGAAATAACCAATGACTAATGACTAATGACTAATGACTAATGACCAATGACTATCCTTCATAATCCATGAGTACTTGTACCCAGTGTGGTGGGCGGGGAATGGGATTGCCCAGGCGGTCAAAAAGCAGCCATGCAGCTAGGTGTACTACAAACAGGTAGATAAAGTTGTTGAGTAGAATCAAAGCGATCGCGCCTATTTGAATCAAAAACACACTGGGACTCGCCAATAAACTCAACTTTAGAAATACCCACTCGATAAACTCAGTCACCTGGGTAATCACATAAACCCAGAGGTCTTCACCTGATAACACAGATAATAACCACAACCGAAAAAAGACTCCCAAAGTGCCCAGCAGGGTACCCAAGGTGATGGAAATTATCCAGGGAACACGACGACGATACCACGTCGCACCCAAAAGCACGCCCATAAACCCGTAGGGCATGACAAATAGCAAACTGCGGGCTGGCCCCATCAGTACTGTCAGCAGTAACCCAGAAGTGAGTGCTGCCATCCATGCTGCTCGTCTGTCCCAACGAAGATAAACTAGAGCGATCGGTACTGGAAAAAATATCCGCAAAACTGGACCTAAAGGAAAGTAAAAATTAATAAACCAAATTAGGCTCGCAGTACTGGCTAAAAAGGCTGTTTCCACCATCCTCAAGGGGATATCAGCCTTGAGGTGAGGACGGCTTAACTCTTGTTTGTCTAAGCAGCGATCGCCAGCAGTTTGAGATTCTGGTGATGGTTCGTCCTCTGGCTCATCCGGCAGAGAATTTAAAATGCTCATATTTTGACAAGTTTTAAACTATCATCCTTTCCAAGGCTGACATATCGGGAATACAGATAATGTCTTGATCCCGTTTAATCAAGCCTTTTCTTTCTAGTTTTGTCAATACCCGCGTCACCGTTTCCCGTGCCAGTCCGCTCAAACTACTCAATTCCCGATGAGGTAAATTGGGGATTTCAGTTCCTGTTTGTCCTTTTTTTCCCTGTCCTTCTGCCAAAAACAGCAATGTATCTGCTACCCGTGACTGACTATGAGATTCCCGCAAACGTAATCGCCGATTCACTTGCTGTAAGCGCTCTGCCATTAGTGTTGCTAATCGGAGTCCTGCCAAGGGTTCCATTTTAAGTAAATTGCTAAAATCTGAAGCAGGCATACTGCCAATTACCGTTGGGGTCAGGGTAATCACATCAGTAGTTCGACGTTTTTCACTTAGAACCGCCATTTCACCAAACAATTCCTCTTTGCCAAGAATATTCAGTGTTACCTCTTTCCCTTCTAAATTATAAGTACGAATTTTTACCCATCCTTCTCTGATAAAATATACAGCGCCACCCCAGTCATTTTCTAGTACGATCACTTGATTAGCTGGGTGAGTGCGGGTTACAAGATGGGTAAGGGCTGTTTCCACAATTGCTTCTGGCAAACCCTCAAAAAAGCAGGGCACATATCGGTCTTCCATTAGGGCATTTTTATTCAAGCTGCTATATACACACGACATACAAGAGCATTCTTTTAAGCCTAAGCTATCAAAGCACAGCCACCTTTTAACAATAAAAATAACCTATGCTACACAAGAAAAGCGATAAGAGCGTTTTTCTAAACAATTTTTACCTATGGGTTAAATAGGGTAAAAGTTTTGCAAAAACTAGTTACAGGCTGTTGAAGTATGACTTAGAGACTACCTGTGCTGTAAACTTGATTACTCTTGGTTACTTAAAAATATAGGCAAACAACATTCATCATACTCAAGCTAGTAAATTATTGCTCACATATTTTAGCGGTTTTGAGCAATCAAGCTAAGCTTGTTAAACAAACACTGACTGACGATTGCCACTCCTCCCAGTAATCCATAACATAATGACAGTCACTTGTCCAAGTAGCGGCTCCTGCCACTCAAAACTTCTCTTATGGGAGACGCTGTGCGTAGCTTGCTTCCCCGTAGGGGCACGGTGACTGTAAAGTAATTGTCACATTAGTTGACATAAAGTTCTAGTTAAGGTATATAAAAGTGACTTCCAGTGCAGATGAAATTCAAAAGCTGATTGCAGACATTGACAACTTACTTGCCAGTGGTGGTAAGCGCCTGTCTAGGTTTTTCCCTGGTCAGGGACAAGAACCCAAAGAGGTTTTAGAACGAATTCGGGACTTTTTGGTGAGGCTACAAGAAAAAGAAGCATTAGAAGGCGGTATCCAAAATCAATCTTTGAGAGAACCTCGATCGCCTTTATTAACAAAATTTACCGATCAAAGCCATAACCAGCTTTTATTACCACCATCCGAACCCACTCAAGAACACAGTACCGTTGAGGCAGGGGAATTAAAAACTGAATTTTCCAAATTGATACAGCCATTACGAGCCGAATTAGAAGGACTATTACAAGAACGAGCCACTCTCGTCCAAGAAATTCGGCAGTTAGAACAAAAGCGATTGCAAAACTACTCCCTGGCGCAGCAGTTGACAAACCAAGAGCAGATGATTACCGACTTTTTACAGGTACTCATGAGTCGCCTTGTGCCAACTTTAACGCCATTGTTAGGACAAACTTCAGCAAATTCCCCCAGTTCTTCAGCAGGAATCGATCGCCCAAATTCACAATCAGTATCTTTTGGAACTCAACCTTTTTTAGAATCCCCAGAGCGTGTAGAGCAGTTAACACAGCTGGCTCAGGAATTAGATCGACGCCTACTATCGCTAGATGGAACGGTGAATGTTGTTTTTGAGGCATTACAGCGCAACATTAACACTTATTACGAGTCTTTATCCCAAGCACTGGCAAGAATGCATAGCAAGGGAATGCAGGGCGAACAGCTGATGGCCAGCTTTCTCAACAATTTAACCCAGTATTTGCAGCAACAATCCCCCAGTTCCCAGTCATCTTTTCTGGAGGGAGAAGCTGAAACACCACCTGCATCACTAGCTTACCAAACTGATATCGATGCTGAATTTCCACTTCTAGAACTGATACAGCCAGAAACTTCATCAATTAATCCTGAGCAACAAACTACTACCCTGACAGAAGATTTAGATGCAGTGCTGTTGCAGCTTGGCTTAGACTCGTCTGAATCTTCCGAAACTCCAGCTGAATTACCAGAAGATATTTCTGCGTTAATTGCTGATGAAGTAGACCAACTTTATGCCAGCTTGTTTGGTACTGGTAGTGATTCATCAAGTTCTGTTACAACTCCCCCATCAACTTTGAATACCCCTGAGGAGACATTTGTTGTCCCCCCGACTGTTGATTCTGGGGTTGTGACACCTGATACATCTTTGGAAAAGTCAGACACAGATTTTTTCGATCTCAGCAATGCTCAGGATGCTGTAGAAACTACAGATTCAGAGGAAGGACTATTTTTTGCAGAGGATACTGACTTAGCCTTGCCACCAGTAATTTCCGCAGCAGAGAGTTTGTCTGTGGAACTCAGCACTCAGCCAGAAGTTGCTGATACAATTAGCACCTTAACTGATTTATTACCTGATGTAGGTAATGAACAGCAACTTCTGGAAATGCCATCAGCTGTGAATAATGCCATAGCGACAGCACCAGTCACTCCAGAAATACCAGAAATTGCGATCGCCACAGATGCTACAAGCGATCGCCTTGAACCCTCTTTAGATAACTATATTCCAGCTTCGCCACAAGAAAACCTACTTTCTTTAGAGTCAAATCAGACTCCAGTCATTCCTGATATTTCCTTAGATGAAGAACAGTTGCAGCAATTAGACCTGGATTTGGCTAATTTCGATCGACAGCTGAATTCTGAATTGCAACCAGCTAGTAACTTAGATATTTCTCAGGAATCTGTTGCTAAAATCCAAGACACAATCCCGACAATTTCCCCTGAACAAGGGCTAGAAAATCTCCAAAGAGCAACAAACAATCTGGCAGTTCCCCAGGTAGAAACTAACTTAGATTTAGAACCAAAAACTGAAAAAAAAAAGCAAGAGACAACTCCTGTTTCGGAAAGTTACTTACCTCCAAATTCCAACTCGATAAACAATATAGAAGTTGCATCCAAGGTTCTGGAATCAGTCTGGTATTTAGCAATTGATTTGGGTACAACAGGAATTTCCGCTGCATTGTTAAATAGTTCTTCTTTGGTTGTACATCCTATCTACTGGTCAGCAGAAAACCCACCGGGAACAAGTTCTTTTGGGCAATCGTTTCGTTTACCAACAGAGGTTTATCTCCCCACAGCTTCTGTACCCCACGGTGAAAATGAAAGTATCGAAGCACATGAGCAGACAACACCTGCCGCTGTTGCCCAAGATAAGAATCCTGCACCACCCAACTCCACAGCAGATTCAACAAACAATCTTTATTCAGCACAGTTGAAACCTTATTTACAAGTAGCCATTCCTTACAAGAGTGAACGCCAAAAATGGGAACCTGTTTTGCAATTAAATGAATTTTCGGCAGGACCTTTAATTTGGGTTGTGCGATCGCTCTCTAAGCTGCTGTTAACTCTCAAGCGCGATCGGGCTAGTACCACTCCTAGTTTAATGGCTGCTGCTGTTGGGATTAGCGAACAAAATTTTCCTCAGATTATTAATAATATTGCTGGTGTAATTTGCACTTGTCCATCTAGTTGGTCAGAACAATATCGCTTCAACGTCAGAGAAGCTGTACTCACTAGCAAGCTGATCCAACATCCCCAGCAAGTCTTTTTTGTCGAAGAAGCGATCGCTAGTCTACTTCCAGAACTTGATGCTGCTAACGGTGAGCAAATAAAATTAAAATTAAACCAAGATGAAGATTCTCATCCTGCAAAAACCAGCGAAAATTCCCTTGTGGGCAACACCCTTGTCATTAATATTGGCGCAGCTGCTACAGAAATGTTGCTAGTCGATGTACCAGAAACCCTAGCGCAATTGACATACAATGATTTCATGCTGCACAGTTTTGCTTATGCTGGCAAGGGAATTGAACAAGACATTATCTGTCAGCTACTTTTGCCACCGAAATCTCGCCAGTCACGTTTAGAAACCGAAAGCGAGAGTAAAACTGCCACCACTAATCCCTGGCAATGGCAACCGTCAATTCCCGGTTTAGACCAAATGCATTGGCAGAGTTTGGGATTGGAAGAATTAGAACTACCCAGAGTTGGCGAACCGGATATTACCGCTCGAATTCATCTCCAGCAACGTCTAGAAAGCTCCTTGCTGGGACAGGCGGTATTAGATGCAGCATTGGCTCTGAAGCTGATTTTACAACACCAAGACACTTTTACCTTGGAATTAGCCGATCAGCGATGGATTTTACGGCGACGAGACTTAGAAAGCCAAGTATTTATCCCATTTGTCCGCCGTTTGAACCGCGAACTCAACAAATTATTGGTAGCTCGTGGTATTCCCACAGAAGCAATTAATCAAGCTATCCTCACTGGTGGAGTAGCTTGTATCGGGACGGTGAACCGTTGGCTACGGCAAAAACTCCCCAGCGCGAAAATTATTCAAGATTTATATCTCGGCGAAAACGGCGCTCCTAATTGCAGTCGAGTTGCCTATGGTTTGGCGATGCTACCTTTGCATCCCCAGATATTAGATATACCCAAACAACAATACACTGATTATTTCCTGTTTACAGAATTGCTGCGCCTGCTACCAGAACGACCCTTATCTTTCGGTGAAGTTATCCAGCTATTTGAGGGTCGTGGAATCAATACCCGCAGTTGTCAGCAACGCCTGTTAGCTTTTTTGGAAGGTGAATTACCTTCCGGTTTGATACCTTCGGTCATAGACTCAACCTGGCTCACTCAGGGTTCCCAAGAAAATCCTGACTATCAGGCGATCGCCACAGCACCACTTTTTGAAAAACAAGGCAGTCTCACCTATCGTCCCAATTCCCAACAACTTTTGTCTTTGCGTCGCTATCTCGATGCAATTAAGGCTAGCAATCAGCAATCACTGGAGGAACCATACACGGTAAATTTTGCCCTAGAGGTTCATAATTAAGGTTACTGCCGCTACGCAAAAATCAAAAGCAGCCACATTGTGAGTAAAACTATGGTTTACTCACAAAGTTTTTTAGTCCAATATCATAGCATTATTTCTGGTATTTTACAGAAAAATACTGGAAATTTACAATATGCCTAGTTAATTGAAAGATTCTGTAAACTTTAGGTCTTCGGTTTTTTCTTAATCATCATTTTGTGTATATTAACACTCAGTAGAGGTGACAAAAACATTAGAAGTCCTATAAAGATTATGTCGATGTCTGCACTACTGATGTAAAAATTCCTGTTGTAGATCGGCTAACTCTTGTGATTTATTTTTATTCCCTTGATTGCTCGCAACAGCCCTCACATCCCTCAACTGTAAGCTTGGCAAAACGATTAATTGACATTGTTGGAGCCATTGTCGGGCTGATTATTACATTTGTTGTAGCGATTCCCGTAGCAGTTGTTACCTTGATTTCCGATCCAAATCCAATATTTTATTCTCAAATTCGCTGCGGTTTGAATGGAAAACCTTTCCGGATATGGAAATTCCGTTCTATGGTTATGGATGCCGATAAACTCAAGCATTTAGTTGAAAATCAAGCCAAAGGTCACATCTTTAAATCTGTTGACGATCCTCGAATTACTCCTGTGGGTAAATTTTTGCGGCGTACTAGCTTAGACGAATTTCCACAATTTTGGAATGTTTTGCTAGGGGACATGAGTTTAGTCGGTACTCGTCCACCAACTCTTGATGAAGTCAAGGATTACGATGCACACCATTGGGATAGATTGCGAGTCAAGCCAGGCATTACTGGAGAATGGCAAGCTAATGGCCGCTCAAGCATTACAGACTTTGAAACTATTGTCAAGATGGATATAGATTATCAACGTAAGTGGTCTGTAACTTACGACTTGAGTCTGATTATGAAAACAATTTGGGTAGTTTTGAAAAAGACTAGTGCTTATTAAATTTGTCATTAGTCATTGGTTATTGGTCATTTGTCATTTGTCATTGATTATTCTCCGCGTCCCTGCGTCTTCTTCACCCCTTCACGCCGCTACCAGTTTCCGTGGGTACAATGTAACGTTGTACAAATAAAAACAGTAATAATACTGGGGCGATCGCAATTACAGAACCGGCTGCTACCAAGCGCCAATCAAGGGAAAATGTACCTGCTAGCTTGGCGACTCCCAAGGGAAGAGTGTATAAATTTTCGTCTTGGATGACAATTAAAGGCCACAAAAAGTCACTCCAAGCACCGATAAATACAAAAATAGCTAAAGTTACTAAGGCTGGGCGAATTGCTGGTAACATCACATGCCACCACAAACCTAACTCGGAGCTGCCATCCATACGGGCAGCTTCTTCTATTTCTTTGGGAACGCTCATGAAGGCTTGGCGCAAGAGAAAAATCCCAAATGCAGAAGCTAAGCTGGGAAAAATCATCCCTAAATAAGTATTTCTCAAACCCAACTGGACTGTCAAAATATAAAGAGGAATCATCACAATCTGGAAGGGAATCATAATCGTAGAGACAATAGCCACAAAAATCCAGTCTCGCCCCACAAATGATAACCTTGCCAAGGGATAGGCAGCTAAAGCGCAAAACAGGAGATTTAAGCCAACAGTCAGCACTGACACCAAGGTGCTGTTATATAAATATTGTCCAAAAGGTAAAGATTGCCAAACACTAGAAAAGTTATCCAGTGTAGGCGACGCGGGCAACAACTGTGGCGGCGACTGCAAAATATTTTCTGTAGGTGATTTTAGGGCTGTACTGATTAGCCACAGCAAAGGAAAGAGCATCACCAGTGCGATCGCTCCCAATACGGTATACATTAGCAGAATTTGCGATCGTGATTTTTTCGAGTTCAACATTTGATTAATAACTTTCTGAATTTTTAAATATTTTGCACTTGCTCAAATATTTGGTGGATGCTCACCCATTTTCACCCACATTTTACGCACACGAGTTAATTGCAGACGATTCATTTTTAAAGCATAAATTGTTGCTCTCCCAATACTTGTAAGTCCTAGAATTTCTGTAGCGTCTTCACTCCAAGTAAAATTGTCTGTCCACAATTGCTGTTGTGGATTAAATAATTTAACTTCATCCTGAGTATTGGGATTGCTGTTTGACGAGTTCCTTTATAACGATTGCAAGATGGACAAGCCAAGCAGAGATTTTCAAATACAGTTTCTCCACCAGCAGATAAGGGAATGATATGCTCAAATTCAAAATTAGTGACTGTTAAAGCTTCAGCAGTGCGACAGTAAGCACAACAATCAGAAAAATAATTACGAATTTTCCTTTGTAATTCAATAGGAATGTAAACACTCACGTGACTTGTTGCTTATTTTGAAAAATATTTAATGTGTATCTGGCTCTAGTTTTCAGAATATTTAACTGGTCAACCTGTGCCAATAATCTGTCTAAAATCTCAGTTTCTTCGTTTGATAAATGATTTTCATAATTTTTATTTAATAAGTCTTGTAATTGGATCTGAACTTTGGGAAATAAGGAACTTTCTGCTAAAGCTTGCAACTCTTCTTTACTTAAACCAATCAATAATTCAGAATCTATAGATAAATTGGTTAGCTGTTGGTAAGTTTCTAAATCTAACAGTACACCAATTTTTTCTCCCTCTGCATTAGTAACATATTGAACTGAGTCAGACATGGATTTAATTAAAAGTTTGATTAATTTTATCGTAACCTATCATCAAAAATCTGGTTGAATAAAAATAAAAAGTTAGTAGCGTGCGTTAGCCTACGGCATAACGCACCGTCAACAATTCAAGGTGCGTTGCGCCGCGCAACAACTACATCTCCAATTCCTTCTAAATTCTGAATTCTGACTCCTGAATTCTGCTGTATCATTCTACAGTTTGAAATCAAATTATAGTGCTAAATCTTCAACCTCTGCATAAGGTTGTGGTTCCCGTAGACGTTTGGCAATTTGTTCTCGTCGATACTTTGCAAGTTCGCTATAAAGCTTTTTGCGAGAAAGATTCACACTGCCAACAGGTTCATGCTCAAGTAATGTATGCCAAGGGCTAAACAATGTACCTTCATCTAAACGTTTGCGTTCTTCAAAGTCAAATTTCTGACTGGGAATGCGGACAGTTGCAACTTTAATAAACGGTGAATCTGCTTCTTGCCATTCTTTAACGTGGTCTTCAATTGGGGTTTTGTCATCATCTACATAAAACTGAATCAGAAAGTCAAAAGATGCTTCTTGACCTTCTACTGTTAAATGCTTAACTATTGCTTCCCGGAGATAATTTTCGGATTCTGGAAGTGTTTCTGGAGGCTGTTGAATCTGTTGAGATTTGACAGACAACTTGACAATTTTATCGCCAAATTTAAACGGAGCCATGCTCCAATATTGAATCAAAAGTGGATTGCCCACCTTCTTACTAGTAATTTTTTGTAACAAAGCAAAGGCATAACCAAGTTCCTCTATCCGTTCTGGAGTAAGTTGTCCGCTACCTGCTTTAAAGATATCAGCGTAATCACGAATGTCTTTGGTAAAGAAAGTAGGATAACTGTTGAGTACAAAGTCTTGAGTTTTTTCTTCATCATCCAGCACTTTTTGCCCGTCTACATTCATCACCTTAATGCCAATACCGCAAACATCAGGTTCGGTATCGGAGCGGAATTTTCCACGCTTTTCAGGCGCACCACCGCTAGAGAAACGAATCCAAGCAGGATAGGTTTGGGGGGTTTTGAACAAACCTACTCTCAAGTCTTCAGGAAGATTGGGTTCAATAATAAACTCTGCCCAAAGCAGTCCATGACTTTTACTATGAATTTGCCGCAGATCTGGACCTGTTTGTTGTTGAGCTTGGAGGCTAGTTGCTACAATCTCATCAATCATTGCTGACTGGTCAGTGGTAGATGATACTGGATTACTCATGAAAGATATTTAATGATGTTTCTTCATCATCCTCAACCCTTCAGTCTTTCTGAGTCAACCCAGTTTCGGTTAAGATACTTGTTAAGGGTTTATCCCAAGGTTCGATAGGTAGCTGGGGTAAATACGCAAAATCAAACACAATTCCCACAGTGGGCTTTGTCAACCACTCCGGTGAACTGAGTAGGCGATCGTAATATCCTCCGCCATAACCCAGGCGATATCCTCGATCGTCGCAAGCTACACTGGGAATAAGAATCAAATCTACTTCCGTCGGGTCTAAGGTTGGGGCATCGGGATGGGGTTCAGTAATGCCATAAGCCCCACTTTGCACAGAATCTTCAGGTGTCCAAATATGCCAAGATAGGGATTTATGAACGCAGCGAGGAAATCCCCAACAGTATTTGGTGTTTGTAAATAGTGGAGTGAGATCGGGTTCTTGGCGAAAACTAAAATAAGCAAGTATTGTTTTTGCTTGGGCGAACAAAGTAGAGTTTTCTAAATGAGAGCAAATGCGATCGCTTTTTTCTCTCCACTCCCAGACGGACATTGATTGGCGTGTTTTGAGTAAAGTACGACGTAGTTTTGCTTTATTTAGTTGATGATTAACTGTGTCCACATTTAAAATTTACTCAAAAAAGCTAGGGTGGGCACTACCCACCCTAAGATTATGCAGCGTGTTGACGATACCACTCAATGGTATTCTTCAGCCCTTGCTCAAAGCTGATTTGAGCAGTGAAATTAAAGGCAAGCTTCGCGCGTTCAGTATCTAAACGGCGTCTAGGTTGGCCATTTGGCTTATCAGTTTGCCAAACAATCTCACCCTTAAACTCCATTAATTGGCAAATCAGAGTCACTAAATCAAGAATCGAAATTTCATCACCCGTTCCTAAATTCACTGGTTCTGATTCGTTGTAGAATTGAGTGCCCATCACAATCCCCCGCGCTGCATCTTGTGAATACAGAAACTCGCGGGTGGGACTACCATCACCCCAAACTAGTAGTTGCTTTTCTCCTTGAATTTGGGCTTCGTGAACCTTGCGAATTAACGCCGGAATCACATGAGAACTTCCGGGGTCAAAATTATCTTCCGGCCCGTACAAATTCACTGGCAGTAAGTAAATACCATTAAAACCATACTGCTGGCGATAAGCTTGCAATTGCACTAAAAGTGCTTTTTTAGCAATTCCGTAAGGGGCATTGGTTTCCTCTGGGTAGCCATTCCACAAGTCATCTTCTTTGAATGGTACTGGGGTGAATTTCGGATAGGCACAGATAGTACCAACACAGACAAATTTTTCCACTCCCCCTTGATATGCAGCATGGATTAGCTGGGTTCCCATGATCAAGTTATCGTAGAATAACTCTGCGGGTTTTTGCTGGTTGAGACCGATACCACCAACATGAGCTGCTAAATGGATAATGATGTCTTGCTGGTCAACTGCACGCTGGCAATTTTCCCAAACTCGCAGATCGCAATCACGCGATCGCACTACTGTAATCTTCTCACCATCAGCCCCTGCTTGACACAACTGATCGATCACCTGACGACCGAGAAAGCCTGACCCACCAGTGACGAGAATGCGTTTATTTTTGAGTTCTAAGGCGGTCATATTTTTATCCTCTGTAGTCACAATCAGAAATGCAAAGCGCCTAGTTCTTGACGAAGAGTCGCAATATCATGTGGAAACTGCGAACCATTTCCATTGGGTGAAGTGTAACCCAAGGCTTGCAGGTCTGCTTCTACCATTAAGGAAACTAGTTGCTCAAAGGTTACCGATGGTGTCCAGCCTAACTTCTGCCGTGCTTTGCTAGAATCTCCAATCAACAACTCTACCTCCGCAGGACGCAGATAGCGTTCGTCAAACTCGACATAATCTTGCCAATTGAGATTGACATAATTAAATGCCAATTCGAGAAACTCCCGTACTGAGTGGGTTTCGCCAGTTGCAATTACATAATCGTCTGGTTGGTCTTGCTGCAACATTGACCACATTGCTTTGACGTAATCTTTGGCATAGCCCCAATCTCGTTTGGAGTCGAGATTTCCCATGTAAATTTTTTTCTGTTTTTTGGCAACGATGTTGGCTACTGCCATCGTAATTTTACGGGTGACAAAGGTTTCACCGCGCCGTGGTGATTCGTGGTTAAAAAGTATGCCGTTACAAGCAAACAAATTGTAAGATTCACGATAATTTATTGTTTGCCAGTGGGCATATACTTTGGCGCAAGCATAGGGACTGCGCGGATAAAATGGTGTTGTTTCACTTTGGGGTATTGCTTGCACTAATCCGTACATTTCAGAAGAACCCGCTTGGTAAAACCGCACTTGTATTCCGGTACGGTGTTGATAGTCTCGAATTGCTTCTAACAAACGCAGTGTCCCCATTCCCACTGAATCTACAGTGTATTCTGGGGAGTCAAAGCTGACTCTGACATGGGATTGAGCGCCGAGGTTGTAAATTTCTACTGGTTTTACTTCTTCTAAGATACGTCGCAGTGTTGTTCCATCGGTCAAATCTCCGTAGTGAAGAAACAACTGCACTCCTTGTTTGTGCGGATCTTCGTAGATGTGATCGATACGGTCTGTGTTGAAGGTGGAAGTCCGGCGAATTATCCCATGAACTTCATAACCTTGTTCTAGCAAATACTCACTCAGATATGAACCATCTTGACCCGTAATACCAGTTATTAACGCTCGTTTTTTTTGCGTCATGCTCAACTATCCCTTATTGTCTTTGATTAAAATGTTACAGACGATATGATACAACCTAGCAGGTAATTGCTGAATTGCCTAATAGTAAACCTACCAGTTCTAATCAATCGTGTAACTTTTAAGTAAATAAATATACTTAAGAACAAGTTGTTGAACCAGTAAGAATTAACTTGATAAATTCAACGTTTTTTAATAATTATTAATAGTAATTTTATCATCATTGTAATTTGTCAAAGTTTGTATGGATCTCTGATTTTTGTGAAGACTCAATAAACTTTTGCTGCCCAGTCTTTTCAGTGGTGCTGAGTAATGAGTGCCGTAACAGCACTCATTATTCAGCACTTTTTTGGTGATGTTTAGGACTAGCTCTTTCAAGGTGACCAATGAAGATACGTTGAATCTGCGGTATTTTACACTAAAGAATATACTTAGGGGCATTGATTGCCCCACAGAATCAGCCCTCAGTAATTACTCAGTATGCACCGTTATTTTTAGGTAAAATTACCACGTCAACAGTTTTTAAGATGATCCATAAATCAAGCCACAAATTCCTAGATTTTACATAATGCAGGTCTATTTGGACTCGGCGAGGGTAGGGAATATCATTACGCCCAGACACCTGCCACAAACCAGTAATTCCTGGACGGATTGTTAAAATCTCATCAATGTGACAACCGTATTTTGGTAGTTCTTCTGCTACTAATGGGCGAGGGCCGACTACACTCATATCCCCTTTTAAAACGTTCCAAAATTGGGGAAATTCGTCTAGACTAGTAATTCGCAAAAATCGACCAATTTTAGTAATCCGTGGGTCTTGTTTGAGCTTAAAACTACTCTCAAATTCTTGTCGCAACTGGGGCGATGTTTCCATCATTTGCACGAGGATTTCGTCCGCATTGCTGACCATTGTTCGGAATTTAATACAGTTAAAAGGTTTGTAATTTTTCCCCACCCGTTCCTGAATATAAAAAATTGGGCCTTCTGAACTCAAAGCAATCAACAAGGCCAAGATTAAATAGACAGGAAAGAATAAAATCAACACTGACAGCGAAAACACTATATCGAATAGTCGCTTGGCAAACTCTCCGTTTAAACCCTGAAAAGATAAACCTTGAGGTTTAACTCTAGGCGTCTTTGTTTTTTGACCGCGCTTTAGGAGAGTACGCCAAGATCCTCTAGTGTCTTGCCGTACACCTCGCTTGCCGGAGAGGAGTGAGCTCTGGGCAGTCATCATACTCCTTAATAATCCACACCACACATAGTCCCAATCTTAAAGCCAAAATGAGATGCTTCTGGGGGTAAATTGCCAAAAGCCTAAAAAAATAAGTCCTATTGACCAAAACCATTATTCCAAAAAGGTCTTTTTTCGTTGCACTTATTTACAAAATCTAGATAACGATCTGCAAAGACTTGCGGTGAAAACTGCGCGGCGTGCGATCGCATATACTCGGAATTAAACGAACCCTGATATATTTCAAACTTTTCTACTGCCTCCACTAAAGCCGCCTCTGTTTGTGTCCTGAAGAATATACCTGTCCCTGTATCCACGCCAGAGCGAATATCTCGCACTGTTTCTAAAGCACCCCCAGCACCATAGGCGATTACTGGCGTACCACAGGCTTGTGCCTCCACTAAGGCAATACCAAAATCTTCACAAGCTGCATACACAAACGCCTTAGCCCTAGCCATATATTTTTTTACCACATTATCGGGTTGCCATCCGAGTATTTCTATATTTGAATTTGCCATCTGACGAATTTTTTGCATTTCATCTCCTGTACCAATTACTACTAACGGTCGTTTTAGTTGATTAAAAGCTTTGACAATCAACGATACTTGTTTGTAACTCACTAGTCGGGAAACTGTGAGATAAAAATCGTCTTTTTCCTGAAAAAATGGAAATTCCCCAATATTCACAGGTGGGTAAATGACTGTTGCTTCTCGCCGATAGCAGCGCCAAATCCGCCGAGCTGTATGCTGCGAGTTGGCAATGAAGTAATCAACACGATTGGCACTCAATACATCCCACTGGCGCAAATGATGTAATAAATATCGCGTTACCCACCCAGGTAAACCATTACCCAGCTTGCTCTGGCGCAGATAATCAAAGGTCAAGTCCCAAGCATAGCGCATGGGGCTGTGACAGTAGCAAATATGCAACTGATCTGGAGTGGTAAGGATTCCCTTGGCAACAGCATGGGACGAAGACAGAATTACGTCATAGTACCGCAAGTCCATTTGTTCAATTGCCAAAGGCCACAAAGGCAAGTACTTTTGTATACCGTTGCGGGCATAGGGAAAATGCTGAAGAAACGTCTTGCCAATCTGACGTTTGTATAGATAACTTTCAGGGTTACTGGATTCAAAATCGATGAGGGCATATAAATCAGCATCAATGTGATTCAAAATTTCCCGTACAACGAGTTCTGAACCACCTGTGGCTTCGGGTGTCAACCACTCATGAACCAGAGCATATTTCAAGGGCACAGCTAACTTGTAATGAATGGAAAATAGTTAGGCAAATTATGAGGTTAACTGAAAAGTTTCCCCTTGTGATTAATTAATGGGAAGCGCCCCAGATTAACGGCAAGACGCAATCTTTCGCTTAGAGGTTCCAGATGGATGCTGCAACCTGATAATGTCAGATTGGGGAGTGGGGAGTGGGGAATGGGGAATGGGGAATAGGGAATAGGGCATGGGGCATTGGGCATTGGTTATTTCTCCCCCTGCCTCCCCTGCTTCCTCATCCTCCACTCCCTACTCCCTACTCCCTTGACGAAAACTGATATAGGAATGAGAAGCTATGCGAATTCTAATTATGGGTGGTACTCGGTTCATTGGTGTCTATTTGACTCAACTATTAGTGGAACAAGGACATGAAGTGGTGCTGTTTAATCGTGGAAATAGACCAGCGCCTTCTTTACAGGGAGTAGGACAAATTATAGGCGATCGCACTGATGCTACCCAATTAAAAGCAAAATTATCACAAGAAAATTTTGATGTCATTTTTGACAATAATGGACGAGAACTTAGTGATACTCAACCACTTGGAGAGATTTTTCAAGACCGGGTGCAACATTTTGTATACATGAGTTCGGCGGGGGTGTATCTCAAATCTGACCAACTCCCCCATATCGAAGGCGATGCAGTAGATCCGAAAAGTCGCCACTTGGGTAAGCATGAAACTGAAGCTTATCTCACCCAATTGGGATTGCCCTTTACTTCCATTCGTCCTACTTATATTTACGGGCCACGTAATTATAATGACTTGGAAAGCTGGTTTTTTGACAGAATTGTGCGCGATCGCCCCATTCCTATCCCCGGAAATGGGTTGCATATCACTCAGTTAGGTCATGTCAAAGATTTAGCAAAGGCAATGACCCAAGTTTTGGGTAATCAACAAGCTGTAGGAGAGATTTATAACATTTCTGGCGATCGCTTTGTCACTTTTGATGGTTTGGCCCGTGCTAGTGCCGTGGCGGCTGGTAAATCACCTGATGCTGTGAAAATTGTGCATTATGACCCGAAGAAGTTTGATTTCGGCAAGCGTAAGGCTTTTCCCATGCGGGTGCAACATTTCTTTGCTTCGGTGAACAAAGCCCAAACAGAATTAAACTGGCATCCTGAATATGATTTGATTTCTGGATTACAAGATTCTTTGGAAAATGATTATCTCCCTTCTGGCCGGGATAAAGCTGAGGTTGATTTTTCTGTAGATGAGGAGATTTTACAAGCTGTTTAATTGTGAGATTTGTTGACCGAATAATTACGAATTATTCGGTCATGGGTAATGGGAAAAACCAATTACCTATTACTCTTCATCAGGATTAATGCCCAATTCTCGCAACTTCGCCGCTAATTTATCGGCTCGTTGTCTTTCCTGTTCGGCTCGTCGCGTTTCCTGTTCTAGCTGCGTAGAAATCCAATTTCCTGTTTCATCGTACCAACGTAACCACAAGCGATCGATACCTTCGTAAGTGCCTTGCCAAAGCCCCAAACCTAGCTGTATTCCTGGCATCCAGACTCTAGAAGTAGTTACATCGATTTCGTGGTAACTATCTGCAACTAGTTGAAATGCTTGGAGTTTGTCAGTGTAGCGGTCAAATACTATGTAGTAAGGAACTCGCAAAATCCGTTCATAAACTTCCCACTTGGTTGGCGGTTGGTTAATTTCCCGCAGAGTTTGTCCTAAGTCTTCTTTTTCAGTGCCAGGAGAAAGCAATTCTACCACTACAAAAGGAGCAACCCCTTCTTGCCAGATGACATAACTTAGGCGCAAGTTTCGGCGTTCATAGAGACGCGAAACTCCCACAGTAGCAAACCAGTCCGGGCGTTTGTACCACAGTGTATGCCGCAGGTCATAGTAAAGGTTTAAATCACTGCCAACAAATACTTCATCTGCTGGATAGTTGGGAGGCGAGAAGGTATCACTTAAAAGTTGCGGTTGAAAAAGGTGAAATTCGTCAGGCAAACCAGGATCCTCAGGGTATTCACTGGGAAGATCGTACATGGTGGGTAGGGTTTCTTTTGGAGGGCGCGGAGGGTCTGTTTGATACATAAGGAGAATTCTGAGCGACTACTACTATTTTGGATTTTAAATTTTAGATTTTAGATTGGAAATCGCTTTGTTGTGTCTGGGTTTTGGAATCTGTGTCTAGCAATCAATTTTTAAATTGGTACAATTTTAAGTTAACGGATTAGCGTAAATGTTTGGCTAAAGTCAGACAATTTTGGATTTTGGATTTTCGGTTTTTTCTACGGATAAATCCGCTTGTTCTGTACCATCAAGGAATAATTGGCCAAAAGAAAAATATTTTTTTATACCTGAGAAAGACGCAATTTATCGCGTCTTTAGTTTTTATTGGAACAGGAACGAAAATTTTCTCTATTAGTCAGGCAAACTTTTTTGATAATTGCCTCAATTTTAGTGAAATTAGTGTCTGTAAATACTATTGTTGGTTGATAAAATGAGCCAGGTTTTGCAATATCCACTCCACAATGTTTTAGAAGCCCGTGCCCGCTTGGGTGAAGGACTAATTTGGGATTCGACTAAAAAAGTGCTTTACTGGATAGATATTTATAACCATCGAGTGCATCAATTTGACCGGGTAACGGGAAAAAATCGCTTTTTTGATGTGGGAGATGTGGTAGGTGCGATCGCCACAGCTGGTACAGATAGATTAATTATGGCACTGCGTCATCACTTGGCATTCCTCAACACCCAAACAGGTGAAGTTACCCCCATTTTGGAAATTGAAGGAAATCTGCCAAGTAATCGTCTCAACGATGGTAAATGTGATTCCCAAGGTCGCTTTTGGTTCGGCTCAATGTCTTCTGTAGAAAAGCCCGACGCTAGCCTTTATCGTTACGATACTGATGGTTCATTACATGTAATGGAAACAGGATTGACTATCTCTAATGGCTTGGGTTGGAGTCCGAATCAAGAAACTTTTTATTTGGCTGATTCTCCTAAACAAAAAATATATGCTTATGACTTTAATTCCGTAACAGGCAATATTAATAATCGCCGGATTTTTGTTGATTTAACTCATGAATATTTCTACCCAGATGGGTTGACGATAGATAGCCAAGGAAATATTTGGTCAGCTATGTGGAATGGATGGTGTGTGATTCGTTTCAATCCCAAGGGTGAAGAAATATTGCGGATTAATCTATCCGTTCCACTCGTAACGAGTTGCACCTTTGGCGACGAAGATTTGCAAACACTCTACATCACCACTGGTTCAGTTGGACTCAGCCAAGCTGAGATTGATAATAGTTTCTACTCAGGTGATTTGTTTGCTCTCCAGACTGATGTTAGTGGATTACCTGCATATACTTTTCAGGGGTAATTAATACTAATTCGTGATTATAGCTAGTAAGTTGGGTTTTACTTTGTTCAACCCAACCTTCACAGAGAATGATCATGGGTTTAGCTATTGCTTTATTTATCCTAAAAATAATTATGATGGCATACTTATCAGCACTCATAATTAACTTAATTATTGAACTCGAATCCTTCTATATTTTCGTTGCTGATTTCCAAAAAAATGGTTGATTAAACTACCTATAGACCATATGTATAACGAAGATGCTACCCTTCCATGTAAACCATCTTCGATTAGTTTTTCTATTTGATAACTCTTCTTAATGCCTGTTTTACAAAAGAAAGCAAAGTGTTCACAATTGTTTTCAAAAAGATTGTATTTGCCTTACCCTATAAAGCTTTTAGCCCTTTGAATAACAATAGTTGGTGCATCATAAGGAATTCCAAGAACATCATAGTCTAAAGCATATACTTATTTTTTACCTTTCACATTGTTAGATGCAAATGTAACTAAAGAAGTCTGTTGAATAACAGGCTTAATTTTATTATTAAGACCTGTAAAATGTATAACTCTATCATTGCCACAATCGATACCGTGATGGGTAAAGGTAGGAACAATAGGGTTACCACCCCAAATAAAAATATGATCTCCTGTAGCCATCAATAAATCTTTAGCTAGCTGGTTAATATTTATATTATTCCCAAAAATTAGATAGAGTTAACACTTAAATTCTGAAACAGTGTAGGTAAAATTTTCACAAGTTTATAAAACTATACATCTTATTCTGTAATCTTTAATTTATCTGGCAAAAGATAAATTGCTCTAGTAATTAAAGTTAAGGCACTGATAATTAGAGAGGATTACGCAAACCGAAAGGAAACGTTTGCAGTCAAAGGCTCTGGTAGTGATTTTCCTTGTGCTTGGTAATCTTCAATCAAAAGTTTTAGCACTTCTTCACCATTATTGAGAGCATCAGCGTAGGTATCTCCGTGAGTGTGTGCATAAGGGCCAAACTCAGGTAGGCTGACAATGTACTTTTTATCTTCCACCGACCACTGAATTATAATACTATATTGCAGTTTCATTCCTCTTCAGTGCTAGCTTTTTGTGGCAATAGATAAATACCGCCAGATATTAATGTCAAAGCAACAGAAATCCAAAAGGCAATCAAAGATGCAATTTTCCAGGCTTCAGGTAGTGGCGCAATTAAAAGTGCGATCGCCACTATTTGACTAACAGTTTTGAGTTTACCCCAAATATTCGCCCCGGTAATTGTCGTTTGATTTACCCGCCAACCAGCGATCGCTAATTCCCGCGCTAAAATCAAAAACACTCCCCAAGCTGGCACTTTTCCCAGTTCAATCAACACCATTAACGGCGCAAGGACTAAAAATTTATCCACCAAGGGATCGAGAAACTTACCTAAATCACTGACTTGGTTGAGTTTCCGCGCTAAGTAACCATCTAACCAATCAGTCAATGCGGCGACAAGAAAAATCGCCAAACATATCCACCTAGCCTGAGAGGTAGGGTTGTACAAACCGTATAGCAAAAATGGTACACCCAGAAGACGAGAAAAAGTAATCCAGTTAGGTAGAGTCATGATTTGGGTTGAGGAATTATCTATAATTTTAACCAAGCAAATAATTGCCCTAATGTCAAATGTAAATCACTGACTAAATCGGGTACTGGCAATATATCTTGTTCGTTTTCTAAATATATTACTTGCTGGCGAGGCGGATAAACTAAAACACAATATTCCTCTGGATCGATTAACCAACCTAAGCTAGTACCATGATTTAAACAATGTAAAAGATTTTTGGTGACTTTGGCTGTACTTTGTTCAGGAAATAAAATTTCAATTGTCCAATCTGGATATGTATTAAACGCATTGGCAATATTGCCTTTGTCATCTACAGGAATTCTTGGCCACGCAAATACTGCAACATCTGGTACAGTGGAACGTCCACCAAAGGTACAGCGTAATTCTGGAAAAGCTAGGGCGATTTTTATGGGTTCCGCTACATGATTAATTGCATTAGTTAATTGCAACTGGAGTCTACTATGTTTACCTTGAGGCATAGATTTTTGCAGGATTTCACCATCAATACTAGGGCGGGCAAGATGCCCACCCCACAAGAGTTTAATTTAATCTGATTATGCAATTTAGATGTTTTTTAGCTTACTCCTAACCAAAAGGATTTCTCTCAAGTTCCCGATTTGGTGCTGGAAGATTGGACACAGTAAAAGGTGTGTGAGTATCATTTGCATGGCATGATCTGTATTTTGAGATCATCCAAACAATACTTATGACTGACAATATAGATTTTCGCATTGAACGGGATTCAATGGGCGATCGTCAAATTGCTAGTAGCGTTTATTACGGTATTCAAACACTACGGGCAATCGAAAACTTCCCCATCAGCGGCATCAAGCCTTTACCTACTTACGTAGATGCTTGTTTATTAATTAAAAAAGCTACGGCAATTGTGAATGGAGAACTCAGTTGCATTCCCGAAGATATTAGTCAGGCGATAGTGCAAGCAACTGATGAAATTTTAGCCGGGAAGTTGCGCGAACAATTTGTTGTGGATGTTTATCAAGCGGGTGCTGGAACTTCCCACCACATGAATGTCAACGAAGTTCTGGCAAATCGCGCCTTAGAAATTCTTGGTGAGGAAAAAGGCAATTATAAACGTGTTAGTCCCAATGACCACGTTAACTATGGGCAGTCTACCAATGATGTGATTCCGACGGCAATTAGAATTGGTGGCTTATTGGCACTTTCTCATACATTACACCCAGCTTTAGAAGAGGCGATCGCCTCCTTAGAAAACAAAGCTGGAGAATTTCAAGATATCGTCAAATCCGGCAGAACTCACCTACAAGACGCTGTACCTGTGCGTTTGGGTGAAAATTTTCGGGCTTGGGCGCAAATTCTCACAGAACACCAAAATCGAATTTACACCGCCTCCGGGGATTTGATGGTGTTGGGTTTGGGAGGTAGTGCAGCGGGAACGGGATTAAATACTCATCCTTTGTATCGCGCCCGTGTTGTGGAAGTTCTCTCCGAATTGATTGACACTCCATTAGAACCTGCACCGCATCTCATGGCAGCTATGCAGAGTATGGCACCATTTGTCAATGTTTCCGGTGCTTTGCGTAACTTAGCCCAGGATTTAGCCAAAATATCTCATGACTTGCGGTTGATGGATTCGGGGCCAAAAACTGGTTTGAAAGAAATTCAACTGCCCCCAGTGCAACCAGGTTCCTCAATTATGCCAGGGAAATATAACCCAGTGATGGCAGAGATGACATCAATGGTATGTTTTCAGGTGATGGGTTATGACAATGCGATCGCCTTCGCCGCCCAAGCCGGACAATTAGAATTGAACGTCATGATGCCGCTAATTGCCTATAACCTAATTCACAGCATCGAAATTCTGGGTAATACCATCGCCGCACTCACCAAACGTTGCATCCAGGGAATTACAGCCAACAAAGAACGTTGTCTAGCATACGCCGAAGGCAGTTTAGCTTTAGTAACCGCACTTAACACCCACATCGGTTATTTAAATGCCGCAGCTGTCGCCAAAGAATCTTTAGAAACTGGTAAATCCCTACGGCAAATCGTCCTAGAACGAGGATTGATGAGTGAAACAGACTTAGCCACAGTATTAGATTTAGAACAAATGAGTGCTATCTTACCCATTAAGACAGAATAATAGGGTATTGGGAATGGGGCACGGGGAAGTGTGGGAGGTGTGGGAGGATAGGAAGAAATCTTTCCCCCCACACTCCCCACACTCTCCACACTCCCCACACTCCCCCCAATCCCCAGTTCCCAGTCCCCAGTCCCCAGTCCCTATCTACATATGCAAACTCAAAAACCATCCGTCAGCCTCATCCGGACTACTTCCTACGAACAAGAGACTTTACGGGAATCTTTAGTGACACTGCTGGAACCTTTTGGAGGAATGGCAGCATTTGTGAAAAAAGGCGATCGCGTTTTACTCAAACCCAATCTACTCACAGGTGCGCGTCCTGGTAAAGAGTGTATCACCCGTGCGGAACTAGTTTACGCAGTTGCCCAAATGGTAATTGAAGTCGGCGGTAAGCCATTTTTGGGTGATAGTCCAGCTTTTGGCAGCGCCAAGGGAGTAGCCGTGGCAAATGGCTATCTGCCTATTTTAGAAGAACTTAACGTTCCCATTATCGATTTTCACGGTCAGCGTTACCAAACCGTCAGCGAAAATTTTAACCACCTGCGGCTGTCTAAAGAAGCGATGGAAGCAGATGTGGTGATTAACCTACCCAAAGTCAAATCCCATGCCCAGTTAACGTTAACGCTGGGCGTAAAAAACTTGTTTGGTTGCGTCCCTGGTAAAATGAAAGCTTGGTGGCACATGGAAGCCGGCAAAGACGCCAACAGATTTGCCCAAATGTTAGTAGAAACAGCCAGGGCGATTAACCCCAACTTAACCATATTAGATGGCATCATCGGTCATGAAGGTAACGGCCCTAGTAACGGTGAACCTCGCCAATTAGGCATTTTAGCAGCTGCATCAGATATATTTGCCTTAGATCGAGCAATGGTGGAAATCCTCAACGTTCCTCCTGAACAAGTGCCCACAGTTGCAGCTTCCCAAAGATTAGGAGTTTGTCCAGAACTTGCTGCTATAGAGTTTCCAAATTTAAATCCTGACTTATTAAAAATAGAAGATTGGCGGTTACCAGACAAATTAATGCCCATCGATTTTGGTATGCCGCGCGTCATTAAATCTACGTTTAAGCATCTTTACACCCGATTTATCAAGGAACCAATGAGTGTTTACGCAAGGAATTAGCGAGTAGGGACGAGTACCGCTACGCGGAAGTCAAAAGTCAAAAGATTGATATATCAAGGCTTGTGCCTGTTTGAAATGGTACGTTTATTTCCGCTGCGTTGTACTAGTACAGCACGGCGGAAATAAAGCAACCATTTGAAATGTCTCAAACCCTTATGAACAGTTAATTACGAATTACGTTAGTGCAGCATTAGCGACGCAGGAGCGTCATTACGAATTACGAATTCCGCCTTGCGGTACTAGGTAGATGGAGAGATAAGGGGAATAACCAATGCCCTATGCCCAATTCCCAATTCCAATTTAAAAATGCAAACTTCGTTACAGCAATTTCATTTATCAGCAAAGTAATCTGTAATTACCCTCCGATTGCTTAACCAAACCGTCCTAGTTACTATAGTGGCGGTTTTTTTAAACCAGAATTCAGAATTCAGAATTCAGAATTCAGCAATCTTTTTAGTGGGGGATTTAGACCCGCCACTACGAAAGTTGACCACCAAATTTTGAATTTGGTGTGGTGTTTCACCACTTATTCAGACGCCAGTCATACAGAAAACATTGCTGAATTCTGACGACTGACGCCTCTATTCTGTTCGATAAACATCATAACTAAGTGATTCTGAATTCTGAATTCTGTTAGCGCAGCGGGGCGTAGCCCATTCTGACTTCTTCTTCAATTGTATTTAATCCGTGCATCCAAACCATAGGAGCGGAGCATTTTCGTTATCCTTTCTGCTTCTTTGCGATCGCTAAATCCTCCAGCATTCACATAATCCCCCAGATTCGATTTCTCTGCCACAGCATAAGGTATATATTGTTGCACCTTAGCAAGAGTATCATTACTAAAAATTGGTACGATAACTGTATACCGATTGTTACCAGCTAAGATGTTACCGTTAGTTTCAGGTAATAAATAACCATTAGTAACAGGTGCTACATAGCGACTTGTCTCAATATAATTACTGGCAGTTGAGTTATTCAATCCTAATGCTTCCCAAGTTTGCCAATCTACATTTCCAGTAGCATTAATTCGAGAAGATTGCTGGAATGCAATCACAGATTCTCTGGTATAATCACTGAAATAGCCATCAGAATTAGCATTAAAAAAGCCCAATTGCCACAAACGGTCTTGAACTAATCTCACATTATCTGAGCGATCGCCAACAGTGAGATAATTTCTAGTTGGTTGTTGAGTAGGATATCCACTAGCTGAGGCTTGACGTACTGCTGCCAAGACTTGGGTATTGGCTGTGCCATTCACAGGTAGTCTATAATCTTGTTGGAATTTGGCGATCGCTTCTCTGGTAATTGGGCCATTATTCCCAGTGGGATTAGCTTTAAAGTAGCCTAGTTGTCGTAAACGCTCTTGGAGTTCTCTGATTTGTTGAGTAGAGAGACTGCTCGATCTAGCTGGAGCTTGAGAATAACCTAGTAGTGCGTCCCAAGTTTGCCGACCGACAATTCCATTGGCAGATATACCGGCATTTCGCTGAAATGCAATCACAGCATCTTTCGTGACTCGCCCGAAATTTCCGGTAGGATTAGCATTAAAGTAACCCCGCTGCTTCAGACGCTGTTGCAACTTAGTCACCGCTGCACCAGTGTTGCCTTGAGAAAGAGTAGGATATTCACCTACTGGTGATTGCGAATTTCGATTAACATTCCTACTAGAGGCTCTACTCTGACACGCTCTTTGCAACGCTCTTTGAGTACTAGGACCTATAAACCCAACCGCAGGTAGTTTATTAGCTTGCTGAAATTTGATTACAGCATTCTGAGTTAAACTAGCGAACTTGCCTGTCACCGGGCCTTTAAAGTAGCCTAACTTTTTTAAACATCTTTGGCTATTGGCGACTTGTGAACCGTTGCTTCCTATTTTCTGAAGTGCTAAAACTTCCCCAGCAATACTGAGAATTCCCATAGTCAATGCTACAGACAAAAGACGCATCGCAGCAGGGCTAGGTAAATTTTTCCAATTCAAAAATTTTAAAATAACTGGCAGATGAACAACCTTGATATTTTCAGATGCCTCAAAGACTGAGGCAAGCTCGGTTAAAGAGCTATCTACCCCTGTTTTCACTTGTTTTTTTCAAGTTATGGCCATACAAGATTATACCATTGACTCGGTGTAATATTTATTTTTTGTATGATTCTTTACAACTAGTTAACTTGGGGAGTGGGGAGTAGGGAGTGTGGGGAGTGTGGGGGGATGGGGGAGTGTGGGGAGAAAGAGAATTTATACTTCCCCCTCCTCCCACACCAGACACACCTCTTCCCCATGCCCAATGCCCAATGCCCAATGCCCAATACCTATTGTTCATCAGTTTTTTCAGTATTACCTGCTTTGACCCAACCTTCTTGTCCGCTATCCTCCAAACGTATTTTTTGCCAAGCTTTATCTTCGCTTTCTTCCAAGACAATAATTTTCTGATTAAAACCAACGCCACCAATACGTTCACCGTCTAGATTTGGTTGTGCCCGCAAACTCAGGCCTTCAGCCCAACTAACACGCCCTCGGTAAGCTCCTGGTGGCAATGGTTTTGGGGATGGGGTAGCTTCAGGTGATTCAGTGGGGGTGGGAGTAGAAGTTGGGTTGGGAGATGATTTAGTCGTCGCCCCTGGTGTAGGGGTGGGTTTACCTCCAGCCTCGGTTGCTTTTGGAGCTTGGGCTTTCACTGAGGGGCTATCATTCGAGTAAATCGGTTTGGCAGGGGGTATGCCGGTACGATTCATGAAATAAAGTGCAACTGCAACACCGCCACCTATTAATACAGCGATCGCTAAGAAAATCCCAAGTATATACTTTACTAAGCCAGACAACATAATTAATACCTGATTATCAAGGGGTCAATCAATTTTAGATTTTGGATTTTGGATTTTGGATTGTAAAGAGATTACAAAGGGACGTAGTGTAGTCTGTTCCAATCGATTATTCTAGCTGCCACTCTGTTATACCAATTTGGAAAATGAATGCAACAGATGGATTCATAGAACCCTCTAACATAGAGAAATTCTCAATCCAAAATCTAAAATCTAAAATCCAAAATGGTATTACCGTAGCTTCCCGAAGCTATCGCTCAAAGGACTGTGTTTCGATGCTAAACGCGCTCTCCCCGCAGCAGCCCATTCTTGAAGTTGCTGAATTTGCTCGACGGCGGTTCGCGCTAAGGGGATGATTTGACTAGCAGCCTCTAAAATATCGTCTTTAGTAAAATCACGGTTTTGGCTAAATCCAATGTGCATCGCTTCAATTAAAGTTTGCTCAATTTCTGCCCCAGAAAAATCGGGTGTCTCGTATGCTAACCTGTCGATGTCATAACTTTTTAGGTTATGGGGGCGCAGTCGGGATAAATGAACATTAAAAATTGCTTTTCTCTCTTCTTGGGTGGGCAAACCGACAAAGAAAATTTCATCAAATCGCCCTTTACGCAACATTTCTGGCGGTAGGGCTTGGATATCGTTGGCGGTGGCGACGACAAACACGGGTGAGGTTTTTTCAGCTAGCCAGTTAATAAATGTGCCAAACACCCGGCTAGTGGTGCCCGCATCACCTTTGCTACCAAGTCCGGAAAAGGCTTTATCTATTTCATCAATCCATAAAATACAGGGGGCGAGGGCTTCAGCTACCTGAATCATTTGGCGGGTACGAGATTCCGACTCGCCCACCAAACCACCAAATAACCGCCCGACATCCAAACGTAGCAGGGGTAAATGCCAGTGATGAGCGATCGCTTTTGCTGTTAACGATTTACCTGTTCCCTGAATACCCACCAACATTAAACCACGGGGGTGCGGTAATCCGTACTGCCTTGCCCGTTGGCTAAAAGAGCCTCCCCGACGAATCAGCCAATCTTTCAAGTTATCCAGTCCGCCAATATCAGAAATTTGCTCAGTGGCGGGGTAGAAGTCCAGGATTTGGGTTTGGCGGATAGTTTGGCGCTTTTCTTCCAAAACGAGATCCACGTCTTCTGGCTGCAATTGGCCGTGGCTAGCGATCGCCCTTGCCAAAACTCGCCGAATCCGTTCCATCGAAAGCCCTTGACAAGAGCGCACCAAGTCATCTAATACTTTAAGAGAAAGTGAGTTACCAGTACTTTGTAGTAAGCGTTCGATCTCAGTTTTAATTTCTGGGGCGTTGGGTAAGGGAAACTCGACGACTGTCAATACTTCGGTTAAATCGTCAGGAATGGCGATGCGTGGCGACAGCAATACTATATTTTTTGGTTGCGACTTGAGGAGTCTGGCGAGGTTGCGGAGTTTGCGGGCGATCGCCACATCATCTAAAAAGCGATGATAATCTCGTAAAATCAATACTGCTGGCGCAGAGGCTGGTAATTTTTCGATAAATTCTAAAGCTTGCAACGGGTTACGCCGCCCAAACCCCGCATCATTAGGGTTTCCCTGGTAACCATCGACAAAATCCCAAGTATACACTGGGCGATTACCTTGGTTAGTTGCTTCTTCCCGGATAGCTGTTTCTACTCGTTCCTCTTCATAAGTGGGAATATAAATCAAAGGGTAGCGGGCGCGTAGTAGTAGTTTAAACTCATCACGAAAACTCATGAACTCACTCCTATCAATCTGACGGACTCCAGGTTTTTAAATTTATTTAAAAATAAAATACAAAAATTTTTTCAACTTAAATTACTGTACTAATTCCTACTGTCTCTATTGTTTAAATTTATCCAATAATTTCTCTACAGAATAAAACCCTCCTATTTGGAGGGTATGAGTTAAAGCTTACCGATTTAAGAAGTCTATAGCTTGTTCTAGATGTAACTTAGCCTTATAGATGGCAAGTAACATCTCTTGGTCAAAACGACTGGGGTAAGACATTCTTCTCCCCTCCATCGTGGCTTTAATTAACGCTGACTGTTCATCGGTTGGTGTACTCATCTCATCTAGGCATTTTCCTAAAACCTCCAATTTGTCCCAGCTAGGTCTTTTTAATCCTCTAGCATCTCTCATTTGCTTGATGGCTAACTCAGGGAATGCCATGAGGGAGGTGATGTAGCTGACTTTGTAACCAGGATTACCGGTTGGTTTAATACCGTACTTACGGCATAAATTACGTAATTCGTTGAGAGTTTTAATTTCAAGTTGCGATCGTGTAAACATAATATTGTCTACTTCTCAAAGTGGATATGGTGGCTATCCGCCGTGGAAAGTTGATAGCCACTTATATTTATATATTGGTTAACCAACTAATAAGTCAATACTTGTATGGTTTATTAATGGCTCGAAAAGGCGGGAACCCAGATTTAAAAAATTATGGCTTTTCTCCGTCAGGGGATGAAGCATTAAATAAAATGCTGGCAGTTAAGGTTACAAAGTCAATGTATGAACGAGTCAAAAGCTTGCCTGACCCTTCAGGATTTATGCGTCAAGCCCTTAAAGATGCTTTATACAGGTTGGAGCAATCTGAAGATTCTATTGAACAATAGTTACTAGCAGATAACTTGAGAAACCGAAGTTCCGAAGTTACTCAGTAGAATTAAAATAGATATTCCCTAATCCAGTCTACCCAAGGTCATGAACAACGAAGACCGCATCAACAGAATGGAAGACCAGCTAATTGATATGCGTTTAGCAGTTAGTGCCCTTTTAGAAACAGTTACTCAACATCAACGTAATTTTGAAACAATTCAGCGCAATTTTGACACTGTTGTTACTGAAATTAGAGACATTCGCGTAGAAATGCGAGATATGCGAACAGATATGCTGCAAATGCAAGCAGAAGTTAGAGAAATTCAGGTAGATGTCAGGGGTCTACAAACTGAAAATCGTCGGATTCTTGATATCTTGCAAAATCGCAACACTGAAGGCGAATCCTGATTTCATAGTAGTTATGAGATCGGGATCAAAAGGACATGGCGAGATGTAACGACAACCAATCATCCTTAACTAAGTAGGACTTACGCAAAAACTCTCTGAAACTCTTATTTCTCCGTGCCCTCTGCGTCCTCTGTGGTTCGATTTTCCGTTACCTGTGCGTAAGTCCTGCTAAGAAAATTTATATATTAAAATTCGTAACGCACCAAATGGCGCGTTAACGAAACTCAACCTACCAACTACCCTGGAAGTTGCTTTTTGAGTGCTTCCAGAGAAGCCCAACGGTTATCAACTGGAGTTTCAGAAGTTTCAGAACTATCAGAACTATCAACAGTACTACTTGCAGGAATACCTGGACAATTGCGATCGCACAGTTGGCGTTGAGGCACTGCTAAACACATCTGCTCATACAGCCATTCGCTGGGAGAAAAATAACCATCAGGTGGTAAAGTTTCTACCAAATCTTCCATAGTCACTTCCCTTTCAAGAGGTAAGTCTTTTAGCTGATTTGCAGTTTCATCTAACCAGATGATTTCCTTAGTATCAAGCCCTAAACGTCGGTTGTATTGCTGCAAACAGCGGTTGCAGGTACAAGTAATAATTGTTTCTGCCTGACCGGACACTTCCAGGTAATTGCCATGATGCTGCACACGTACACGACCACGAACTGGTGTCAAGGTTTCCAGACCAGGCAGAAATTCCTGAACTTGAACTTCCTCTGTCCGCTCCGATGCTCTAGTTAGCTGCGGAATATAAATTGCGTCCATAGGATTTGTGAGACATCCTCACGAAAATTTATCTTGATTATCAGCCCAATCGCTGATAACACATTTTTTATTTTATCTCTTAGGGATAATAGAAATTTTGAAATTATTCATAGTTACGAGTTTTCAATTAACTCCTAACTCTTAACTTCTAGGACTTACGCATTGACGCAAAATACAAAGTATGCACAGTTTGAAAACCATATCTATCGTAGGGGCACAGCATTGCTGTGCCCCTACAACGCGGGTTTATGTATCATCAAAGAACGATTAATCAAAGCCTGAAACGAACTATTTTCGTGAACGCATACCATGATTAATTTGTACAGTGCGTAAGTCCTAACTTCTAACTCCTAACTCCTAACTTATTCCAACGCAGCCGGACGCACAACCAAATGACGATGTGGTTCTTTACCGCGACTGAAGGTTTCCAAATCTCCAAAGTCTTTCAAGAAAGTATGGATTTGACGCCGTTCCGCAGAACTGAGAGATTTGATTTCTACTTCTCTACCAGAAAAGCGCACTTCATCAGCTGCTGCTTCTGCTAATGCGCGAATTTCGGCTTCTCTTTTGACACGGTAGCCATTCAACTCAATAGTGTAAGAAGCTTGTTCTTCTTGGGATTGGCTCAAGTTAAGAACCGAATTTGCTAGATACTGAATGGCATCTAGTGCAGAACCATCGACACCAATTAATACCTGGATTTGTTCTGGTGTCAAATTCGTTTGATCGATTGTCAACCAGTAGTTATCTGATTCTGGGGAATCGTCGTCTGGTTGGGCAGTTTCTACATTACCGTGAATCTCAGTAGATATTCCACTGAGTTCCAGCAGTGTTTTTAACCACTGCTGACCTCGCTGCATGGGAATATTACTCATGAACCCCCTGTAGCCTTTTTCTTGGAACTTTTCGGCTCAAATGGTAATGCTTTTTGTTCTGTGACTGTTGCTTCTTTTTCTTGAGCTGCTACGATTTTTTGCAGTTCTTCTGGTAGGGGTTCACGGGAGAGAATGTAGGTTTGCAGTGTCTGGAAAATATTACCAATCACCATATACATCAGTACCCCAGCTGGTAGGGGGAAGAACAAAAACATTCCCGAAAAGATGACTGGGGTGATTTTGTTAACTGTGTCCTGGTTCGGATTGCCACCGCTGGAATTTTGCCCGGAAAGCATTTGGCTAACATAAAGGCTGATTCCAAAGAAGACAATCATGGCGACGATATCCCAGTGGATTGTGCCATCTGGGTCGGTTGCACCAACCCTACCTAAGGCATCGATAAATAAGAAGCCTTTTTCTGCTGCTAATCCAGGAATTGTTCCTTGAAGAGTCACCTCTCCTGGTTGCAAGGCTTGCAAATTGCCCTCGGCGTCAACTTTTACCCTTTCTTCCCCTTTGGTGACTTTCCATTCAGGAATCAGCTTTGTTTCTGGGTGTTCTGCTAAAAGTACCTGAAATGGTTTGCCCTCGATGGTCTGATACTGTATTTTGGTTTGTTCTCCCACCGCTAGTTTGTTACCGCTGGGAAGGATTGCAGTTACCTTAACGTGTTCGCCATCAGCAACGTAAATATTTTGAGGAGGAGTGGCAAAGGCTTGGGGTTGAATTTGTTCGATTTGTTCTGCGGGAAAGACTTGCAAGTTAACGCTGTAGTTCACACCCGCAAAAGGCGAACCCCGTAAAGTGGCGAACAGGGCTAATAAGACAGGCATTTGTACTAACAAGGGAAAACAGCCCGCCAAAGGGTTGCCAAATTCTTTTTGGACATTGACCATTTCTTCCTGCTGCTTTTGCGGATCGTCCTTATAGCGCTCTTTGATTTCTGCCATCCGCTTTTGCATCAGAGGTTGTACAATTCGCATCTTCCGCATGTTGCGAATTGAGCCAGCACTCAGGGGATAGAGCGCAAAGCGGACTATCAGTGTCAAAGCAACGATCGCCAATCCATAGCTAGGAAAAATCCCATAGAAAAAATCTATGATTGGCAACATCACGTTGTTCGAGAGAAAGCCGATACCAAAATCCATTATTCTGAATTTAACCTGAGGTACTGTAAACTGACTGGATCTAATTTATCTAAATCATGACTTATGTGCGACTATCCTTCGCTACGGATAGCCGCACAAATTTTGGCATGGGGCATGGAGCATTGGGCATTGGGCATTGGGCATTGGTTAGGAAAACTCTTTCCCAGTCCCCAGTCCCCAGTCCCCAGTCCCTTCCCATCAATTGTTAGCAGCGCCGCTATATTGGGGATTTTTCGCAGCAATTTTTTCATTAATGTAGTCATAGACTTCCCGAAAATTAGGAATTGCACGCAATTCCAGACGACTGCCGTTTTTCAGGGTTAGTACCATATCTCCCCAAAGGCCTATGCCACGGGGGACTTTGACAACTTTGACAATTTCTGAGTAAATTACGTCAGTGCGATCGCGCCCCTGCCAACCTCCTGTTACGGTAACTCGGCGATCAGTGATCCGAAAACGCAGCCATAATGCTCTAACAATTGCCCCTACTGTCAAGGGTATGCCAACGACGGTTAGCCCAATTAGCAGGTTTACAATTAGATCCCCAACATGGGGACCGCCTTCATAATAAACTTCTTCACGAATGCCCATCGAACACCTCAGCTTGTGCCAACAACTGCTTTAATTCTTGCAGAAATTGTGGGCTTACGCACTTAGATTCTGCTGCTGTGGGTTTGACAACCACCACTAGCCGCCATCCTGGTGATAATTTGGGCAATAAATCGTGTAAAGCAGCAGTAATCTGCCGTTTGATCCGGTTGCGAACCACTGCTCTTTTACTGACTTTTGTGCTAATCGAAATGCCAATTTGCGTGCTGGCAACATGTCCTGAGTCGGTTGGTTGTGCAGTCTCAGTGGCGGTATCCAAAGAAGGATTTATCGAACATAAAGGTTTTAAGGCTCTCAATGTTAAGTAAGAGCCATGACGCCGAATTCCTTCCCGGAAAACTGCCTGGAAATCTTTTCGGGATTTTAGCCGATTTGCTTTGGGCAAAGCCACAGATACCTTTTAAGTAGATATACTTAAACGCTCAGACGGTGACGCCCCTTTCTTCTTCTAGCCCTAATCACGTTTCTGCCATCCGGTGTCCGCATCCGAGCGCGAAAACCAGAGGTTCTTTTTCTCTTACGACAAGTGCCGCCTAGTGTTCTTTGCATACTATTCTCCTATTGGGTGATTTTTATAAAAACTCACAATCTCCAATTTTATCACTTTAAAAGGGAATGGGGAATGGGGTACTGGGGATTGGGGACTAGGGACTGGGTATTGGGTACTGAGAAAGTATTGCTAAGTATTTATTTACTAGTCCCCTATTCCCAGTCCCTAATCCCTAGTCCCCAGTCCCCAGACTTAACTAATGCTCAAAATCCATGTCCCCATGTAACGCAGTAGTGGTACATCGCCAGGGGAGAGAACTTGGCAGTTAAAATAATACATTCCACCAAAGGAGGGGTTTTTGACGTTAGATAACACTAACTCAACTCCACTACCTGCTGGCACCGGTTCTTCGGGAAAAATACTAATCAGCTTACCTTCTTTGTCCCACTTCACCTCAGAAAGCTTCACCGGTTTACCTTTTACTCGTACCTCAACTTTTTTGGGGTCAAAAATTCCTTCGTAATAGTTAGGGTAGGTAATAGCAAATTGAGCAACTGCCAATTTCATTTTTTGACCTGGAATCCTCAATCTATAACGATCCCAACCATTAGATTGTCCACCAAAATCTAACCGGAAGGGCAGCTGATTATCACCTTTGACACCGCTAAACAGCGTAAACCCAGGTAAGCTTTGCGCCCAAGTCAGGGCTGGAAATGCAGTCAGCAAACAGCCAGTCACCGCTAAAGCAGAAAATAAACGTCGCATAGTTAGGCTCTCTCCACCAAAATATAAATCGGTTATCTAAAATAACTGTGTGTTAGTATTCTTTACTAAACTTTACTACTGACTTCCTGACAATGGACGTTCAATAGCAAAAAAAAGTGCCATTTTTTGTGCGTTTTGGCTGACAGTAATATTGCTTAGTACTAAATTTAACTTTAACTCAATTCACTTGATTATCCTTACAGAGTCTTGATTTGATTGCTAGGTTAGTCAAATTTTGAACTAAATGAAAACACAGTTGAGATTGGATTGTGTTTCCGAATATGTATAAGTGTATCTAAATTTAAGAATTTTGTTATAAAAATTGAGCCGTCGGGTTAGCGATCGCCAGTTAACCTGAGATAAATTGATTAAAATAAGTTGGAATGAAAGTCGGAATTATTAAAATTTGATTTGAAAATTATCAAGCTTCAAAAATTTGGTCAATATTACTCTATAAGAAAGGAATAGCCAATTTCTCAATCCCGAAAATAAGCTGAAGATAAAGATGCAAAATTTGGGAATCAACTTAGGATGTGCAATACGTAACCCTATTTGCAACTATCTAAAAATGCAACATCTGCAAGCGCCAAAGTCAGGCTTTGCCTGAGAAGTAAGAGTGGGAGAGGAAAAATTCAAGGTTCAATCTACTAGTAAAAATCATGGCTGATGTTCCTGCCTCAGTACTAAAAAGTGCGAGATATCCCTGAACGGGGCGATCGCTTACTTGGCAGAGATTAAGTATTTATCTTCAGGAGATTTCATGAGAATAGCAGTTGCTAAAGAAATTGAAGTTTGTGAACGTCGTGTGGCATTAATTCCTGACATCGTTGCCCGATTGGTAAAACAAGGTTTGGAAGTTTGGGTAGAATCGGGTGCAGGAGAGCGATCTTTTTTCAGCGATCCGGCCTATGAAGCAGCAGGAGCCACAATAATCAGCGATTCTGTCAAATTATGGAGCGAAGCAGACATTCTGCTGAAAGTTAGCCCACCCCAAGAACGAGAAGATGGACGCTCAGAAGTTGATTTGTTAAAGGAAGGAGCTGTATTAGTCAGTTTCCTGAATCCCTTGGGAAATCCCGTGGTGGCGCAGCAATTGGCAAATCGCAAAGTCACAGCCTTGAGTATGGAAATGATCCCCCGTACCACCAGGGCGCAAAGTATGGACGCTTTGTCCTCGCAAGCTTCACTAGCAGGTTACAAGGCAGTATTGATTGCCGCAGCTGCATTACCGAAATATTTCCCGATGCTGACAACAGCCGCAGGCACCATCGCTCCAGCTAAAGTATTTATTATGGGTGCTGGTGTCGCGGGATTGCAAGCGATCGCCACCGCTAGACGCTTGGGAGCAGTGGTAGAAGCCTTTGATATTCGTCCCGCCGTCAAAGAAGAAGTGCAAAGCTTAGGGGCAAAATTCGTCGAAGTCAAACTCGAAGAAGAAACCGTCGCCGCAGGTGGTTACGCCAAAGAAATTTCTGAGGCTAGCAAACAACGTACCCAAGAAGTTGTCGCCGAACACATCAAAAATGCCGATGTGGTAATTACCACTGCCCAAGTACCAGGGAAAAAAGCACCACGACTCGTGACAGAAGAAATGGTGGCACAAATGAAACCCGGTTCAGTGATTGTAGATTTAGCCGCCGAACAGGGTGGTAACTGCGCCTGCACCGAACCAGGTAAAGATATTGTCTGGAATGGCGTGACAATTATCGGCCCCATCAATTTACCATCCTCGATGCCAGTCCACGCCAGCCAATTGTATTCCAAGAACGTCACCTCGTTGATCCAACTGCTGATTAACAAAGAGAAAGCTTTGCAAGTGGACTTTGGCGACGACATCGTTGAAGCAGCTTGCGTTACCCACGCAGGTGAAATTCGCAATCAACGAGTGCGTGAGGCGCTACAAGCTTTGAATACTCAAGAACCGGCGGTTAATTAGGGACTGGGGGGTAATAATTTTAGATTTTAGATTTTAGATTTTGGATTAAATTTCAATCTAAAATCCAAAATCTAAAATCCAAAATCGAATGGCCCTATGCCCATTTACAAAAGGAGTTTTATTTCATGACAGAGGCATTACTTGCTGCTTTGTTTGTATTTGTTCTGGCGTCTTTTATCGGCTTTGAAGTCATCAACAAAATACCACCGACGCTACACACACCTTTAATGTCAGGCTCAAACGCGATTTCTGGCATTTCGGTACTTGGGGCAATTGTGGCCTCAGGTGCTAGAGAAACAAGTGTGTCAGTGATTCTCGGTTTGATTGCTGTGATACTAGCTACAGTCAACGTTGTCGGTGGCTTTCTAGTTACAGACAGAATGCTGCAAATGTTCAAGAAGAAGGAGATTAAGGCGTGAGCGACTTTTTACCAACTGGCATTCAGCTGACATATTTAGTCGCTGCATCCTTATTCATTTTTGGTTTGAAAAAGCTGGGTTCACCAGCGACAGCACGGAATGGTAATGTCATCGCAGCGGTGGGGATGCTGTTGGCAATTGTGGCAACAATGCTGGATCAGCATGTGCTGAACTATGAAATGATTTTGTTAGGCTTGGCTATTGGATCGGGAATTGGTGCGATCGTTGCCTACAAAGTCCAAATGACGGAAATGCCCCAAATGGTGGGTTTGCTCAACGGTTTAGGCGGTGCGGCTTCGGCATTAGTCGCCGTTGCCGAATTCTGGCGGTTATTGGATTCTGGCGCACCCGTACCCCTAGATGTGAACATTTCCATGCTGTTGGACGTGTTAATCGGTGGTGTTACCTTCACGGGTAGTTTTCTCGCCTTTGCCAAATTGCAAGGTTTAATTAGTGGTTCCCCGATTACATTTCCATTGCAGCAACCATTTAACCTCGCGCTTCTGGCTGCTTATGTAGTGGGCAGTGTCTATTTAATCATCACACCAGATAGCCTACCCATATTCTTGGGAGTAGTTGCTGTTTCCTTAGTGCTGGGTGTGATGTTCGTCATCCCCATTGGTGGTGGCGATATGCCGGTGGTAATTTCGCTGTTGAACTCTTTGTCAGGTGTGGCGGCTGCTGCTGCTGGTTTCGTGGTGATGAACAATATGTTAATCATCGCCGGGGCGTTGGTGGGAGCCTCTGGTTTAATCCTCACCGAAATTATGTGTAAGGCAATGAACCGCTCCCTCTTCAGTGTGCTGTTCAGCGCTTTTGGTACAGGTTCTACTGCTGGCGGTGGTGCTGCTGGTGGTGGTGCAACAGATCAAACTGTCCGCAGCATTGATCCCGAAGAAGGAGCGATGATGTTGGGTTATGCTCGTTCTGTGGTAATTGTACCTGGTTATGGAATGGCAGTTGCCCAAGCACAACATAGCGTCCGGGAATTGTCAGATCAGTTAGAAAAAATGGGCGTAGATGTCAAGTATGCCATTCACCCGGTTGCTGGAAGAATGCCGGGGCATATGAATGTGTTGTTGGCTGAGGCGAATGTGCCTTATACCCAGTTGTATGACATGGATGATATTAATCCCCAGTTTGAACAAGCTGATGTAGCTTTGGTGATTGGGGCAAATGACGTAGTGAATCCAGCGGCGCGGAGTGATACAAATAGCCCGATTTATGGTATGCCGATTTTGGAAGTTGATCGGGCGAAGCAGACAATTGTAATTAAGCGCGGGATGAGTACGGGTTTTGCCGGTGTAGATAATGAGTTGTTCTACAAGGATAAAACTACGATGCTTTTTGGTAGCGCGAAAGATATGGTGTCGAAGTTGGTTTCGGAAGTGAAGCAACTTTAACGAACCGCAGAGGCGCAGAGAGCGCGGAGTAAAGAATTAGTTGGCTTGCCTTGGGGGTATGATGCTTCCGAGGCAAGTTTTTTTATTAGGAAATGACTTCACGCCAAGAGAAAGCAGCATGGTCTTGGGGATTTCCCGGATTAGGAAATGCCGTTCTAAAGACCCAAAGAATAGGAGTTTAAAATCTGAATTAAATTCTTTCAAACCACCTGTATAAAGCTTCATCAATAAATTTATTTAAATTATAATTTTTAGCTGCTTGCTTTGCAAGTTCAATATCAATTGAAGTTATCTTACCCAGTCCTCTGGCAGCAGGTCTAACAATAGCTGCTCTTTGCCAATCCGTCCAGATTCTAAATCTTGTAATATTGACTTGTTCGCCAGTATAAAACTTACGAGGTAACCACAAAAAAAGTACAAGCTCTTTTTTGCTATTTAGCCTTAATTCAGCACAGTATTTATTTCTTCCTTTCCCATATAAAATACCTCCATCTTGCACTAAGTCAAGCCAATTTAAGTTTTGCCAATCTAACTGCTGCAAACTTAACTGGTGCAAACTTAACTCGTGCAAATTTGAGAGAAGCAGATATCAGTGAAGCTAACTTATCCAATGCCAAATTAATTCAAGCTAATTTAGAGGATGCATATCTTCATAAAACAAACCTAAGCTCAGTCAAGCTAGATAAGGCAAAACTGAAAAAAGCTAATTTTGCAGGTGCTGATTTGAATAATGTGAACTTAGTTGGATCTGACTTGCAAGGAGCTAACTTAAGTCAAGCAAACCTAGAAGACGCAAACCTTACTTCGGGTTTGCAGAATAAACGAAAAACCTAGATAAATCAAGAGATTCGGGAGGATAAAAGAGAATAAAGTGCAAGTAAAAAGGATAAAATAGGTAGAAACCCTTGTACCGAGTTGCGTTGAGAT
>JAESFX010000115.1_pt1 | contig 98419 bp, 90 predicted proteins | sample 9269501 | NCBI WGS metagenome assembly JAESFX01 (sample SAMN14515570, study PRJNA621655) | algae metagenome | isolation source: Desmonostoc geniculatum HA4340-LM1 and co-occurring heterotrophs from cave... | place: USA: Maniniholo cave, Kauai, Hawaii | collected 2009-07-28
GACTCCTTTGTTTTGTAGCTCTGATTTGGTATTTTAATGGGTGTTTCACAAACTCCATTATTTCCAAATTAATCTACGTAGAAGCAAAGCGACGTCGGTTTCGTTCATTATAACTATTTGGTGTATATCCGCCGAATCTACGTGGTTTTGATGGGATTAAGGTCGTCTGTGTCCGTTACAATTTGAACAGGCCCTATTGTTGCGAAATAGCGACTGTGATGTCCGTTACGATCAGCCACGACTTGACTTCGCGGCCCTCCTCAATGAATCGACAGCCTCCTACTGTCCGTTAGCCAACAAAGAATGCGTTGTCTAGTAGCCGGACCACGAATCGTCCGCTCTCTAGATATAGGCTAATGGACTCGCGACTAGCGCAGTCCCGAGTTGCCTATGAATGGAGGCCAATCGCCGTCTCCCCTTCATAAAACGGGCCCGAAATGCGAATATGCTCCCAAGGCTCGCTTCCGTTGGCAAGCCGCCATAGCAGCTTGTCCGCCGCCTTGTAGCCGGTCTCGCCGATTAGCAAGAGCGGCCGGCTCAGCTCCGGAACGGCAGCCACGGGACCGTTGGCGAGCCCGATGACCGAAAGCTGCTCCGGCACGCGGATCCCTATCTCGGTCAACGCGCCGAACAGCTTCTCGATGTCCTCGTCAATGCCGACGATGATTGCGGTAGGACGTTCAGCGGCCAGCTTGTCCCGCAGAGCTGCGACGTCCCACTCGCCGGTCAGTTGGGCATCTAGCCGGCATTCCAGCCCATTCTCCCCCATCATCTCCTGAAATGCCTGCCATCGCCGGACGAAGCCGCGTTGGCTATTGATATCTCCCACGTACATGATGCGTTTATGTCCCAGTCGAACCAGACGGTCGACGGCCATGCAGACCGCTTCGTATACATCCCAGATGACGCTGTCGAGCTTAGACAGCGCCTCGGGGTAGTTGATGAGCACCTTGGGCAGCGGCAGCTCCAGCAGCTTGCGCTCCATCGTGTCCGACATGAGCCGCGGCGCGATAAACAAGCCGTCCGTGGACGGCAAGCCGCGCTCCTCGAGCCACGCCTCGAAGGCACGGTCGGACAAGTCGGCGTCGAGCGTATGGCGCTCCAGCCGGTGGTCGAGCAGCTCCAGCCGTTGCCGCAGCCCTTCCGCCAAGGCCCGATTGTAGTTGGTCGACTCGCGGGACTGAATCAGCGCGAACCGAAGCTGGAATGTGGGATACGGCGCGATGCCGCGGCTCGCCAGCTCCCTCGCCTGCGCCACCGTCAGGTATCCCCGCATGTAAGCCGTGCGCGCGATCCTCGCGCGCGTCTCCTCCGACATGCCGGGCTTGCCGCCGAGCGCCTTCGATATCGTCTGTATGGATAGGCCAAGCTCCGCCGACAAGTCGTGAAGCGTAACCGATTTGCGAGATCCCAAGGTCATTCCTCCGTCTCTTGATAGCCGCCGAAATATTGAAGCGGCAGCTTGTCTCTCTCTATTTTAAACTAAATTTAAACTACTTTAGTAGTGCTCCCCTTTCTATAATGAGAGTAGTTTACGGAGGAGGGGTCAGAAATGAACAGAATAGATGCGGATATCGTAGTGTGCGGAGGCGGACCGGCGGGCATTAACGCGGCATTGGCGGCGGGAAGAAGCGGCGCTAGGACGGTGCTGATCGAACGGTACGGCTTCCTCGGCGGGATGTCGACGGCGGCGCTGGTCTACCCCTGGATGACGTTCCACACCGTGGAGGGCAAGCAGGTCATAGCGGGCACCGCCCAAGAAATCGTCGACCGCCTGATGGCGGAGAACGCTTCGCCCGGGCATGTGCGTGATACGGTAGGCTTCGTGCGCACGATTACGCCGTACGACCCCGAGGTCTACAAGGTGCTGATTGTCGACATGCTGCGCGAAGCCGGGGTACAGGTGCTGCTGCACAGCCTGATGGACGAAGCCCTCGTGGAAGGCGACCGGATCGTCGCGGTGAAGCTTGCCACCAAATCCGGCAAATACAAAATAACGGCGAAGCAGTTCGTCGATACGACGGGCGATGCCGATCTGGCCTATCTTGCCGGCGTGCCTTGCCTGCAAGGGCGCGACGGCGACAGCCTGACGCAGCCGATGACGATGAAATTCCGCATGCGCGGCGTCGATCTCGCCAAGGTCAAGCGTTACATGATCGAGCATCCCGACGAGTTTTACAAGAAGACGCCGTTCGACGAGCTTGAGCAGCTGCCGCTATCCGGCGTGCTTGGCTACTTCAAGCATTGGCAAGAAGCCGATCTGCCGATCAACCGCGACCAAGTGTTGTTCTTTACCGGTCCGGGGCCGGACGAGGTGCTCGTCAACACGACCCGCGTGCAGGGACTGGATTCCACGAAGCTGGAGGACCTGACGGAGGGCGAGATCCAGGGACGGAAGCAGGTCCGCATGGTCGCGGATTTCATGACCCGCAATCTGCCGGGCTTCGAGAACGCGTCCATCTCCTCCGTTGGCGCGCAGATCGGCGTTCGCGAATCCCGCCGAATCGACGGCCAGTACACGCTGCAAGTCGACGATGTCATCAGCGGCCGCCCGTTCGACGATTGTATCGCGCGAAGCGGATATCCCATCGACATCCACGATCCATCCGGCAAAGGCGTGCAGGCGGCCTGGGTGCAAGGCGACGGCGCCTATGATATCCCCTATCGCTGCCTCATTCCCAAAGGCATCGTCAACTTGCTTACCGCGGGGCGCTGCATCTCCACGTCGCATGAAGCGCTCGCGACGACGCGGCTTACGCCGAGCTGCATGGCGACGGGCCAAGCCGCCGGCACCGCCGCGGGCATGGCGGTCAAGCAAGGCGTAACGCCTGCCGAGCTGAGCATTGCACGGCTGCAGGAGCGCCTGATCCGCGACGGCGCGCTACTTAGCAGCGCGCATAGCGTGGGCAGCAAGATGTAACATTTTCGGCACAGTGCGATCGAAGCCGTATCTAAGCGATAAGCTTGGAGGCGGCTTCTTGCGTAGGAGCCCGTCCATGCTTCGGAGAAATCGCTTATACCCATTTCGAACCTGCCCTCGACGAGCGGATTGGGGTATAATGGAGATGTGACTGAATCTTACGCGAAGGCGGTGCCGATCTCATGAAATTTAGCGAATATACATACGAAAGACCGGACGTGAAGGCGTTCGAGGCCAAGTTCAAGGAGCTGCTTCGCGCGTTTGAGGCGGCTGACAGCTACGAGGAACAAGACTCCGCGATGGCGGGGATGAACAAGCTCCGCAGCGAGTTCGATACGATGCAGACGATCGTCAGCATTCGCCATTCCATTGATACGAACGACGAGTTTTACAAGAGCGAGCAGGACTTCTTCGACGAGAACGGCCCCGTCGTGCAAGAGTTCGTGACGGACTATTACCGAGCGCTCACCGGCTCCAAGTTCCGTACGGAGCTCGAAGCGAAGTGGGGGAAGCAGCTGTTCCGCCTTGCCGAGCTGTCGCTTAAGACGTTTATCCCCGAGGTAATCGAGGATCTCCAGCAGGAGAACAAGCTGACGACGGAATACACGAAGCTGATCGCTTCCGCCAAGATTCCGTTCGAAGGAGAAGAGCGCACGCTCGCCCAGCTCGGCCCGTTCCAGCAATCCACCGACCGCGACATGCGCAGACGCGCCGCCGAAGCTTCCTCCGGCTTCATGGCGGAGAACGAAGCGACGCTCGACCGCATATACGACGACCTGGTGAAGGTGCGCACGCGCATCGCGAAGAAGCTGGGCTTCGACAACTTCGTCGAGCTTGGTTATGCCCGCATGAGCCGCACCGATTACGACGCCGGCATGGTGGCCAACTTCCGCAATCAGGTGCTGGAGCATATCGTTCCCGTCGCGACGAAGCTGAAGGCGCGTCAGCAGGAACGGATCGGCGTCGATCAGCTGCTCTATTACGACGAGAACCTCGCCTTCCTGTCCGGCAACGCGACTCCCAAGGGCGACCCGGATTGGATCGTGGCCGGCGGCGCCCAAATGTACAAGGAGCTGTCGCCCGAAACCGACGCGTTCTTCCAATTCATGCAGGACAACGAGCTGATGGATCTGGTCGCGAAGAAAGGCAAGCAAGGCGGCGGCTACTGTACGTATATCAGTGAGCACCGGGCGCCTTACATTTTCTCCAACTTTAACGGGACCTCCGGCGATATCGACGTGCTGACGCACGAGGTTGGGCATGCGTTCCAGGTATTCGAGAGCCGCGGCTATCAAGTGCCCGAGTACGCGTTCCCGACCTACGAAGCATGCGAAATCCACTCCATGAGCATGGAATTTCTCACTTGGCCGTGGATGGAGCAGTTCTTCAAGGAGGATGCGGACAAATACCGCTTCGACCACCTTGCCAGCTCGTTGATCTTTATCCCGTACGGCGTCACCGTAGACGAATTCCAGCACTATGTGTATGCCAATCCTGACGCGACGCCCGCGGAGCGCAAGCAAGCATGGCGCGAAATCGAGTCGAAATATTTGCCTCACCGCGACTACGCGGATAACGGCTACCTCGCCGCCGGCGGCTTTTGGCATAAGCAAGGCCATATTTTCAACTCGCCTTTCTATTACATCGACTACACGCTGGCCCAAATCTGCGCGTTCCAGTTCTGGAAGAAGTCGCGCGAGGACCGCGAATCGGCGTGGAACGACTATCTCGGCTTGTGCCGTCTTGGCGGCAGCCTCTCCTTTACGGAGCTGGCGAGCGCGGCGGGCCTGATCTCGCCGTTCGAGAACGGCTGCGTCTCCTCCGTCATCGGCACCATCGAGGCATGGCTGGACGGCGTGGACGACAAGGCGCTGTAGGACGGAGCAAGAACGTTAGAGGCAAGCAGCGGCAGCTTGGACCACGTCGGTCTTGGCTGCCGCTTTATTGAAAAGAAATTTCATTTTTACGATTGAGATTAGTCGACGAGGAGTGTCCCTTTTATGACAAACGACAGAAAAAGTCGCAAAGTAGATGGATTTATGAGAAAGGCCAAGCAGTGGAAGGCAGAATTCGAGGCGCTAAGAGAAATCGTTCTGGACTGCGAGCTGACCGAGGACATCAAGTGGATGCATCCTTGCTATATGTACGGGGACAAAAACGTCGTGCTTATCCACGGGTTCAAAGAATATTGCGCGCTGCTGTTCCACAAAGGCGCTTTGCTGAAGGATCCGCACGGCATCCTGATCCAGCAAACGGAGAACGTGCAGGCGGCTCGCCAGCTCCGGTTCACCAGCGTGGAGCAAATCGAGGAGATGCAGCTCATCATCAAAGCTTATATCGACGAAGCCATCGAGGTCGAGAAGGCCGGCTTGCAGGTGGAATACAAACAAACGAGGGATTATGCCGTTCCCGAGGAGCTGGAAAACAAATTCGTCGAAATACCCGACTTGAAAACGGCCTTTGAAGCCTTGACGCCTGGGAGACAACGAGCGTACCTGTATTATTTCTCCGAGCCGAAGCAATCGAAGACAAGGGATTCGCGAATCGAGAAGTATATGGCGCACATTATGGATGGCAAAGGCCTGAACGATTAATTTTCAAGCCGGCTGCGCGGGATAGCGGGAAGCATAGATCGCCTGTCGGGGGCTTAAGAATAGTCAGGGAGCGGAAGGGAATTAGACCATGATAAAGCGATATCCGTGGATTGGAGTTACTTTGCTGGCCGGCTTGTTGTTTGCCGGTTTCTATGTTTGCACGTTTTTCGCGACGGCGGCGAGCTATTCCTTCTACTTCGATCGGCCGGCCGACCAAAGCCGGGAGATAGCCTGGATTTACTACGGTGTCGCGTTTTCGACGGTGCCATACTTGTTGTTAGGTTCATTCCTTTACGCATATGCCAGGCAAAAAAAGCTGCGATTAGCTCTTCACGCGGTCGTAGTCGCCATGTTCGTCGAGAAAGCGGCAATCGTGTATCTGGCAACACTGCTCGCAACCGGCTTCCCCTGGTACGGAAGAGGTTTTCCTGGGAGCGGACATGCCCTGCTTTGCGAAGAGCTACCGATGTTCTGCGGATCGGAGTACGTGTTGCACTACCATCTCTGGAGTCCCCTGCTCGCTCTAGGAGCCTTCTATGCGGGAACAAGGATGGTGCGGAGAAAAATCGATAAGGCCATAGACGCGTAACTTCATGTTACCCAATCCCCCGACCGCGCTCCTAACATGAATTACGCTCTCCGCCTCGCTTGCAAACAGCCTGCCAAATGGTCCAGATGCTTGTCCAGAGTAATAGGGTTGTAGTTCCCCCAGTTGTCGCTGACGACATAGCTTCTGCCTTCCTGAACGGCCGTAAGACCGCGCCATGCGGAGTGCTGCAGCAGCCCGCGGCCCTTCTCGACCGCCCTTCCGAGCTCGGGGAGCGCCATAAAGACGCGGTCTCCGGCATAATGGGGCAGCTCGCTTGGCTCGATCCGCTTCCACTTCGTGTTGGGATCAACGTCGATCAACGCCTTGACCCCCGGAGAGGGCTCGAAGCCGATGCCGTGATACAGGGAATGGCCGAAGTGATGGCCCGCGTACACGAACAATCCGTCGTCATGATAAATAAACGCCGCCGCGGTCTCTCCCTCGCCGATGCAGTGCCGCAGCTTGCCCCTCGTCCGCTCCGCCTTCCGTTCGTAGCGCTCGATCCAGCTTTCCGCCTCGTCCTCTCTATCGAGCAGAGCGCCAATGCTTCGAAGGCGCGTGTACACGTCGCTTTCCCAATCGATCTTCACGGCGTCCGCGATGCCCGAAAGCTCCTCCGCCACGGGCTGCTCCAAGTAGCTGGGGAACAGGATCAGATTCGGCGCGAGTCCCGACAGTTGACGCATATCGAGCGTCGGCAAATCCTCCACGCCGCGAATGCTGCGCGGCGCTTCCGGAATGGCGTTCAGCAGCGCTTTGTTGGAGCCCACCGGCAGCACCCCGAGCGCCAGCAGCTCGCCGAGATATTGAACCGAAAATATGCGGGTCGCTCCTCCGTCCCTGCCGCGCGCAAACCTCGAAGGCGGCATGCCGAACGTCTGCTTGAATTTGCGGCTAAAATAATATTCGTCCCGATACCCGACTCTTGCCGCGACATCCGCGACGCGTGTGGACGGGGACGCCAGCAGCTCCTTGGCCTTTTTCATGCGCAGCGTCGTCAAATAATCGAGCGGCGTGCAGCCCGTCATCGCCTTGAAGTGGCGCTCGAATCGCCAGCGGCTTAGTCCCTCCCGCTCGGCCAGCCTTCCGATCTCGACGTCCTCGCCGAAGCGCCGCTCCAAATAAGAGACGCAGCGCTCCACCGCCAATCGCGGATCCGTCGCCTCCCTGCTGTCGGACTTGGCCCGCAGCACCTCGTACAGCAGCTCTTGGAACCGGATATGCCGATAAAACATGCCTAATCCGTCCTCCGCATCCGTTTTTCCGATAAACTCCTCCAGCTTGTGCTCCATACGCCAAAACGGTTCGAACGCAAACGCATCTACGCCGTCCAAAATTCCGCAATCATCGCTTTCGAGTCGAAAAGTCAGACGGCAGACCCGCATTCCGGAATCGCCGAGCGAACGCAGCTCCGAGACTGCGCGCGGCGGCGCGATCACGCAGCAGCCCCGCTCTACGAGATGATGTCCGCTCCCGGTTTCGGCCACGCCCTTCCCTTCCAAAACGACCAGCAGCGTAAAGTCGGCGGCATCGCCAAACGACCTCGGTCCGTCGGCATGATACGCCTCCTCCGCGATATTCGTTAGTTGTACCAATAGCGGTCGAGCTTTAGGCTTTGTTTGCTCCGTTTCGGGCATAGCGATCCCACCTCAAGTGATAATGATTATCAATTATAGCGATTATAAACGAAAACGGCCAAGGCGCGCAACGAAAAGCTGCGTCCTTGGCCGTTAACGATTAATCCCAACCTATGCCTAGTTCTGCTCCGAAGTCAGCACGCCGGCCATCTCTTCCAGCAGCCACTCCAGCGACAACGGATCGTTCATCGCCCATCTGGAGCCTACGATGTACGCCTTATCGTTCTTCACGGCCGGGAGCGTGCTCCATACCGGTCCGTTCAATACTTCGTCCAGCACCTTCTTGGACTCTTCGTCGTCGCCAGGACCAACGAGGAAGATGCGATCGCCGACATAGTCCGGCAATTTCTCCAGCGAAATCTCCGCCCACAGCTGGGACGGGTCGCTTGCAAATAGCTCGGTTACTTTCTCGGGAACCTGGAATCCAAACGCGTCGTACATCGTCGGGCCTAGGCGCTGCTTGTTGTATACATACAGCTTTTTGTCCGAGTAGAGAACAAAGGCCGATGCCGTCTCTCCAGCCTCGATATGGGCTTTAACGGCTTCGCGCTGCTGCTCTACCTTCTCGTCGTAGCTCTTCTGCCATGCTTCGGCTAGCTCCGGCTTGCCTCCAAGGTCGGCAATTTCGCGAACGTGCTCGAACGCGTCCGCTCCATAGGCAACAACGACCGTCGGCGCGACCTTAGCCAAAGCGTCCACGTCTGCCGCTTCCAGGAAGTCGGGAACGACGATCAGATCGGGCTCCAGCTCTAGAACCTTCTCGATGTTCGGCACGAGTCCGTCGCCGCCGACGTCCTCGATGCCTTTCAGCTGCTCTTCCGTCAGCACCAGCTGCGCATTGAGGTAGTTAGTCCCTACGACGGGGATCCCTAGCGCCGTGAATTCGGACGCGTAGTAGTGGGCGATAATACGTTCCGGCTGTGCCGGGATCTCCACTTTGCGGCCAAGCGCGTCTTCATAGGTGCGGGTGCCGGACTCCGCGGCTTGTGCAGGCTCCGCCGAGGCCGAAGACGAGGGCTCCTGCGACGGAGCTTGCGTGGCGGCAGGCGCCTCGTTATTGGATCCGCAGGCGGCGACGAACAGTACGATCAGCACCAGCATCGTGGCCATCCATGTTTGTTTGCGTGCAGGGATATTCATGATGATTCCTCCATTTGATAATTATTCTCACTTACGACCTATTCATCTTACTCCGTCACCCTCCCCATATCCATGGACATTCCCTGCAAAAAAAGATGGACAAAATGCGCATGATGCCTGCACTCCCTCTCGAAGCGTTGATTTGGGGGAAGATTGTGCAAATATCCACAATTATTAATCCATCGGTCCAGGTTACGCCAACAATTGTACGAATATCCACAAATTCCAGCTCCACAGGTGCATTCCGAGCTTCTAACCGTCGGGAATTGTACATATTAGCACAAATTCAAAGAAACCCAGCCCTTTTTTCGAGGAATTTGTGTATTTTCGCACAATGCGCACACAGCACAATTATCGCTAACCTGTATGAAGCGACAGGACATGAAAGGACGCCGCATGGGGGCGAGAAGCGACAAGAACATAAAAAGACGCCCGGGGGCGTCCAAACCAAGCAAAGTCAAAATCAAAAGCAAAATCAAAATCAAAATCAAAAGCAAAATCAAAATCAAAATCAAAGTCAAAATCAAAATCAAAGTCAAACCAGCCGGCACGAATCGTAATCGGCCGACGGAATACCTTCCGTAGCATCCGCGCATTGGGCAGCTACTCTTTGCAAGCTATCTCTTGATTACCTAACTCCGGCTGCTTACGGCTCGATCAGCCCGTATTTCATCTTCACCCTCTCCAGCTTCTCCAGCATGGGACGCGCCACGAGAAAGAGAAAGAAAACCGTCGCGGCCGCGTGCACCAGATCGAACCAGAAGCCGGATGCGTACAACGCCGCTAGCGCCGCCCAGGAGAAAACGCCGCCGCCCATAAGCAAGCTGCCCAGGTTGACGATGCTTCCATACACGACGAGCGCCGCAAGACCGCCGTAGACGATAATCGGCAGCTTCCGCTTCTTTAGCCAGCCCGACTTTGCCAGCAAGCCCGCCAGAAATCCGACGAGGCCGAAGCCGAACATTTGCCAAGGCGTCCAGGGACCTTGCCCAAAAAAGAAATTGGACACGAAGCCCGCCATCGCTCCCACTAGAAAACCCGCCTCCGCGCCGAGCCCGACGCCCGCGATAATGACGATCGCCAGCACCGGCTTGAACTGGGGCAGCATATAGAACGCGCCTCTTCCGGCCACCGCCAGCGCAGTCATGACGGCGATGACCACCAGCTCCCTCGCCTGCGGCTTCCGCCGCTCGAACAGCAGCGCGAACGGAAGCATCGTGTACAGCAGGATTAACAGGCTGACAAAATAATACTTGCGGTCGTCCAGCGCGTAGACTCCTGCCAGAATCGTCGCCGGTATGGCGATCAGTACCAGCAAGGCCAACCATAACGTTCTTCGGCTTAATCGGGCTGGGGCGGGTTTACATTTCTCCGGCATAACGCGATCACATCCTCCACCGTTACGGCATCGCTCCATATGTGGCGCGCCATCCGATTGGCCGCCGTCGTATAGAAGCTGTTCCCCGCAAAGAATTCCCGGGCCGGCTTAGATGCAATAACCGTCCCGTCAAAAAACATGCCGCACTCGTCGCCGTACCTGGCGCAGAACTCGATGTCGTGCGACACCATGAGCACCGTCACGCCGCTCCCCTGCAGCTTCCGCAAGAATGTCCCCAGCTTTTCCTTGAAGAAGCCGTCCAGCCCCTTGGTCGGCTCGTCCAGCAGCAAGACGCTCGGCTCGAGCAACAGCACCTTGGCGAGCGCCGCCCGCTGCTGTTCCCCGCCGCTCAGATCATACGGATGCTGTCCAAGCATCGGCTCCAGCTCGGCAAAGGCGACCATCTCGTCGACGCGTCGCTTCTGTTCATCGCGGGACAGACCGCGGCCTTCCAGCATTTCGTAAAGATCCAGCTCCACCGTCTGCTTCACGAACAGCGTCGTCGGATTCTGCGGCAGCACGCCGAGACCGTTGCCGCCGAAGCCCCGGCGCCCGGCTTTAGCCGGGTTGTCGCCCCGCACCCGCACCTTGCCCCGATATGGAAGCGCAAGTCCGCCGACGAGCGAGAGCGTCGTGGTCTTGCCGGTTCCGTTGCCGCCGACCAGACAATAGATGTGCCCTTCCGCGACCTCAAAGGACAGATCCTTGATCACGTCCCCGCCGTTTCGTTCGTATCGAAACCAAACATCCTTGAACGAGATGGCAATCGACCGGCCGCGATAAGCCGTTGCTGCGTCGGACGATTGTCCCGGGCCATCCGCGCGCCGCCTATTGCTTAAGTAACGGCCGAGCCACTCCCGTCCTTCCTTGACCGTAAGCGGACCGTCCTTCCATTCGTGGACGCCAGCAAAGACGCGCATCGGGGAAGGCATGGAAGCGAACATGGGATGGCCGAGCATCCGCAGCCTTGCGCCCGCTTTCGCCGGCACGTCGTCCAGAATAACCTTCCCCTCGTCCATGACGATGACCCGGTCCGCAAGCGGCAGCGCCTCCTCCAGCCGATGCTCCGTCATGATGACCGTCGTGCCGAGCTCTCGGTTGATTTTGCTCACCGTCTCCAGAAATTCGGTCGCCGCGATGGGATCCAGCTGGGAGGTCGGCTCGTCCAAGATGAGCACCGACGGATGCATCGCCATGACGGAAGCCAGGTTAAGCAGCTGCTTCTGCCCGCCCGACAGCTCCGAGACGTTCTTATGAAACCAAGTTTGAATGCCCAGGAAACTCGCCATCTCCGCCACCCGCAGCCGGATCGTCCGCTGGTCGAAGCCAAGGCTCTCGAGCCCGAATGCCAGCTCATGCCACACTTTGTCCGTTACGATCCCGTTATCCGGATTCTGAAGCACGAAGCCGATCTCCGCCGCTTGGGCGCGCGCGTCCGCCTCGGACAACGGCTTGCCTTTGTACGCGATCGTTCCTTCCAGCGCGCCATGCGGGGCGAGGGCGGGCTTCAAGTGGCGCAGCAGCGTGCTTTTCCCGCTCCCGGACTTGCCGCAGACGACGACGAATTCGCCTTCGCGAACGGATATCGTGACGGACGACAACGCCGGCCGGTCCTGCTTGGGAAAAGCGAAGCTTACGTCTTGGATGCGATAGATGTCCATTGAATCTCCTCCACAAGCTGAATGATGACGGGCAAGAAGCAGAGCAGCGCGTAGGCCGCATAAATGACAAAGCCGCCCGACTCGAAGTCCCCCATGCGCAGCGACGGGAAAAAGCGGATCGTATTCTGCCCTTGCCAAGCGCCCGCCGCTACAACGGAAATAAGTCCCGCCATGATCGCGAACGCGATTCCGTCCCGGCGATCAAACCGGTACAGCGAGAAGCTCGTGCGGCCCGGCAGGCCATACCCTCTCGCTTTCATGGAATCCGCCGTCTCGATGGCATTCTCCAGCGCCCATGTCGTCATGATGGATAGGATGCGGATGCCGTGCCGGGCTTTTTGGAGGACGGCGCCCTGCGAGAAGTCCCGGCCGATAGCCCGCTGCGCAAGCGAAATTCGGCGGAGCTGATCGGCGTAACGCGGCACGAATCTCAGCGCCATGGACAATACGAGCGATAGGGCAGGCCACGCGCGGCCGAACAAATAGATGAATTTGTCCGAGGTCATGACGGCGTTGTAGCAGGAGAACCAAATGATCATCGTGACGTACATGCAAGCGGCGGCCGCGCCGTACAAGATGGATTCCAGCGTGACGGGATTGCCGTTGTTCAAATAAAACAAGATCGTCACGCCGGCGTGATTGAACAGCGGATTTATGACCGCTATGACGAGCATAAGAGGCAACATCCAAACGTTGAACCGAAGGCCTCGCTTTCCCTTTAGTACGATGGAATAGACGACCGCGGCCGCCAGCGCGATAGCTTGAAAGACGGGGTGCATGAACATCATGCCGCAGACGAACACGGCAACGAAATAGACCATGTTAACGACGGGATGATAAGTAGTAAACGCGTCTCGCCGCATTAGGAAGCCTTCCTTCCCGCCGCGCTGTCGTCTCCGACGTCACGGCCGAGATCGCACGTATATACCCACTCGATGACGTCTCCGTCCTCGAGCTGGTAGCGGCTGCTGCCGTAGTTGGGGAACCAGCCGTCCACCTTGTACATCCACCCGCTCAGCTCGCCGCAATCGAATTCGTAGATGTTGTTGATGCCTTCGATGTAGTGGCTATTGTAGATCGGCGTCATTTCGAACTCCATGTGGATTTTGCTCTTTTTCATCTCCCGCAGCAGCACGTCGAACACCGACTCCCCCTCGTAAAAGGTAACTTTGCGCGCCGAATAGATCACGCCGTCCTCCGGAAGAACCTCCAGCTTATCTTCGTCGAACAGCTCGAGGTTGTCCAAAATCGTCGCCGCGCTGACTGATAGTGTAGCCGTGTAAGCTTTGGTTTTGTCGATATCGGCATCCTGCCACTCGACGGGATCGGGTTTGCCGGACGGCACGGGCTCCGTTCCGTATTCGTCCTTCGTCGGCGCGGGAGTCGCGGCAGGCTTTCCGGGCTTTGCCGTCTGGGTGGCGCCCGGCTTGCCCGACGCGCTTGGCTTGGCGGGAGGCTGGCCGGAGCCGGCAGGCCGCGGTGACGGCGAAGCTTCGGAGGAGCCGTCCTCCGAATTGGCGCCGGTACCCGGATGGCCGCCTGCGCCTGAGCCCGCTTGCCCGCCTGCTCCCGGCTGCTCTCCGCCGACGCCGGATTGTCCACCTGCTCCCGGCTGGCTGCCGACGCCGGATTGCCCGCTTGCGCCGGCATTCTCGCCGTTGCCGGTTGCCGCTCCATCCGCCTCGGAGGGAGCTTCGCCGACCGGGCTCGCCGGCGTCCCGGGCGGACCCTCAGCGGGAGGTTTGTCGGACTCCGTCGCATCGTCCGTAGCGGCGCCCGGCCTCTCTGCTCCTTCCCCGACTTCCCCGGCGGATTCCCGAGGCTGCTCCACGATGGCGGCCGCCGTCTTATCGCCGCCCGGTTGCGGACTATTGCCCCCCCAGTAGAACGCGGCGGCCAGTATAGCGGCGATGCCTAAGCCGATCAGCCATTTTTTCAAGCTCGAATGCATGCTTTCACCTCTACTTTACATCCGTCAGATCGTACAAGCGCGTCTTCCCGTCCGCCAGTCTGACATACGCCGCCAGTGCAAGCAGCGCTTGATCCGTCGCCATCAGGTCGACCGCGCCCGGCGCAGCGCCGCCGTTGCCTTGTCCGCCAGCCTGCACGTGCAGGAATCCGCCGCTTGCGTCGGCGTATCCCAGCAGCGCGTCCACCGCCGAGCGGCCTTGCTTCACGAATCTCGCGTCCGCGTGCGGATCGATGCCGAGAGCGGCGAGCGCGATGACGACCTGCGCCGTGCTCTCCAGGTTGGCGACATCCCCGCTTGCGTAGCCGCCGTCCAAAGCTTGCGTCTTGGATAGCCATTCCAGCGCCCGGTCTACCGCGGCCTTCACCTTCGCGTCGCTGCCATAGTATGGCGTCAACCCTTGAATGGCCATCGCGGTCAGATCGGAGTCCGCCTCCGTGGCGTTGGCGCCGAGCGCCCAGCCGCCTCCTTTGATTTCGCGGCCTAGGATGAAGTCGATCAGCAGTCGGCGGGTCGTTTGCGTTTGGACGGTCGGATCCGCCGGAATGTCATAGCCTTTGCTATCCAGCGCGATGAGCGCGAAGATCGACCCGTTGATGCCTTGTTTGATCACCGTCTCGTAGTCGGCAAGAGGCTGAAGCAGGTTGTAGCCCGCCGCTTGCCCTACATCCTTGCCGATGGCCGTCAAGCCGAGAATGAGCCGGTCGTACTCCGTATATTTGACTTGATGGAGCTTGCCTTCCTTTTCCTCCAGCTCCTTCTCCACGTTCGCATAATACTTCTCGTAATACTCCTTCGGCACAGACGCGCCGGAGCGCGCCAAGCCGAATACCGTCCAATCACCGCCGATGGAGGCGATGACAGGGTCCTTTACTTGCTGCTGCAGGAATTCGGCCGTACGCGCAAGCTGCCGTTTTGCGGCAAGAGCCGGGTCTTGCCCAGGCTCTTCCGGCCCGGCGCCGCCTTCGAGCAAGTCGTAAGCCCGCATCGCGACGACGGCCGCCATTTCGCGCGTGACCGCGTTTCTCGGCTGGAACTTGCCGTTCCACCCTTGCATGAGCTCGCGGTCGACGATAATCTCGACCGCCGAGATCGCCCATGGCGATACGTCGCCCGCATCCGCGATAACCGGCAACGCGCCTTCCGCGCGCAGGCTCGCCGCTTTGACCAACACGACCGCCATTTGCTCGCGCGTCATCGGCTCGTTCGGACCGAACGTCCCGTTGCCGAAGCCGGCCATGTAGCCCGCTTCCACGGCGGCGTTAACGTACGGATAGTACCAGTCTTTGGTCGCCACGTCCGCGAAACGAATCGCGCCAGCCGCCCCCGTATCCAGCTCCATAATGCCGGCCAACAGCTTCGCGAACTGCGCTCTCGTCACCGTTCCCTGCGGGCGGAACATCCCTTGGTCGCCTTCCAGGAATTTCAGAGCGGCGGCCTCGGCAATCGCCTCGGAAGCCCAATCCGAGATGAGCCCCGCATCCTTGTACAAGGAGCTCAGTTCCGGCTTGTCGATGGCGTACGCGACGAACGAGGTGAAATGGTTTGTTTTGATTATAAGATCGTTGTCTTGAACATAAGCGTACGCAAACTTTTCTTGTCCTTGCGTCGCTTCCCTGCCTTTCTCATCCGAGGCGTACATTAAAATCGGCGTGAAAACATCGTTCTCCACGAAGCCTGCGGATTGTCCTTTGCCATCCTTAACGGTCAATGTAACCGCTCTGTCGAATAGCACCGTTCCGTCCGGATTGCCCATCGCGAATGCATGGCTTACCGCCAACGTCTCGCTCCGGCCGATGATTAGCCCTTTGCGAATTTGCGCCAGCAACTCCGAATCGTCGTTGCCCAGGCTGCTAAGCACCTCGATGTTCGGACTGCCCGTCTTCAGCACCGTGCCTTTGTCGACCATAAAGGCCAAATCGCCTTTAACGGCTAGCAGGCTTGGAATGCCCTCTTTTACTTCGTCAAGCTGAAGCACGATTTTTCTGTCCGTGTTCGGGATATTTAAAGTAATGAGCTCCTTGGTTAACCAAGCCTTGTCGAGCTTCAAGCTGTAGTCGCCCGTTCCGGTCGTTGGGATGTTAACAACAGGCTTTGAATCGGACGGACCCGCAGATGGACCGGAAGGCGGGGCCGGAGCGCCCAGATCCGCCCCCAAATCCGTCGTGTACCGCCATCTGACCACGTCTCCCGCACTTAACGTGTACTGGCTGGACCCATAATCGGGGTACGTGCCGTTCACGCTGTACATCCAGCCGCTGCCGCTGCCATGATCGAATTCGCCGTCTCCGTCGATCGACCTCACATAGACGCTGCCGTATTGGGAGTTGTTGTCGGCCACGTAACGGATGCCGAGAAGATTAAGCGTACGCTGAAGCACGCTCCACGCCGTGTCGCCGGCCTGAAGCTCGATGCCGGTTGGAGACACTACGTAGCCTTTGTTAATCGTTTGTTTGTCCACGGATAAGGTGATTTGGTTGGTCGGATCGGGATGGTTGCCGTTGCCGCCGTCCCCGCTGCCCTTGCTGGCCGAATACACGACGAACTCTGTAAAATGCTTTGTCTTCACGATAAGATTCGTACCGCTGTCATAGGCGTACTCATCGTTGCCGCCGTCTCGTCCCGCGGCGTCGCTGGCCACCTTCCCGATCGCTTTCGCGTCGCCGTTCTCGATGAAGAACGCGTTTTTGCCCGCCATGCCGGGGAATTTCAAGCTTACGTAATCGTCGAAGGTCGTGCGGACTCCGCCGCCGTTGCTGAAAGCATAATAGATCTTGTCCAGCTTGTAGCCTTGCTGCAGCAAGGAGCCGGCGGCATCGGCAAGCTGCTCGCTTTCCTTGTCCACGCTTGTCAGCAGCTCGATCGCCGCGGAGCCTTGACCGCTCCACGCGACGCCTTGCGGAATAACCAAGCTGGCTCCGTCTCTCGTCGCTTCGATTTGAGGCAGTGCCTCGCCTGCCGTTAGCTGCAGGTACGTTTTTCCTTCTTTATTCGCCGGAATTTGAATCGTGACGCTTTTGCCTGCGTCCTGCGCCTCGATTGCGATGCAATATTCCTTATCGCCTAGCGGAATCACGACGCGCGGTTCGTTCCCTGCCGGCAAAGGAAGCAGCTCCGATGCGAAGCCTTCTTGCACAGTTATGCCTTTTTCCGCATGGACAAGCGTCGGAGAACCTCCCGTCACGTAGCCGGATACGGAAACCGTGTACGCGCCAGCGGCCAGGTGACCGAAGCTCGCTTTCCCGCCGGCGCCCGTTACGCGGGATGCGACCGGTTCGCCGTCTGCATCAAGCAACGCGACTTTAACGCCTCCCGCGGGAACGGTTGCCCAGCCGAAGGTCATGTAATCCATCTCGGTCTTGCGCACCGTGACGTCTATAGGCGTGTCTTCGTACGCTACAGCCGGTGACGCCGCGATGGAATCGATTGCCATCGTCATGAAGTCGCCGTAATAGACCAACACCTCGTCGCCGGGCAGTAAAATCAGGGCATCCATAGCCCCTTGGCTAGAAGTCAGCCAGCTATCTCCGCGCTTAACGGCGTAATTCCAATATCCGTAGTCCGTTTCTCCGTAATGGCCGGACCTTATGTCGTCGATCGTGAGACCAAGCATGCCCCAGTTCATGTTTTTCTCGACTGCAAAAGACTGCTCGCCCGCGAGCTTATCTAATGCCGCAAGCGGCGTTCGGGCCGTCAGGATGCCTTCGCCGATTCGGCGTTCCGGTCCTTCGACCAGGACGTTTACTTCGGCGGCATCAACCGGCGCAATGTTCGGCACGGACTTCGTGAAGTCGTAGAGCCGTTCTCCCCGGCCTTCCTTGAACAGCTTATAGGCAAGCAACGCTTGCAGCGCTTGCTCCGTCGCCATTCCGTTAGCCTGGAGCGGAAAAACATGAGAAAAGGCGCCGTCGGCAAGCCGGAATTCCAGCAGACGGTCAACCAAGTGAACCCCGTTCTTCGTGTACGCCGGGCCTGTCGGATCAAGGCCTAGCGCAGTTAGCGCGATAATCGCCTGAGCGACGCTTTCGCTGTTATCCGCGCCGTAGCTCAAATACCCGCCGTTCGGCTGTTGATTGTCCGATAGCCAGTCCGCCGCGCGGGACACCGCTCCAAGTGCGGGCTGACTTGCCGCGTAAGGCGCGATCGCCGTCATTGCCATCGCCGTCATGTCGGGATCGCTGGACGGACCGCTTAACGAGAACCCGCCGTCGTCATGTTGTCTCGCAAGAATTTCGTTAAGGAGCAGATTGCGGGTCCAATTGGCCTCGGCAGGTACAACGTATTGGCCGGAATCCAGCGCAAGCAACGCGAAGATCGGGCCGTTAAGCCCTTGCTTGGTCATCAACTCGTTATCACTGTTATACAGCTTTTCCACGAGATTGATTCCGTCCACGTCCGTGGCATTCACGCCTGCAGCCGTCAACGCAAGGATCGTGCGCTCCAGATCCGTCACCAGATCGAACCGGCCCTCGCTGATAACCACGCGGTTACGCAAATGTTCGACATACGTTTCCGGCAAAGACTGTCCGGCTCTAGCCAGACCTAGCGCGCTCCAGTCCGAGCCTGCGCGCGTCGCTCCTGCCCGGAAGTACGCGGCAGCCTTCTCAATAGCCGTCTCGAGCTCGACATTAGAAGGCTGGTCGCCAACGTAATGCGAATCCGGCAGTTTGATCCGCTTCCACACGCTATCGCCGTGAACCAAGTCGCCGACGGCAATGATGGCTTGGTAGGAGGCCATGACGTTGTCCTCGCCACTGCTCGCTTTATACATGAAGCCGCCTGTGCGCGATTGATATTTAGCCAACGTATCGATTGGCGTCTTGCCGTCGACCGTCCACTTCGGACTCGCGAGATCCTCTCCTGCAGCTACAAGTCCCGAGATGGCAGTGGCGTGAGTGTTGCCGTTATCGTTGCCCCATCCCGCGGCGAAGGCGCCGCTTGTCAGTTGCTTGGCCTTAAGAAACGCGACCGCTCTCTCCGTGGCTGCATCGACTCCTGTAATTCCCTTAGATGCGCTTAACGCGATTAAGGCCATACCCGTCATATCCGGGTCGCCGACATTTCCAAAGAAAGCATATCCCCCGTCAGCCTTTTGCATGCCGAGCAGCGCCGCGACCGCAGCCTCCTTATCATACGGCTTGTCAGGGTTCGTGCCATTGTATACCACGTCTGCGTTAGCCGCATTCAACGCTATGATCGACCACATATGTTGATTGTGGAGGGTAGAGAATTTGCCGTCGGCTCCTTGCATCGCAATAAGCTCGGCAACAAGATTCTGCCCGCTCGGCAAGTGATACGGATCTTTGCCGGTGTTAATCAGACCAAAGATGACTCCCGCAAGATCGGTCGGTTGACCCGAGCCTGGCTTTTGCTGGCCCCAGTAGTTCGAATATTCGTAGCCTTCAACGGAACCCCATCCTCCGTATACAGCTCCGATATCCCACCAAGAAGAAAGGTTCTCCCCCTTGACGACATCATAGTAGTTCTTCGCTTGTTGCAGCATATACTCCGCCGACGTCCGTCCGCTCTCCGTCTGGGATATGACTCGGACCTTAAACGTCTTCTTCAAGCTGACGCTTTCCTTCGAGAGGGTAGCCGTCAGCGTGACATTGCGGTTGCCCTCCGGGAATACCGGCCTCGTCACAATGCCCTTTTCCGTGATGGACGCATCGTCGGACACCCAAGTAATAACAGATCCCGCAGGGCCGACAGTCGGCAGAGCGAGGTTGCCCGTCACGTAACTCGTTTCCCCGAGCGAAAGCCAGGTATAGTCCTGATTCACATCCTCCGAATACGTTGCCTCGGCGACCGTAGGCTGCTCGCTCTCGCCTCCTCCTTCTACTTCCGAGGCATAAGCCGGATTAGCCGGACCAACGCCCGGAACCAGCAGAGAGAATACTAATAAAAATGATAAGAATAAGGCCACTAACGATTTAGGTATTGCTCGATTCATTACTTTCTTCCTTCCCATCTTTTTTTCGGGAGCTGGCACGTGGAACAACATAAAAAAAAGCCACCCCTAGCAAAGGGTGGCCTATCTGTACATTCGCATGAACGCAGGCGCGGCGCATAGTGAAACAACGCTGCAGGCCGCGCAGCTTGTTGCCTCTCATTCCCACCCCCAAGGAATCAGAAACATCGATAAATATAGGCAGGTCTCCTGGCTTATGCGTCATCGCTTCTCTTCGCCTTCCCATCTTGTCGCCAAGACAGTGGCATTCCTTAAGAGTCGCTCTGCAATCACAGTGGTGGGACCGCGTCGGCTTTCTACCGAACTTCCCTATTAATCAAGCACCCGTTGCGGGATGTCTTGAACCTATATTTATGATCCTTATGATAGGATCACAGCTAATATTATAGACTTCGGGGGCATTTGTCTACGATTGCGCCTCATGTCAGGAGAAATTACTCCACGCGGCTTTACCAATAGTTTAAAGCGTCAGACTCCCTAACAATAATTTTTGACCGAGCTTGGACAATGAAACAGCGCCAGCCTAGGACGTGGAAGTTAGGTCCTAGGCTGGCGCTGTTTATTGAGCTAACGTTCCCCGTTAGCTTAATTCCGAAATCCCTCGGGTAGAGCAAGGGGGCGATTGCCCCGAGTGCGTGAATATGGTGCTATCTGATGGAGACGCCTTCTAAGAAACACTAACATTTCTTTTACTTAATTTCTTAAATACCGAGTATTCCTTATTGGACTTAATAAAGCCTAATATCTTTTCGGCACATTCTACTGGATTCAATTCTTCTGTATTTACCTCAAGGTCATATTCATCAAAGCAATATACTTTGTCGAACTGGGAACTAGCTAGTCCAATCTGTCGATCTCCTCTTATTTGCTCTCTTCTTATGAGTTCTTCTTTCGAGCATATTACACCTATAAACAATGTAGGCTGATCAAAAAATACATCCAAACACTCATTAAACCTTTTGTCATTGTCGATTACCGTATCTGCGATTACATTCAAACCCATTTCTGAAATTAGTTTAATTGTCGAATAGTAGTATGAGGCTATTGGATCAAAAATGATTTGTGTGATAACTTCATCATCTACTTCTCTTATAGGTTTAAAATTCGGGAATTTTTTATCAATAAATTCATTGAAATTATTAAAGAAATCATCTATTGATAAATGATGAAACAAAACCTCTTTCTGATTTATCAGTTCATTAGAAATACTAGTCTTTCCCGCACTCGAAGTCCCGTTCAACAACACAACGATTCCTTGCTCCAAACGAACCATCCTCACATAAAATATTAACGTATCTTTCAGATGAACGGTATATTCAAAAGTTTATAAGATTATCCATCCCAGAAAATATTCGAGAAACAATTAAACTATCCTGCCCTTTAGCGTAATGAAAAAGGAGCAACTGCGAATCGCAGACTGCTCCTTTTTACGTTGTACTAACGTCTCCCGAGGGAGCTCAATGGCACTGGTATTCAATGCAGACTGAATTTATCAAGTCATCTAGGGATCCAATCCTCTGTTCAACTGAATCTACATGATAAAAAGTACACGTGTTTCCGATTTCATTCAGTTCATTAGTCGAGGAGTATAAATAGATTTTCTTTCCTGCTCCCAGAGCAATTCCTAACTCGACATGACTCCCTTTGCCTGCTGGGATTATGACAATTACAACATCTGCACCTAAAACCCCTGAAACTTCTTCTTGGCCAATTTTACGAAGTTTAGTAATGGAGTCTATATTCGAATGTATTGTCCAGTCGTAAGTTTGTTGAAAACCACGTGCTTTCAAACTATCAGCGACACGACGTACGTTTTCTCTGTTTTTGAGACTGGACGCTATATAAAACTTAATTTCGATCCCTCATTTCTGCCCTCAATACACACAGCTATATATTAGCACATATTGGAAGTATTCTGCCCGATACTTCAAAAAAAAAAAGGCAGCCGATCATGGCCGGCTGCCGTCATGTCGTGGTGCTATCGTCTCCCGATAGTGGAAAGGTGGAGTTGCATGCTGGTAGCTTTGGGGACGGGCGTCGGCGGCGCACTCGTTCACAAGGGGCAGTTTATCGCTGGCGCCAAGGGCGGCGCGGGAAATGATTGGACATATGATCTTGCATCCTAGGGGTAGAGCCTGCAATTGCGGGCAGAGGGGCTGCTGGGAGCAATACGTGTCGGGTACGGCGCTCAACCGATTGGCGCTTTGTATAATGCTTCGTACTCTTATGTAATAAGTTCTGTTATATTGTATTGTTGTTTTTTGATTGAATCTACTCTACTTGCTATTGCAAACAAAATAATCGAAAACACAATAAAGCCAAACATTATTGCACCCCAACCCGTATTAAAGCTGTATTCTGATTCCCCATTGCTATTTTCTTTGCGAGTCCAACACAGTTAACAAAAAAGATAATGGCGACAATAGGTGTTAAATAGATAAGTAGTAGCATAAAAACACCCCCGTAGATTGAAATAGACGGCCCTTCATCCATATAACTAAGTTCGCGACTTGGTTAAGCAATCCTGCCAAATAGCTCAATGACAGAAGGAGCAGTTACCGCGGTGACAAACTACTCCAAGATAATTCTAATTATCTTGTGATAAATCGTTATTAGCTAAATCGAAGGCAACTTCGATTTTAATCTGAAATGTTTTACTAAGTCCCTTCATCCAACTCTTGATTGGATATACATCGATTATCGGGGCTATAGTACTATCGTAACGATCCAGTTCAATCTTAATAACCGAGTGGGTATCAACAAGAAAGGTAAATATATCTTCACACTGTTCGGGTATCCAATATAATACATGCGCTGTCTTCATAGAGGGGAATGTTTCGCTAATAATGTTTAAATACTTCCTCATAGATATATCATTGAACAGATGTGATTTTGAGGAAATTAGTTCTTCACGATATGCCTGTTCTGTCATAGTCCCTTTGAGTTTCATGATCAGCCAACTTTCCTTAAATATACGGCCCAACGCCTATATATTCAAGGCAGTCACCACGTTATCCTGCCCATTAGCTTAATGAAGCACCGGGTCACGCAGCAGCCCGATAATAGCTGAAATTCTTTATTCGTTCGGCAGTCCAAACTCAAACAACAAAAACAAAGGCCGCCGAGTTCGCCTCGACGGCCTTTGCCATATCCATATCGTTATTGTGTCTGCGGAGCATCCGCATCGCCGCTTGCTGCCGGCAGCTGTGCCGCGCCGCCTTCGGCAGGCGCCTGACCGGGCTGGCCGCCGCCCGCTCCCATGGCGCCGCGATCAGGGCGCTGGCCGCCTGCCGGGCGCTCGCCGGGCTGGCCGCCCATGCCGCCTCCGCCGCCCATCCGGCCGCCCATTCCCATGCCGCCTCCGGTCGTGATACCGGATTCGTTCACCCATGTTACGGCGCTGGTTACCTCGAATTCGACAACCTTCGTGTCGCCCGAATTGATAACGTACTGGGTGCCTTGCTTAATGTCCGGCGAGCTGATCAGCACCGACTGGAACGTCTTTGCCGGAGCAAAGGCCGCGATTTCGTTGCCATCTCCATCCATAAGACGAATCATCGTGCCGCCTTCGAGCGACTGCGGGAAGGTCATCAGAATCGACTGCTGCGTGGACGTATCCGACGTCGCTTGCGCCATGCCGGAGCTGCCCGCCGCGATCAGGGAACCGCCGGTTATGACGAACGTGCCGTCGTAGTCCACGGAACCGTTGCCGCTACCAGTCGGACCGTTAACGACCACGGTGCCGCCGCTCATCTCGATCGAGCCGTTGGAGTCCAGTCCGTCTCCGTTCGCGTCTATGGAGAGCGTGCCGCCCGTAATCTTCAGCAAATGCGTGCCGTCTCCGAAGCTATCTTGACGTCCCGCTCCAGCTGAAGCCGCGTCGTTGCCTCCGGCCACGTTGACCCCGTCATCCGAAGCCGCTACCGTGATGTCGCCTCCCGAGATCGTGATCAACGAGCCTTCGAGGCCTTCGTAGCTCTTCACGATTTCGATGTCGCCGCCTGCAATCGTCAATGCCAGGTCGGCATGCATGCCGTCGTCTCCCGTGCTGATGGCAAACGTACCGCCATTAATAAGCACATTGCCGTTCGAATGCACCGCATCGTCCGCCGCGTCGATATCGAACGTGCCGCCGTTCACCTGCAGCTGCCCTCCGGCCTTCAGCGCCTTGGCGCTGGTCGACTCCGTTTCCGTCGCCGTTGTTCCCTCGGCCGTTGCCGCCGCATCCGTGCTGTCGGAAGCCGCCGCTGCGGCAGTAGTCGCTCCCTTCGTACCTGATGCTGATCCAGCCGCTTCTGTCGCTGCCGTTCCGGATGCCCCTCCGGCACCAGTCGCCCCAGTTGCTCCGGCAGCCGCATCCGTCCCGGCCGCAGCTCCTTGGCGACCGCCGCCCATCGCGCCTTGACCGCCGCCCCAGCCTCCGCCGCCGAAGCCGCGCTCTTCGACATGCGTCTCGCCGTTCGCGCTGCCTCCGCCGCTGGTCAGCTTGAACGTGCCGCCTTCCACGAGCAACGACGTCTCCGCCTGTATCGCGTCATTGCCGGATACGATATCGATCGTGCCGCCGCCGATGGCGACGACGCCTTTGCCTGCCTCTTCGGCATTGGTCGCCTTGATGCCGTCCCCGCCCGCTTCAACCGTCAGCGATGCGCCTTCCAGAACCGCAACGCGATCCTTGCCGCGCACGCCGTCATCCGCCGCAACAACGTCGATTTGCCCCGAAACGATCAGCAGATCATCCTTGCTCGCGATGCCGTCCTTGTAATTCCCGTCCACCTCAAGCGCTCCTGTACCGTTAATGACTAGATCCGCTTTGCTGAACAGCGCCGCGTCCGGCTCGTCCGCCGCGGCCGCGGCATCGGCATACACATAATCCGCGCCGTCATTCAGCATGTTCTGCGTACCCTCTTGCAGGGTGACGATGACTTTGCCCGCTTCCACGATGTTGAAGGGCGCGTTATCCTTATCGCTCAGCTCGACGCCGTTAAGCACGACTCTAACGGTTGCGTCGGGGGCATCGATCGTCACCTGTCCATCCGTCAGCTTTCCGCTCAGCACATATGTGCCTGCCGCCGTAATATTGACCGATCCGCCTTCCGTTGCCGTTGCCCCGCTTCCGCCGACCGTAGCGCTCGAGCCGTCAAACTCGATGCTCGTCGACGAATCCGCGCTCCACGATGTTTCGTAATCCTCGTCATCGAATGTCACGAGATCGTCCATCTTCAGATCAACTAGCCCCGACGACGTCGTATCCGCCGTGACCAGCTCAGCGGACTGCTCCGCCTGCGGGGCCGCCGTTGCCGCGGTGGCATCGCCCCCGTCCTCCTTGCTGCAAGCCGATACCAGAAATACCGTGCACAATGCGATTACGCCTATATAATGCTTTATTTTATTATTTTTCATCCTTTTCCCATCCTTCCCGTTCTCCAAAATATAAAAACCTCTATCGCGGTCCTCTACGCATGAATCTTCACGAAAATCAATAATCCGCCACCACCGTCGGCGTCATCGTCAGGGACACGTCCAGATTGCCGTTGCGGCATCGGATCGCGTCGAGCAATTCCTTCTGATTGACCGACTGGCCGAGCGTTACTCCGTACACCAGCTCGTACAGACTGCCAAGCTCCGTCGTGCGAACCCGCTTAAGCTCGTAGGCCACGCCGAATTGCCGGAACACCTCGCCGAACGCTTCTTCATAGCTCAAGCTCTCCGGAACCGTCACCTTCAGCTGCTTCTGCTCCGCCTTCCTTGCGCCGTACTTGACCTTGCTCAGCACGAACATCAGCACGCAGAGGATAATCGTGAACAATACGCCGTAGCCGAATGCCCCGACACCGCACGCAAGACCGGCCGCCATCGTAAACAGCACGTACGCGATATCCTTGGGATCGCCAGGCGCGCTGCGGAACCGGATGATGGAGAAGGCGCCCGCCAGACTGAACGCCCGAGCGATGTTGCTGCCGATGAGCAATATAATAATGGCTACAATGACGGGAAGAATAACCATCGTCAGCGTAAAATTGGGCGAATACGCGGTCGGATTGGTGCGCATGTAGGTCATGCTGATGATGCCGCCCAGCGCGATCGCGATCAGGATCGTGGCGACCGCCGACCCGAAGGTCATCGTGGTCTCCGCCGTCGTAGGATTGAATAAGGATTGGAAATCAAACATATAAAACACGCTCGCTTTCTGAATGTGGAATAGAGTGGGACTTGCCGGACGGCAGAGCGATTGTGCCTGAGGGAGCGATTATGGTCTCCGACGAAGCGTTTAGGCCAGATTCTCGACGAAGCGCACTTCGTACCGTCTTCTTGTATTCGTTGCCGTATTTGGAGAAGCTCGTGCGGTACAAGCCATGCTCCGAGAGCAGCCGCGACAGCCATAGCGGAATCGTCTTCTCCGCTTTGACCTCCATCAGCCAGTTGCCCTCCGGGTTCAGCCGCTCCCCGTGATCGCCGAGCTCCAGCCCCAGATCGCAGCGCCGATGCCGGATGTTCGTGTCGAAGGTAATGCGCAGATCCCGGCTTTCCTTGCTGAACATCGCCTTGCGCTCGTAGGCCAGATACACCTTCGGCTCCAGCTCGTACCTGCTCAGGAAATACGCGATTTCGGCAACCACCTGCTTGTTCATGTACGGCTGGTGCTCGGGAGGGGTCCCGGTTCGCACGAATTCGTACGCTTCGGCCAATTTCAGCCCCGTTCTGCGCTTGTTGACGATGCCGAACACCTTCTTTTTGAGCTCCAGATAGACCTTCGCATCGCCGCCGGGAACGCCGTAAGCCCGCAGCCTGAGCTTTTCCCTGTACTTTGGCTTCGACAGACTGGTCCGGATGAGCGAATCATGCGTCGTATCGAAGTGCAAATTGCAGATCGAATAATATTCATGCTGCTTGTTATAGTCGTCGAGCTCCATATAGTCGAGCAGATCGTTATAGAAACTCCGATATGCCGCGTCGTCGAGCAAATATTTATTTTCGTAGCGGTTGAACACTTCGATGGCCATGGCCGTACCTCCCTTGATTACCTTGCTTGTTTCACACTCGCGCTTGCCTTGTCTGTATATTAGCCCCCCAACCTTGAATGAACCTTAAAGATGTTGTTCAAAAAGTCCGCTTCCCATTACGATGTATTCCAAGAAGTCTATTCGGCTTCGAATATTGAATGCAGCCGAACCTTCCGTTGCTCACGTAGCTCTGCTACGCTCCGCTACTCAGTTTCTAGCTACCTTCAATCTTCTCGGTACTGATAACCGAACTTTTTGAACTCGAACTTATCATCTTTACAATTCCTCCAAAATGCTTCCGCTTCATTAGTTAAGGTTGATTCAAGGTTCGCTTGGTATAATGAAGGCATGCACCGAGTACACAAGCAGAGGATGACGATTCATGCGAATCTTGATCGCGGAAGACGAACAGCATCTGGCCGAGGCCTTATCGCAAATATTGAAGAAACAACACTACTCCGTCGACGTCGTCCATGACGGGAGAGCCGCGCTCGATTACGCCCAAAGCGGAATCTACGATCTGCTGCTGCTCGACATCATGATGCCGGAGATGGATGGCATAACCGCGCTCCGCAAGATGAGGGCCGAGGGCATTTCCACCCCGGTCATTCTGCTGACGGCCAAAGGCGACATTTCCGACAAGGTAGCCGGGCTTGACCATGGCGCGGATGACTATATTGCGAAGCCATTCTCTACCGAGGAGCTGCTCGCCCGCATCCGGGCCGCGCTGCGCCGCAAAGGCGAGGTCATTGCCGAGGAAGGCCTAGTTTTTGGCGACATTGAGCTGAATACATCCCAATTGAAGGTTAGCGTAAAGGGCAAGGAGCTTAAGCTGAATTTGAAGGAAAACGAGCTGCTGGAGCTGTTGATGACCCGCAAGCAAGCCGTGACGTCGAAGGAGCAAATCATCGAGAAATTATGGGGCTTCGATTCGGAAGTAGAATACAACAACGTGGAGGTCTACATCTCCTTCCTGAGGAAAAAGCTGACGTTCCTGCAATCCGGCGTGCGGATCAACACCATCCGCGGCGTCGGCTACGTGCTGGAGGTGACGGACGCATGTTCAACAAGCTGAAGAATCGCTTCCTCCTGCTCAATCTCGTCACGATCTCCCTCATGATGCTCGCGGCTTTCGCCATCATCTACACCATTACGTATCAAGACGTGCGCCGCGACATCGACATCGAGCTTCACAAAACAACCGAGTTTTTCCTCATGCCGCACGGAGGCGACGGAAGGGGACGCGGGGGACAAAGCGGAGATTTCGGAGGCGCGCTCTCCGGCGCACCTGATCCGATGATTCCGTCGGGATACGGCGGCGGGCCGCCTCCGGGCAGAACGATCTCGTTTATGCTGCTCGCCGACGCGGATGGTAAGATCGTGGCGGCCGAATCCCGATTGGATCTGGAGGAAACGTTTTACGCCGAGGCTCTCAAGAAAGCACTCGCCATAGACAGAGAGACCGGTCAATTCGCGCATGACGGCAACGATTGGGCGTTCAACGCTCAGGCGACAAACGCAGGCACGTTGTTCGTCTTCATGGACGTTACGGCCCAGCAGGCCATCCTGACCAATCTGATCTACACGTTCACGGCCGTCGGGCTCGGGATGCTGTTCGTCATTTATTTGATTAGCCGCTTCTTCGCCCGCCGTGCCATCGCGCCGGTCAAAGAAGCGTTCGAGAAGCAGAAGCAGTTTATCGCCGACGCCTCGCACGAGCTTAAGACGCCGCTGGCCGTGATCCAGACCAACACGGACGTGCTGCTCGCCAATCGCGAGGACACGATCGCCAGCCAGGAGAAGTGGCTGCATTACATCAAGCAGGAGACGGGACGAATGGCCAAGCTGACGGGCGATTTGCTGTACTTGACCGAAATGGAAGACGCGAGGACCGTCATGCTGCATGCCGAATACAATTTAAGCGACGCGCTGGAGACGATCATGCTGACGTTGGAAGCCGTCATTTTCGAAAAGCAGCTTCGCCTGGAGTACGACATCGAGCCTGGGCTGATGACCAAAGGAAGCGCCGAGCAGATGCAGCAGGTCATTATGATTTTGCTGGACAACGCCATCAAATATGCCGGAGCGCGCGGCGCGATCACGCTCACCCTCAAGAAGCAGCAGCACGATGCCGTATTGTCGGTGACCAATACGGGCGACGGCATCGCGCCGGAGCATCTGGGCCGCATCTTCGACCGTTTCTACCGCACGGACGCCTCGCGGTCCCGCTCCCAAGGCGGCCACGGACTAGGGCTTGCCATCGCGAGGTCCATCGTCGACCAGCACGGCGGCAAGCTGCAAGCCCGCAGCACCGTCGGCGAATCCACCACGTTTACGCTCCATGTGCCTGCGCTGTAACATAGCGCAAAGAAGGACTGCACCATGGTCTAATGACCAAAAGGTGCAGTCCTTCCTTTCAAAGTAGGCGATATTACTTCACGAGCTCCGCCAAGGCCTCGCGAACTGGCGTAGACGGCCGGCCAAGAAGCTTCTCGAAATCGTTGCTGACCATCTCCAGATGCCCCTCCCGTATGCCTTGTTGAATACCGACTAGGATCGGCAGGACGAATTCAGGGATGCCAGCGCCCTTCATGGTTTCAGAGTAAGCCGCATCGTCGACATGCAGTACCTGTACCTCCTTGCCCAGCGTATCGCCAAGCGCAGTTACCAATTCATCTTGCGTGAGCAGGTTGCCCGACAGCTCGTAGATCGAATTTTCATGCCCTTCTCCGGCGAGTACCGCGGCTGCGGCTTCTGCATAATCTTGCCGCGTTGCCCAACCGATCTTGCCCGTTGCCGCAGAAGTAACCCATGGAGCACCGGCAATGGCGGCTTGAATCGACCCAAGCTCGTTCTCCAAATACCAGTTATTGCGCAGGAACGAATAGGGAATGCCCGTAGCTGCAATAGCTTCTTCCGTAACGCGGTGAACCTCTGCCAGGAAGAGACCGCTCCCGCTTGCGTTAGCGACGCTTGTATAAGCGATAAAACCTACGCCGGCGCGTTTAGCCGCTTCTACCGCGTGCTTATGCTGCCTGATGCGAGTCTCGTTATCTCCATCCGACGAAACGATGAGCAAGCGATCAATACCTTGGAATGCGATATCCAACGTTTCTGGACGATCGAAGTCGCCAAGGCGAACATCGACTCCCCGGTCTTTGAGGTGTTGCGCTTTCTCCGGATTGCGAACGCTGACGGCAATTTGGTCGGCAGGCAGCTTCTGAAGAAGAACCTCAGCAATCTTTGAACCTAATTTCCCTGTAGCACCCGTTATTAATACCTTCATCTGATATTCCTCCTCCATTTTTTTGTGTTGCTGTAATTACTTTAGTTATAACCAATTGGGTTACAACAATTTCTAAAAAAAAGCTCTTGATATAGAGCTTCCATCAAGGCGAAACGGCTACGCTGTCTTTTGGCGAGGCGCGTTTCGTTCCGAGAATTCTAAGGCCATATAAGGTGCAGAACTTATAAATTCTTAGAATTTGAGACAACCTCTATCGAGGCCTTTCGGGGATGAGCAACCGCGTTCATCGGTAGGTTTAATCGCCAAACAGAATTTCGGTTTTCGATTACTCGAAACAAACCTAATAAATTCTATTGTGGTCAAATAAACTTCGAGGTAATTCCGCTTAAAGTCGTTTCAGCCAGTCGATTCTCTAGCGCTAGTTGGGCTTCATTCATCTCCGATTGCAGCGCCGCTTCGATATTCCTGCCTACGGGGCACCGAACATTAGGCTCCTCATGGAACCGGAATAACCGATTATCATCCACGACATGGACTGCCCTATAAATATCCAGCAGCGTTATGTCCTCCGGAGACTTCAACAGAGATGCACCGCCTACGCCGGGACGCACGTCGATAAATCCCGCCTTCTTCAGCATCCCCATAATTCTGCGAATGACTACGGGGTTCGTGCCTACGCTTCCGGCAATATAATCGCCTGTACACTCGTTCGGAAAGGATTGGATCAAGGACAACGTATGGACTGCCATAGAGAATCGCGTGCTAATTTGCTTCATTTTTGCATCACCACCGTTGTAACCAATATAGTTACTACTCGATCAAATGTCAAGCATCCAATTTTTCTGCACCTGATCCTATATGGCGATTAGGCACGGAACCCCCCGGCTTTGTGGCCACAGGGGGGCTATGATTGTTGCACCTTAGTTCATCGATTCACTATTCTCTGAACAGCTTTGCCATAGGCATCCCCCTACTCCGTCGCCTCCGTTTCCGCCGCTCTTCCTTGTCCCTCCCGGAAGCCGCCTGCACCTTGGCCTTGGCCAGCCGGCATGCCGCCTTGGAACCCGCCACCAAAGCCGCCTCCGCCCATGCCTCTGCCGCCTGGACCGTTCTCGCCGAGCTTGGAAAGCTCGACCGAGGACGCGTCGACAAGCGAGTCCGGGCTCTCTTGCTGTCCCTCGGCCGTAGAGGGAATGTCGCCGTCCAGCTGTCCTTGGATGCTCTCGGCGCGCAGCGTGCCCAGCTTGATTAGCTCCGCAACGGCGGCTTGATACTCCTCGTACGTGTTGAACGCGCTTGGATCCTGCTTCACGTACTCGGCGATTAAATCGCCCAGGCTGTTCACTTTCCGCTCGAACTTGCCGTCAGCGAAATAGCCTTCCACGATTTCCTGCAAGTATTCGTAGTACATCGCCTTGTATTCGTCGACCTCCAGCAGCTTGCCGAGAATCGGCCGTTCTTCCAGACCGACGCCGGAGACAGGCGTATCGATCGCCAGGTTGACCACCTCGCCCGCCGAGCCCGCAGAGCCCGCCTGGAACCCGCCGAACGCCATATTGTAATCCCAAGGAAGCATGCTAAGCTTGCCATCCTTCTCGTAGAGGAAGTAGTTGTGCCCCATATTGGACGTGTAGCTGTCCATATTGACGACCGCCGTATGGGCGGCAAAATACTTCAACGTCGCCTCGACGTCCACGACTTCCTCCAGATTCGCGCCTTCGCTCAGCTGTTTCAACGCTTCGACGACGCGTTGGTGATCCTCCTCCGCCGTCTTCGTTTCGGCGTTGTCAAAGATCGCGGAGTAGCTGCCGAGCTCGTCATCGGTGTACACAAGCGATACGCCGTTGCCGCTTCCGTTCATGCCGCCACCGCCGCCGCGATTGCCGCCTCCCATGCCGCCGAATCCGCCCTCCGGACGACCGCCGCCAGCGGCAGGCAGCCCTTGTCCCGACGCGTTTCCATCCGCCGCTCCGGCCGGACGCCCGGTACCTTCGCCTGCCGCGGCCGCTCCTTCGCCGGCCGCCGGCCATTCGCCGGACGGCGGCGCCGGCATGCCCTCGCCAGCGGCCCCGCCGTCAACCGGCGGCTGCCCTTGAAGCTGCGGTCCGCCGTTCGGCGCGCCCATGCCTCCGCCCGCGTTGTCGTCGTTGTTGGGCTTGTAGAGCTCGCCTTCGTCTCCTTTGGCGCGGGCTAGATACCCGCTGTCGATATCCTCGACGGCCAGATAGAAGCCCCACGCCTCTCCGTTCACCTTTATATCCGCAAAGGCGTACAACGGCGCGTCCACTCCGATGTAGCTCATGATGTCATAGCTCAAATATTCTTTCAAATAGCTGTTGTCGGTGATCATGTTGTTGACGACAAGCTTGTCGAGTCCCATCCAGGTCTGGTCCTGCACGTATTCGTCGAATTTGATCTTGAAGCTGTAGCGGTCCGTCGTATCGTCGTTCGCAACCTGCCTCAGACTGGAGTTGCCCTTGGGACGTATGCCCGCGTTCTTGACCGTCGTTCCGTTGATCGTAACGTCCGCCGAAATATACTGTTCCTCCGTCGCGGTGTCCAGCATCTCCTGCCAAGCCGCCTCGTCCGCGTCGATCGAGATCGACAGGACCGCATCCTTGTCCATTTCCTCCGCGTAGCCCGCAGCCCCCGATGTCTCGTTACCCCCGCCGATACTGCCGCCGAAGCTGCATGCCGCCAGCATCGACGTGCAAAGGATCGCGATCCCCGCCCGTTTGATCCACCTGTTAAGCCTCATCATCCTCGCCTCATTCCCCTTTGGATTACACCATATCGCCATACATCTCCATCGTAATCTCCGACTCTTAAATGAATCTTAACCGCCGGCGTTAAGAGGCATCGACACGCATATGGTACGAAAGTATACCTTCGCCCTACACCAAAGAGACTTCGCAAACTACACTCATGGCTGACGAGGCAATCGGACAAGCGGGCTATAATCAACTTAGCGAACAAGCACGACCAGTAAAGGAGGACGCCACGTTGAAACGCTTACGCATTCGATCCATTGTCGCTAGCTCGGCCGTGACGATCGCGCTCGCTGCGGGCACTGCATATGCGGCAACCGATGCTGGTTCGTCCCTTGGACTATGGTATGAGGCCAGGTCGCAACAGCTTCAAGATCACCTGCACGATTCCGTCTACGAGCCGGGCATGGCGCAAGCCGCAACGACCCTCGAGAGCCGTTCGGCGGAATTGAGCGAAGAGGCGATCAGCGTTCTCTCGCAGCACGCCGACGCCATCCTTGGCGATAACGAATCGTCGATACAGGATGTCGGCAGCCAGTACGTGAATGAAGCGGACGCCGCCGCGCAATCGGCCGCGGCCGCTATGCAACTAGAGTTCGACGCTTTCGTCACCAGCACAAGCCTTGCGCAAGCGGAGGAGCTGGAGCAGCTAGTCATCGACACGATCGATGAGCTGACGGAGCAAATGGACACCGAATAACCAACCACCAAAATACATGAAATCAAAGGAGAATGAACAATGTTGAAATCCAAAAAAGCAAAAGTAGCAGCAGGCGTAGTCGTAGTAGGTATGGTAGCATCCATGGGTACGGCATTCGCCGCAACGGACGCGGGAGCTCAACTTAGCAACTGGTACAACGCGGCTTCCACGAACGTGAAAAACGCGATCACGACTGCTTTCAACGGCGAAAAAGCCGAGCAGACGACAGCTCACGCCGCTAACGTAAACGGCATCATCGGCCAAGCTCGCAATGACATCCGCGATGCCGGCATTGCCGAAAGAAACAGCGTGAAAAACGACATCAACAGCGCCGCCAACGAGCATGCCTCCGACATCTCCGATTCGCAAGCAGCTATTCTCGGCAGCATCTCCGGCGAATACGACGGCTTCGTATCCGGCATCAACGCCGGCGTGAACTCGGAGGTTGACGGAATCGGCGCGCAGAACGAAACAGCGATCAAAAACGCCGTTCGCAACCACACTGGCGTCTACGTAAACCGCGTAAACGAAGGCGCCGCCGAAGCTCAATCCGCTGCGATCTCGCAGCTGACGACAGCGATCAACGATGCCAAAACGGCACTTAACAACGCTCTGGCTTCCGAGCAAACAACGGCTACCAACGAACTGATCGCTAACCTTGAAGCACAGCTCGAAGCTCTAATCGCCGAACTGGAAGCTTTGACCGCTTCGCAAGTGGCTGGCGCCAAAACGGCAATCGAAGCCGCTGGCGATGCAGCTTTGGCAAGCAGCCTGAGCGCTCTTGATACCTTCATTAATGCTCAGCTTGCCGTACAAAACTAATCGCTAAACGCACCTCTATAGACGGGAAGCCCTGACCCCAGGGCTTCCTCCTATTTCAACCGCGATATGGGAAGGGATGAACGGAATGAAGCGCTTATTGAAATGCAAAGTCGTTACTGGAATTGTTGCATTAATGATCGCCCTCACGGCGTCCATGGGCATCGCTTACGCTGATATGGACATTGCCGGCACGCTCCAATCGTGGTTCTCCAAGAAGACGGACAACGCGATCGTTAGTCTGGAGCAATCCATGCAAGCTGAGCTGGCGTCGCAACAAGCTTCATTAAAGCAAGAATTGCAAGAACGACTCGCCGCTTCTTCCCGGGAGCTGGACGACTTTACCGAGGAACAGCGTGCCGCGTACATCGCCGCGATCCAGCAGCATGCCGCAGATCTGCTCGAGAACGTTCAGATCGACAACGCGGAAGACCGTCAGCAGATCCAAGCCAAGCTGGATTTGATCGCGAGCAGCGCCATGGAAGCGATGAACTCGCTGATGTCCAGCTATGCGCCCCAGGCGCCAACGTTTACGCCAACCGAAACTCCCGCGCCGGCTCCGGCCAACGAGCAGCCGACTTCGACTCCGGCTGTTAGTCCGGAAGCAACGTCCGCGCCGGAAGCATCGGAGGCGCCGGCTTCGACTCCGGCGCCGAGCTCCGACTCCGGTTCCCCCGCAACGGAAACCGAAGCTCCTATCGAACCTTAACAAAAGGCGGTGTCGTCTATATGAGGGAACATGCGCAAAGCCTGGACGGCGCCTCGGCCTCCAGCGATACGCCGGTTAAACAGGCCGTTTCGCGCCCTTCCCTGTGGATCCGAATTCGTTTCTTTCTGCTTATGGCGCTTCTCTTATTCGTCATGCATCAAACAACGGGATTCATGAAAGTATCCGGTCACTCCATGGAGCCGACCTTACAGCATGGCGACGTGCTGCTGATGAACAAACTGTCCTTGTTGTTCGCCAAACCCCAATACGGAGATGTCGTCATCATCAGGGAAGAGTCGCTTGGCTACAACATCGTGAAACGGGTCATCGCGGTCGAGGGCGACGTTGTCTCCATCGCGGACGGCGTTACGTATGTCAACGGTCGGCCGCTAATCGAGCTGTATACGTTCGGAACATCGGAAGATATGGCCGAGCTCCACATTAACGAAGGCCACCTGTTTGTCGCCGGGGACCATCGCGCTATAGGCGAAAGCCTCGACAGCCGGGATCCCCGCATCGGCCAAATTCATGAATCCGAGATAAGCGCTTATATCGTTGCTTCCCTGTGGCCCCTCCACGGAATTGCGAAGCCTCTGGAATGATAATCGGCCGATTGGGTGACACGGGTGCCGCCGTTCGTTGGCGCCGCGGCAAGTTTCAATGAAAGAAGCCGCCCGGAGCCATGTCCAGGCGGCTTTCTTTGTTTTATGCGGTTAAGCTTCACCGACAGCTTTCGTATTGAACCAACCCTCTGGACATGGCGAACAAGGCCGCCTGCGTCCGATCCGCGAGATTAAGCTTCGATAAAATTTGGCTGACGTGTTTTTTGACCGTAAATTCGGTAATGTACAGCTCGCTGGCGATTTCCTTGTTGGGGCGTCCCTTGCCGAGCGAGATCAGCACTTCCAGTTCCTTAGGCGTCAGCTCGTCCAGTCCCCCCGATGGCGATGCCGCGGCATTGTCCGCCAGCAGCGTATCCATAAAGACGGGATCATAATATTTGCGCCCGCGGGCTACGACTTCTACCGCGTATATCAAATCCTCGGGCAATGCTTCCTTCAGGCACATCCCCTCTACTCCGAGCGATTGAGCTAGCTTAAGCTCGCTGGCGGTAGCGGAGGACGTCAGAATGAGAAACCTGGAAGCGTGCCCAAGCTCCCGCGCGCGCTTAATAAAGTCGAGACCCTTGTCCTTGCCGAGGTTAAGATCCACCAATGCGATGTCCGGCCTTACTTTATCCATGAGCGCCAAAGCATCCTCTGCGTTCGATGCCTCGCCTGCGATGTCGAATTGCTCTTCCGTGCTCAGAACCATGCGAATTCCTTGACGCACCAGTGGATGGTCGTCAAGAATCAGAATTGCCGGCATCCATTTCCCTCCATCTATGATTGAAGTGTGATATAATGGCCATAACAATTTACTCCTACCATAGCACTAATTACCATTCTAGCTTATATGAGACTTTTTGACCATATAAGAATTTATAAGTTTTCGGGGCATCCGAAGTGACAAATTCTTATTGACACATCTTTTCAATTGGGAGAGCCTATGTCACCGACATCGTACAAATTCAGCGCTTTGCATATCCTTCTGGGCTGCAGATGGGTCCTGCTGCTCACGGCCCTTCTCGTCTATTCGATCAAGTATGGCAGCAGCATCTCCGAAGCCGGGCTTGCGATGGCGGCCATCGCTTGCCTCACCTTTTACACCCTGTTGCTGCTGTACTCGGCGGGGCGCCGGACGCGAAGCGTCGCCGTCATTGTCGCGGATCTGCTCGCCGGCTTATATCTGCTATTTGCAGTCGACGGCTTCATCGGCGCGCTTCTCTGTTATGGCTTATCCGGACTGCTCATGCTGAAGCTGTATATCCGGAGGCAACGCTTTCATTTCATAGCGCCTCTCTATCTTCTCCTCGTGCCCGTTATCGCGGGCGGAATCGGCGGGTATTCCTCCGATTCCGCTATCGCCGGTTATAGCGAATACCTGGTTTATGTCTTACTGTTCTATTTCATCGTATGGGCAGAGGGACGCGCCTCCGCGATTATAACTCGTCATATGCGCGGCTTGGCTATGATTTATGCCTCGGGTCATACGCCCCCGGCTCTAGGTCATCGGCTCCCCGGAGTCATCGGCCAGACGGAGGATATGCTCCGGCGTCTCCTGCGGCGTCCGAATCTCTGGCTCAGCCTCGATTCTCCGCTGTTGCGCGAGCAGGATAAGAGTCTCCTGCACCACTATTATGCCAACGGTCTGGCCGAGAAGCTCCCTGCTTTCTTCAGCGGTTATATGGAGGCATGTTCGCCCGTAGGGGACCTTGTCGAGCTGTACGTTCAAGCACTGCGTGACGCAAACGGGCAACGATACGGCTGGCTTATCGTTCAGACGGAGGAACGCGCCCTATCGTGGATGGACATCGCCTATATCCGGCTGACTCTGATGAAGCTCGTCCACCATTACGAGACGAGCAGCCGGTTCGCGGCCATGCAAGAGCAAGCGGTGGCGCTGGAGAGAGACGCGATCGCCCAAGATATTCACGACGGGATCGCGCAGGAGCTCTTTTTCCAATCCATCAAGCTGTTCCAGCTCAAGAAGACGCTCCAGAAGGATGAACTCGCAAGCGCCATTGAAATCGTGACGGAAATAGAAGGCAAAGTGAAGGAAAGCCACCGTCAAATCCGCGAATTTATCGTGGAGCTTAAGGGGGAGAAAAGGAAATTCAATTTGCGCGACGCGGTCGAAAGCATGCTGCAGCGCATCGTGGCGAACAGCGGTATCGTGCTGAATTTACAATTGGAGGGCTGGGTGGCCAGGGAGAATATCGAAATCGAAGAAGCGATTTACCATACGATCGAGGAAGCCGCCAACAACGTCATGAAACACGCCGGCGCCGGCCAGCTGTTCGTCAAGCTGGAGGTCACAAGCGTGCAATGGACCGTGCTCGTTCAAGATGACGGCAAGGGCATGGATCCGGCTAGCGAAGCCGCAACGGGCAAGCTGGGTATTAGGGGCATGAAGAGCCGCATCGAAGCGATGAACGGCATTTTGTCCATCCGGTCCGAGGCGCACAGAGGCACGACGATTAAAGCGGTCATACCAAGGGAGAGGAGCTCGGCTTATGTATAAAGTCGTCATTGCGGACGATCGGCCGCATGCGCGGCAGGGACTGCGCCTCCTGCTGTCATGCTCGGCGGATTATGTCATAATCGGCGAGGCTTGCGACGGTACCCAAGCGATCGAGCGAACGGCTGCCCTTAAGCCCGACTTGCTGCTCACGGATCTCAAGATGCCGGGGTTATCCATTATCGAGGGCGCTCCGGGACTCAAGGCGAGTCTTCCCCATTTAAAGATGGTCGTGTTGACGGCTTTCGACGCTAGCGAGGATATTTACCGCGCGATCCATTCCGGCATCGACGGCTATTTGATGAAGGATACCGACCCCGGCTGCATTCTGCAAGTGCTGGATGATGTCATGAACGGCGCCACCTATTATCAATCCAAAGACAACGAAGACGTATCGATTGCCAAAGTCAGAGGTGAATCGCTTGAAATTTAACGCGTGGCTGAACACGCCCGTCCAGCAGCTGCTCTTGGCTCTGATCGGCATCATGACATCCCTACTCGTTATTATCGGGCTGGTAGATACGAGTCTAAGCGCCGCCTATAGCATGCCCGAGAATATCTGGATCGCTCTGACCATTGCCGCATGCTCCTGGGGCATGTACGGCATTCAACGGCGAATGTCCGCTTATCGCAAGCTGGGAGTGTGGATTACGCTTGTCTATCCCTTCCTTATGCTCGTATTTATATCCGTCTACATCCCGGAGCTGCTCGCTCAGCTCTGGAGCCTGCTGCTATTCTATCCCGTCATGATCAGCATGATGACAAGCTTCAAGCAATATGGTTATGCATCTGCCGCATTCCTGCTATATTGTTCGATGCATACGCTTTATATCCTGCCCGATTATTCCGACCAAGCCGGAGAAACGGGCTTTACCGCCACCCTGCTCCGCATCGTTATGGCTGTAGGCAGCGTCCTGCTGGGAGCCGTCTTGCTGGCCGCCCAGCATCAGCTCAAGCAACGAAGCGAAGCGGCTGCCCTGAAGCAGCAGAAGCAGCAGGTGCTGAACATTCTAGAGTGCTTTATCCCCGTGGGAGAACGCAAAACCCAGACTTCACGCAATGAAATTAACGAAATGAGCCGCTTGGTGAAGGCGTTGTGGCAGGAACTCGGCGATGGCGCTAGGAAGGACTGGGAGATCGAGCTGCTGTCGATGCTGCACTATGTGAGCCGCGTCAAGCTGCCCGACTATATGTTCGAAAAGGCGGGAAAGCTGTCGGGCTTCGAGCTGGAGGTCGTGCAGGAGCATTGTTTCATGGCCAAGGAGCTGTGCGCCGGCATCCCGGCCTTCGAGGAGATTCAATCGGCCTTCCTCTACCATCACGAGAAGATCGACGGCACGGGTTATCCGTTCCAGCTGAGCGGCGACCGCATCCCGCTCCTCTCCCAAGCATTGGGGCTGGTAGAGGTTTATATGGCGATGACCGCTTCTCGCTCTTATAGGGAAGCGATGTCGGAGAAGGCCGCCTTCATGGAGCTGCGCAAGATGCAGGGCGAATACTTCCGCGCGGACCTCGTGGACGCGCTCGGCAAGGTTATACGCGCGGTCGCTTGACTCCGCTCTGACGGCGATGGCAGCGACTTCCCTCTCATTGCGATCGCATGCCATCGGATAGACGCAGCTTTACACGAACCAAAACCTCCTGCCCGATGCGCTGCGGATAGGAGGTTTTCCTGTTCTACCTGCCGTCGATCTCCAGCAAGCGCGCCCGCGCCGCCTGACGGCCGTCCAAGACGAAACGGGTGGCACCGGGCAGTTGCTCCTCTTCCACGCCTTCCAGCGTGACGAATCCATGAGGCTTATGCCGCTCAAGCAGCTCCCAGAAGAGCGTATAATTCAGCTCCCCGAGTCCTGCTGCCGCCCCGATCAGCTTGCCGTCCTCGGCCAATCGCCGATAATCCTTGGCGTGCGAGCTGACGATGCGAGGACCTAACAGACGGAATGCTTCGCGAATGACCTCGTCTTGATGCCCGGCATTGCGCTCGTTCATCAGATTACAGGGATCCAGCACGACGCCGACGCAGGAGGACGGAAACCGCTCGATCGTCTCGGCAAGCGTCTGCGAGGAGTCGATGAGATGGCCTTGCGCCGCTTCCAGTCCGATCGTCACGCCCCACCGTTCGGCTTCCTCGACCAGCTCGTCCATCGCAAGGTCCAGCCGCTCCCAATGCTTGGGCAGAAGCCGGGCCTCCCGCGGAACGCCAACCTCCGTCGCGACGATCGGCGCACCGAAGTGCCTTGCGTGGCGCAAATGCTCCTTGAAGCGGTCGACGTTGTACCTGAAGGTCTCGTCGTCCAGATCAATCAGGCTTGCATAACAGCCCAATACCGCAATGCCTACCTTGTTCCGCGCGAACGCGCCTCCGATTTCGTTGGCGAGCCCCGGACTAAGCGCCCCGAGCGGAAATTCCACATCCGATACCGCCTTTGCCAGCGCGAGCTGAACGTACGAGCATTCCGTGTCCGCCACCTTGGCGGCGAGCTCCCGAAACGGCTGTCTCCCTAACAAATGAGCCAATATCCCTACCGACATGTTTGTTTCCCCTCCGCATGAATGCTTAATGTACGCATACGCATGTATCCCTTTCGAATATACGTAAAGACGTTTATCCCTCTTCCGGCGAGCCGTCGCCGCCTTCCCGTACGTTGTCGTCCGGAAGATGCCGGTAGCGTGCCAGATCGATCCGGCCATCCTCATCGATCTCGACGCCTTCGCCGCTCAAATAAAGCTGCTGCTTGAACCGAGATTCGTCGTCCTGCACTGCGATCTCGCCCTTCGCGTTGACGACCCGATGCCACGGCAGACCGTGCGCTTCGCTCATCGCATGCAGGATCCGCACCACCTGCCTCGCGCCTCTCGCGCTGCCCGCCCGCTCCGCGATTTGCCCGTACGTCATGACGCGCCCCTCCGGGATGGCTTTAATAATGCCGACGACGGCTTTCGTAAATGGCTGCATGGCAGTCCTTCCCCCTTCATGACGCTTGTCCGCTCGGCCGCGCAGACATTGACCGATCTTCCTGCTACCACTTTATCATTCCAAAAAAACCCTTACAACCGTTTATCCGGTCGCAAGGGCTTCCTTTATCTCGTCATGCCATCGCGTTGACTTGTCGACGGACCTGACCATTCTACAGTACTCTTCTTGCCGTGGAATAACGGTTCGAATAGTCGCTCAGCTTATTGATGCGCACGCCGTTGAACGTGCTGCTGATCGTATTGTGGATGAACTGGCCGTTGCCGATATAGATGCCGACATGGCTGACGGCGGACGACTTGCCGTTATTAAAGAGAATCAGGTCGCCCTTCTGCAGATTGCTCTTGGATACGTATTTGCCCGCATACTTCTGGGAAGAGGTGCCCCACTTCAGGCTCACGCCGTATTTCCCGAACACGTACTTGGTGAACGAGGAGCAATCGAAGAGAAGTCGGCTAGGGTTGTTGACGCCGTACTTGTACTTGACTTTGCCTTGCAGCGACTTCGCCAATGCTATTATGCTGTCCGCCTTCGCCGATGCCGTAGTTGCCGATGCCGTCGCGGATGCCGCTTGGGCTTGTCCGATATGGGAAGTGCCGAAAGCCGCGTGGCCCGACACGAGAGTTGCGCATACCGCCGTTGCGATTACCGTTTTCTTGATCCAATGATTTGTCATGATATACCTCCTGATGTCTGATTTGCTATATGCGGAGTATATCACGCTTAATTGGGCGCTTGTGGATTCTTAGCGCTTTCTCATTAGTCAATACCTTCATGCGCAGGCGAAATTTCCCTTCGTGGCGCCTCTGTTAAACGACATCCTAGCTGCCGAATGAACCTCGGATAATGTAGCGAAAGTTGTCCTCCGCGCCGGGAGGACAGACCGCGGCCGAGCTCGCGTGATAATAGAAGCTGAACGGAAATTTAAAGACATGTCCGTAATCCCAATCCTCGGCTGAATGATCCCTGTACCGCCAATACTCCGGCTCCGAAGGCAGCCATTGCGAGCGGCTTGCCGGGGACAGCGGCAGCCGGTCCACCGGCGAGTGCAGACGGATGTCCTTCTCGCCGTCCGAGTACGCATCCCGGCTTGCCCGGAGCGCCAGCACCAGCTTCAATAAGCCGGGCAGCGCCAGACGGAACGCATCGGCATGGCCTAGCTCGCGCAGAATAAGGAGAGCGTGCGAGAACGTGAGCATATGGCCGATCAAATCATGATGCGCCTCCGCCGCATAGATGACGCGATAGGAAGCCAGCTCGGCGAGAATAAGCTCGGACAGCTGCGCGGACGTCTCGATCGGCGGGAACATACCCTCCTCCACCCGAAGCCTCTTCACCTCGGCGGCGGTATATCCGATCCACGACCGCCCCGGGATCGTCCGCTCGAACGCTCGTATTAACGACGCGATACCCGAGACTTCGCTCGCGCTTGCTCCGCCCAGCTCCCTTAGCGCCAATAATCCGACTGCCGCGTAGATGCAGTTATGCCCCACCCAATGCAAGCCGTCGAGCGTGCGCGCCAGCGCGTCCAGTATAAGCGTCTCCGCTTCGTGATAGTCGAGCCGTTGACCCCCTTCGGCTGTTTCCGGAGTCTCCAACGGTTGTCCGAGAGCCGCTAGCATGGCTTTGACTTCGCTTAAGACAAGCTCCGAAGTATCCCGCGGCAAATCTCGCGCCCACAAAACGCCGGCAATCGCGGCGGCTCCGTAGTGAGCCTCCCATATATCGCCCGTGCGCGCCTTGCATCCGGCGATAATGGAAAGTCCGGTCTCCAGCAGCTCGCGTTCCTCTATTGTCACGTGCGCTCCCCCCTCTTCTCTTTATCCCATTGTCGCACCCCGCTGCAGGGCTGTCCATCGTCCATCTTGTATGCGAACGCTTAAGTAGTGTAAGTTATAACAATGCGGTTAAGAAGAAGATGCCGCCAATCATCCGATACGCGTTCACCTTGGAGGCAGCTTACATGAACAAACGTTTGGACAAAATCAATGCCGTATACGCGATGCAGCTCGCGACCATCTTTATCGGATTTATCATCTTCGGGTTCTCCGAGAATATTAAAGGGCCTGCCATCCCGCGCATCCAATTCGACTTTTCCCTGAATGAAGGACAGCTGGGCACGCTACTGTCCCTAAACGCGCTCGGCTATTTGATCGCCTGCACGTTCACGGCCTTTCTCACGCGAATTTGGGGCATCAAGATCGTGACGGTCACGGCGTTCGCCGCCATGATCGCCTCGGGAGTGCTTATTTATTTCTCCCATAGCTATCCTCTTTTCTCTTCCTCCTATTTCCTGATGTACATCGGCAACGGGATGCTTGAGATCGCGCTGGCGATACTCGGAGCCCGCATCTTCGTCAAGAACACGGGCACGATGATGAATTTGACGCACGGCTTCTACGGGCTCAGCTCCACCGTCGCCCCGCTGATCGCCACCGGCATGATGTCCGTCAGCGTGTTCGGCCATACGCTCGATTGGCGCGGCATGTACCTCGTCATGCTGTCCTTGTCCATTTTGCCGATCCTATCGGCCTTGCTCAGCTCGTTTCCCGGGGACGAGACGGCTCTGCACGAACGGATTCCGATGCGCACGCTCATGCGCGACCCCGCGCTCTGGTTCATGGTGGCGATTCTCACGTTCGGCGTCGTATCGGAGCTGGCGGTCGGAGGGTGGCTCGTTAACTTTCTGGAGAAAGCCTACGGCTGGGACACCGTGACGGCGTCCGGCATGCTGTCGGCCTTTTTCCTCTGCTTCGCGCTTGCGCGCTTGCTGCTAGGCCCGATTACGGATCGGATCGGCTTCATCTTATCGCTGGCGATTTTCTCGGCCTTGTCCGCGTTATGTACGTTCGGCGCCATTATCGGCGGAGAGAGCTACGCCTACTTGTTCGCCGCGGCGGGCATCGGCATCGCCATGATCTATCCCACCGTGATGGCCTTTATCGCCAAGCGCTACACCAAGGGAACCGATGCGGTCATCACGTTTACGGTGACGATTATGGGCATCGGCAGCGTCATCGGCAATTACCTGATCGGAGGCGTCATCGAGCTGGTGAAGCGGCTTTACGGCATCGACGCCGAGGGCAGCCTCGTTCGCGGTCTGCAGGGTGGCTATTGGTTTATCGGCTTGTGCGCGGCGGTATGCTCCGTCTTCAGCTTCGCTTTGTACCGGTACCTAAAGAAACGCGGGCAGCTCATATAAGGCAGCACTACGCGGTTCTTAGCCATTGACTTCAACGGCTAACTCCTATATAGTTGTCACGACAACTAATTTTAGGTTTGGAGATGGCATGCATGGAGAATTCCCGCGAAGAGCTGCCCATCGGGTTTCTGATGGGATTGACCTATAGGAAGCTGCTAGCGCTATTCCAACAACGGCTCGCTCCTTACGACATTACCCCCGAGCAATGGTCGGCGCTTAATCAGATCGACCAAGCGCAAGGGCTGATCCAGAAGGAGCTCGCCGAGAGGACGGGCAAGGACAAGCCTACGACGACGCGCATTCTCGATCTGCTGGAGAGAAAAGGACTGATCTATCGCAAGACCGGCGAGAACGACCGTAGATCGCTTCTCGTCTACAGCACGGAGCAAGGCAGAGCGCTCATCAAAGCGACGGAGGGCATCGAGGATAGCGTAACGAACGACGCGCGAAGCTGTATGAGCGAAGAGGAATACCGAGTGCTTACGGAACTACTGCTGAGAACCCACGATCATCTCGTCGCTTCCAGACATGGAGAGCGGCCATAGGAACGAATGCATCAACGAGTCAGACATCATGGAGCGCGGCTGCTTCGCCCTAGGCGGCGCGGCGCGGCTCTTTCAGAGAAAGCAGGCGATCATCGTGCAACGACCAGACACCGCGGAAAGCGGACGCGTACCCTTATGGACCAAGCCGTTCATCGCGCTGACGGCTTGTTTTTTTCTTTTATTCATCAATTTGCAAATGCTGCTCTCTTCGTTCACCACCTATGCCAAAACCGAATTTATGGCAAGCGACCTCGAGGCCAGCCTCGTGACCAGCATGTTCGCGCTGTCCGCCATCGCGGCGCGTTTCTTGACCGTGCCGCTTATGCGCCGCGTCCCCCGACATGCGCTCTTGCTGACGGGGCTGCTGATTGCGATCGCGACGACGGCGATTTATCCTCTCGCGCATTCCTACGCCGCGTTTCTGGCGCTTCGGATCGCTTACGGCGTCGGGTTCGGAATCGCCAGCACGATTCTGCCTACCCTGGTATCGGGCATTATTCCGACTACTCGAATGGGGGAGGGCATCGGCTACTTCGGGCTGTCCACAAGCCTCGCGTTGTCCATCGGGCCTGTGATCGGGCTTAACGTCATGAAGCAAGCCGGCTTTGAGACGTTGACGATCGTAGGCGCCGTCTTGGCGGCAGCCATATTGCCGATATTGCTCATGGCCGGAACCGGCTTCGGACGGAAGAAATCGGGAGACTCCCGGCAGCTGCAGGACGGATCGCCGCCGGTCCGCGCCGACGTCCGCGTAGCTGCGGCAGAGCCCGGCGCGCAAGCGCGCGGCCCCCGTCTGCTCCGCACGCTGCTGTTCCCCGCCATGCTTAACGTTCTGCTGGCGATCACGTACAGCGGCTTGCTGAGCTACCTTGCGTTGTTCGGCGAATTCGCGGGCATCGAACAGGTCGGATTATTTTTCCTGGCGAGCGCCGTCACGATCATTCTGATCCGGCCGATATCCGGCAAACTCTTCGACCGGCGCGGCCATATGCCGGTCCTTATTCCGGCGGGAGCCTGCGTGGCGGTCAGCATGTTCCTGCTCTCGCAAGCGGCTTCCACCGGCATGGTAATCGCTTCGGCGCTCGTCTACGGGATCGGCTTTGGCTCCATTCAGCCGACGATCCAAGCGTGGATGCTCCGCTTGTCCCCGCAGGAGCAATACGGCTCGGCCAACAGCCTGTTCTACAACTCCACCGATCTCGGCGTAGCTGCCGGAGCGATTCTGCTCGGGGCCATTTCCTCCGCGGCCGGTTATGCCCATATGTACCTGTATTCGGCTGGGTTTATGCTGCTGTTCGTCTTGCTGACCATTGCCCAGCACCGCGCGGCGCTGAGGCGCGTACGGAGGTCGTCGCAGCAGCCGGATCGGGCGATAACGTCCTAAAGCGAATGGAAAAGGCTGTCTCAGCAGGTCGTATGTCGACCTGTAAGACAGCCTTTTTTTGTTTGACTCACTGGTGCTACTCCACGAACGAGCGTCCCAGCATGTCCAACAATTCGCCGGTGCCGTGCTCGCGGATCTCGACCGTGTCGTGTCCGTCAAGGAACGCGCCCTGCTCCGTAAAGATCAGCTTCGTGCCGCCATCGACGTCCAGCAGCTCGACGGTCGTAATCGAGACGGAGATCCTCACGCCGCCCATATCCATAATGTAAGAGTACACGATCCGCTCGTTCGGAACGATATCCTGGTACGTCGCGTCGAATACGAAGAGCGGTCCGCCTTCCGACACCTCGCCGCTGCTATATTCGCGTCCTCCTACCCGGAACTCGAAGACATCCGGCTTCGAGAACCATTTGGACTTGGCGTTCGGGTCCGCCCATGCTTCGTACACCCGCTCCCGCGAGACGGGATACGTCCTTTCCACGACAAACGTGCCATGTTTAACGATTCTTTCGCTCATTCGTTCTCCTCCTTCTTCATGTTCATACCCAATCTTTGTTTGACACCGGCGCGCCGCCGATACGCCTATTATAGAACCTTACGCAACGTAAGGTTCAAGCCCGGATTTCAATTATTTTTCGATTTCCTGAAGCAGCTCCGCCGCCGCCTCATGATCGGGCTCCAGCTTAAGCAGCTCCCTCAAGTAGCCCGCGGCTTCCTCGACCCGCTCCAGCTCGAAGCAGCAGATCGCCAGACAATAATAAACGGTCGAGACGACATCCCCTTGCTCGGCGTCGATGGACAGCTCCAGATAACGCTTCGATTCCTCGTACCGCTCCATCTCGAACAAGATCAAGCCCGCATCCAGCGCCAAATTATACCGCTGCTCCATGACGTAATACGAGGACCACATCCGCTCGATGCCCGAGAATAGATCTTCCAGCTCCTCTTCGTCCGCCTCCGGCAGCAACGCCGAAATCCGCTTCGTGTTATGCACGAACCACTCCGCGTCGTAGCCGCCAAGGCGCCAGAACCCGAGAAACTGTTGAATGCCCATATCCTCCGAATGCCGGTCCACCAATTCCTTCAAGCTATAGAATTCATCCGGGCCGAACCTCTCTACGGAGCGCCTATAAGCGAGGCGAGTATGGACGTACTCCTTCGGGCTATCCAAACGGAGGACGCACCCCACGTTAATATTCAAATAGTGCTGGGGGGGAAAGAAGGCGAGCGCCCCCTGCTGCTCTAGCACATGCTTAAACGCATGAAAATTCGCCGTAAACGAAAAGCAGCCATGCCGAACGAGCTCCGGCGGCTCAGGGTTCTGCAGCTGCTCGAGCAGGTGATCTCCTTTATCGGCCGTAATCAACGCGTAGCCCTCAATGGACAAAGCCTTGAGCCGATCCAGACAAGCCAGCCCCGCCGCCGGAAACAGAATATAAGCATCGTCGAGCTGCTCGCAATACAGCCGGATAAGGTCGCGATACGGATAGCTCTCAGCCTCGTATTCCGGCGCGAGCCTGTTCTCGTAACGGAGCGATAAACGATCGAGCACCTCCGATATTCCATGCTTCGGCGCCTCGCCGACATGGCCGACGAACACGTCGGCTTCATGAACGCGGCCGTCCCCTATATAGAGCAGCTCCTGCGGAATCCCGTCGAAAAAGTAGTTCGCGACGATCACGAGAGGCTGCGCCAGGGCGCCGGCGCCAATCGTCTCGCCCGATACCTCGAGCCGGAGCTCCGAATCCTCAACGGCGTCGAATCTGGCGAAGTCGAGCCAGCCGTCCGCGATAAACGTCTGCAAGGCGGGATGCTCCCTCCACGCGCTGACGTTGCTCATCGCCAGATCCGTCATCCAGTAGCGGACCTTGGGCAGCGGCATATCCGCAACCGCGATCATGTCGCGAAGCTCGTGCAGCACATGGCAAGCCAGTCGGCCCGCACCCGCCCCGAGCTCCACGATGCAGACGGGCTCGTCGATATGGCCTTGCCCTGCCCTGTCGAGCAGCAGGCCGAAGATCATCTCCGCGTAAGCCCCCCCGATCATGGGGTTGCTCGTAATAAACTGAGGAACCTGATCGTTCCGCCAAGCCTGCATCCCGGCATCTTCGTAGTATTGTCGTTGCAAATCCCATATCGGAGCTTCGCTGAAGCGGTATCGCGTTTCGTTAGCTGTATTCATTAAGTCGTTTGCCCTCGCTCTCTGTGGCGTTCCTTGCCAATAGCTGGCCATGGAGACGCCTCCTTGTCACCATCATACCTTTTTTCGCGCCGCTGTACGAATGTCTTTCGATTTAAGATTCATTCAAGGTAGCCCCTCTAAGATGAGGTCAAGACTCCATGCGAGAGGTGATTTCCTCCTCACCGTCGCCTTAATCCTGTACCGGCTGGCGGACCGGTATCTCATCGAGCATTTCGAAGTCATCGTCGAGCCGAACGAGGCCGTGGAAGGGACAGCCGGGACGGACGCGGACGCCGCGAATTGGAATTCGGACGCCGTTAGCAAGCCGGACTCCGCAAGCGGAGATGCCGCGCCGGCGGAAGCCGCAGCAAGCTCGAATGCTTCGGGGGCCGCGACATGGGACGACTGGAGCTACGAGGACGAGAATCAAACGATCGAGATCCGGAAAGTGCAGGCGGGCTCCGGTTCGGAAGCGGTCACCTACTATGTGGCCGACGTCATTTTTCATGAAACGGCGAACCTGGACACCGCCTTTGCCAAGAACGCGTTCGGCACCAACATCATCGAAGACACGTCGACGATCGCCGCGAACAACAACGCCGTCTTCGCGATCAATGGCGATTATTACGGCTTCCGGAGCGACGGCGTCATTATCCGTAACGGCACCTTGTTCCGCGACAAGCCGGCCAGGCAAGGGCTAGCTCTATTCGGAGACGGAACCTTGGAGGCTTACGACGAAGAAGAGCTTACCTCCGATTCGCTGCTCGCGAACGGCGTAACCGATACCTTTTCCTTCGGTCCGGCGCTTGTGACGGACGGCGAGATTGCAGGCGACTTCTCCAGCGTGAGGATCGACAAAAATTTTGGCAACCGATCCATCGGGGCCGCCAATCCACGTACCGGCATCGGCATGGTGGAGCCGGGCCATTTGCTGTTCATCGTGGTGGACGGGCGCAGCTCCGAGAGCCGGGGCATGACCTTGACGGAGTTCGCGGAGCTGTTCGAAGAGCTTGGCGCGACCGAAGCGTACAACCTCGACGGCGGCGGCTCTTCCACGATGTATTTTATGGGCAGAGTGGTCAACGATCCGCTTGGGAAGGGAAACGAACGGGGCGTCAGCGACATTATCTATATTCCGATGTCCGCATAAGGAGGCAGCAGAAGTGACGATATTAATTCCCGCTTACGAACCGGACGAACGGCTGCTCGCTCTCGTTCGCAGGCTGAAGGAAGTAAGCGAAGACGACATCCTGGTCGTCGACGACGGCAGCGGCGAAGCATACCGGGATATCTTCGTTTCGGCGGAGCAAGCCGGCTGCACGGTGCTCACGCACCGGATCAACAGGGGCAAGGGCAGCGCGCTCAAGACCGGCTTCGGCTATGTCAGGCAGCTGGGCGACGGGGGCGGCATCGTATGCGCCAACAGCGACGGACAGCACTTGCCAAGGGATATCATGAAGGTGGCGGGCGTCCTGCGCGAGCGCAAGGGACATATCGTGCTCGGCAGCAGACAGTTCAAGGGAAAGGTGCCGCTTCGCAGCCGCTTCGGCAATACCGCCACCCGGATGGTCTATTCGCTGGCCACGGGCCAACCGATCGGGGACACCCAGACCGGTCTTCGCGGATACTCGCCGGATATGCTGGACTGGCTGTGCGAGCTGCCCGGCGATCGGTTCGAATACGAGATGAACATGCTGCTCGAGGCCCCGAAAGCCGGGTACGCTCTGGTCGAGGTGCCCATCGACACCGTCTATCTGGACGCGAACAAATCGTCGCACTTCCGCCCCATAGCCGATTCCGCGCGCGTCTACCTGCCGTTCCTGAAGTTTTGCGCCTCTTCCGGTCTCGCCGCCGTCACGGATTTCGCCTTGCTGCTGGCGCTGCAGTGGCTAACCGCCAATTTGCTACTCGCCGTCGTCGGCGCGCGCGCGTTCAGCTCTCTGATCAATTACGCCATGAACCGGCGTTACGTCTTCGCCGGCGACAAAAATAAAGGAACGGTCAGGGCGGTCCGCCGGTCCATGCCCCGCTATTACGCGCTCGCCGCGACGATCTTGGCGCTCAACTATGCGATGCTCCATCTGCTTCATATCGAGCTCGGCGCCTCCCTAGTCATCGCCAAGCTGGCGACCGAATCCTCGTTGTTCGCGCTAAGCTACTGGGCTCAGCGCAGATTCGTATATCCATGAGCCCGCGAGAGGTAGAAAAGCAAGAATTGTCCAATGTGAGCTGACGAGCGCTGGCTGGAATGGACTCCTATGGGCAAAAGTAACTGTAATATGTACCGCTAGTCTTCTCTAAGGACATCAGCTGTATCATCTACCTGTAAAAGGCGCAGTTAATTCGGCCACAATAACCGTAAGGGGCAGAATCAGGAAACAATAAAAGCACATTATGTATTAAAATAGCGAATGGTACTGGTATTTCTTTAAAATAACTGTACGCTTTACATTTCACTCTGACTTCGATGATTTGCAGGATACGGGAATTCCCACACTGGCATTATATCTACCCATTTTATACTTTTAATGCTACGACCAAAAAAGACGAGAGCATCCTAGGGATGTCCTCGCCTGTTTGGGGGTAAGTTGTCGGAGCCCGCAGCTCCTTATTCTAAATTAGCGTGTTGCTTGAACATCGTTCCGGAGCCTTGCTCCAGCTTCTCCATCAGCCGCAGGATGATGGCGTCGAATTGTACGAGAAGCAGCTGCTCGAACAACGTACCCATCGGCTGTCTGCTGGCGCGATCGTCGCCCGACTGCTCCTTGGAGACGCCGGGCAGCTTCACGATCGAGTCCGCCAGACGGCCGATCGCCGATTCCGGCTTAAGCGTCAGCACGGACACGGATGCCTTAAGCTGCTTCGCCTTCTCCGCCATGGCCAGGAGAGTACGGGTCTCGCCTGAGCCCGATCCGATAATCAGAATGTCGCCTTCCGCGATTCCCGGCGTAATCGTCTCTCCCACGACGTAAGCATCCAGGCCGAGCTGCATGAGGCGCATGGCGAACGCTCTGGCCATCAAGCCGGAGCGGCCCGCGCCGGCGAGGAACACGCGGCGCGAAGCCAGTATCGCTTCCGCCAGCCGCTCCTCCTGCACGCCGTCCAGCTCCGAAGCGGCACGCTGCAGCTCCAGGACGATATCGACCGCGTATGCTTTCGTCGACGGCGCCACCGTTAAGCCCCTTGCCCGATGAGCTGGCGCATTTCGGCCGCGGCCGCCTGCTTGTCCGCTTGGCCGGTAATGCCGCCGCCGACAATGACGAGATCCGGATTCGCCTTGATCACCTCGGGGAGCGAGGACAATTTGATGCCGCCTGCGACCGCCGTCTTCGCGTTCTTCACGACGGATTTGATGGTGAGCAGATCCTGGAACGAATGTTGTCCGACAGCCTGGAGATCATAACCGGTATGCACGCAGATATAGTCGACGCCCAGCGCGTCCACTTCTCGCGCCCTGCCGGCGAGATCCTTGACCGCGATCATGTCCACCAGAATTTGTTTCCCCTGCTTGCGGGCTTCTTCGACGGCGCCTTTAATCGTCATATCCTCGGATACGCCCAGCACGGTGACGATGTCTGCTCCCGCCTCCGATGCCTTCATCACCTCGTAGCCGCCGGCGTCCATGACCTTCAGGTCGGCAAGCACTCGCAGGTGAGGGAACGCCTCCTTGATTTCCTTGACCGCGCGCAGTCCTTCGTTAATGACGACCGGCGTGCCGATCTCCACGATATCTATATAGGCTTCGACTTCCTTGACCAGCTGCTTGGCTTGCGGAATATCGACCAGATCCAGGGCTAATTGCAGTTCCATGTCAACGTCACTCCTCGCGAAATTGTAATAGGTGTGGACCACGAAACCTATTGTATGACGGCGGGGAGAGCTTGAACAGTACGCACTATTCGGTGACGTAGTTCCCAAACGGGAACCAATGGGGCCAGACACAAGCGTTAATCCGGTTTATTTCAGATCGGTTAGCATCTTCTTGTATTTGCCGTAATGACCGCTGACGCGCTCGATCATATAGTTGTACATCAGCTGGTTTTCCGCCAGATTGGCCATCTCTTTGTCGACGTCCACGTTATTCCGATTGTTGCCCATAGTCGTGTGGCCGTGTTCAACGACGGTATAGGGAACGACCCCCGAACCCGAGCTTTGCGGGATATGTCTCTTATCCGTACGGTTCAGCTGCAGATTGTCTCCGTTACTCGCGTTAATCATCTTCTCCAATTCCTTCTCGAAGACGACGCTTTTCACTTTGTAGCCGGGCGTTTCTGCATTCGCAAGATTTTCCGCGATCATTTTCTGTCTCAGCTCCAAAATGTGAAGCAACGACTCGTTTCGGATCGAATTTTGGGTTGTGAACATGTCTCATCACCTCGATAATTTTAGCGAATTTGGACAACATAGGTTGCTACGCGCAAATAGGCCGTACGTTTCAAAATTTTGTTAGCTTTCCTCGAGGCGAGAGAGGACGAGCAGGGGGAGGGGACGAAAAAAGGTCTCCGGCATTTCGCCAGGGACCCGTCCGTTGCCTTATTCCGTTTCGGTGGAAGCAAAGCCGGCAGCCTCGTCCAACCGCTCCTGATGCTTCAATCCCCAGCCCGCAAGCAGGTGAAGCACCTCCTCCATCGTTCCGCCGTAGGGAGTCAGGGAGTATTCCACCTTCGGAGGCACCTGCATGAAGACCTCCCGGTGTATAATGCCGTCCTCCTCCAACTCGCGGAGCTGCTGTGTCAGCATCTTCTGCGTGATGTCCGGCATGCCCCGCCTCAGCTCCCCGAACCGTTTGGCGCCGTCCATCAGATGGCATAGAATGACCAGCTTCCACTTGCCGCCGATCACCTTCAAGGTCGTCTCGACCGAGTCCTTAAACAACTGATCGCCCATCGTGTCCCCCCTTCCCCGTTCGCCGTTCGGCAAGAACCGTCCATCCCATGATAGCCGACTCTTCCGGCAAGCACAACCGGCCTTTTTCGCCTTATCCAGCCTATCCATATGCTATAATAGACTATCATCTGGGACGACGGGAGCACGCTAGTCATGCAATCGACAGAATTACGCAATCCGGCCTACCTGGAAGGCGCGGGAGCAGCCGGCCGCAAACGTAAGCTTACTCTTCAACGCTGGGGATTAATCGTTATGATCTCTATATTCATGCTGATCGAAATAGCCATGCTGCTGAAGATGGAAGGGTTCCAGCCCTCGCCGCCGGTGCAGGACGGCGCCTTGGACGCCAAGGGCTGGGATTTCGGCGAGGACGGCTTATTGCGCCTGGACGGAACCTGGCGATTCTATCCCAATGAGCATGTCGATCCGCTAGCGTTGCCGCTCGACCGGGCCGTCAACATGCAGGTACCGAAGAACTGGAAGAACGACGCCATCGGACAAGCCGCTCACGGCAACGGAACCTATGAGATCGTCGTGGATTTGCCGGCGTCGGCGCCGCGCGTCATCGGCATCAAGGTGTCGAATATCCGCATGTCCCACCGTCTCTATGCCAATGGCACGCTGGTGCACGAGAACGGCCGTCCCGCGATGGATGCCGCCTCGCATATCGCGGACAATACGCCCTACACCGTCTACGTCCCCGCGGAAGGGCACCGCCTTCATTTGGTCATTCAGGCCTCCAACTACAAATATTATCAAGGCGGTATCGCGCAGACGATCTGGATCGGCGCGCCGGACGACATAGCCCGGTATTCGCTGACCAGCTTCGGCGTCGGTCTCGCCGGGTTTATGATGACCGTTTCCTTCGGCCTGTACGCGCTGTCGATCTATCTCTTGCGCCCGCGAGAAAGCATGTATCTATACGCCGGCCTATTCTTTCTGGCGGTCTCGCTCGCGGTAGCCTGCGCCGACGAAAAAGTGCTTATGGTGCTCTTGGAGTGGCTCCCGTTCGATATGGCCTATAAGCTGCAAGACATTGCGCTAAGCGGCTCCTTGCTGCTTCTGCTGGCTTTCTTCCGCTCGGTCGATCCTGCCTTCGTGCCCAAAAAGGCGTACTGGCTTGCTCTGGCTCCGCAGCTGCTCTATTTGGCCGCCGTTTTCTGCCTGCCTTACGAGTGGTACATCTATGCCAAAATCGTAGCCACCCCTTATCAGGTGCTGATCTGCCTATTGTCCATCGTCAGGTGGGCGATGCTTATCGTCACGACCAAAGAACGCGATCGGCGCTGGGAATATAGCCTCATGCTGGGGACAGCGGCGTTCGTAGCCGGCAGTCTGCTTTTCAATACGCTTTATTTGTCGCAAGCCATGGCGTATGGCCGTCTCATGTCTTTTATCTCCTATTTCTTGTTCACGTTTACGATCAATCTGTTCCTAGCCCTCTGCTCGACTAACATCATGAAGCGGACGGAAAGGCTGTCGGATCAGCTCTGGCGCGCGAACGAGATGAAAAACGAGTTTCTTCAGCGCACGTCCCACGAGCTGCAGACGCCATTGCACGGCATCCGCAACCTCGCCGAGCATCTGACCGGCCAGTCCGCAAGCATGCCTTCGGAATCCCGCCGCCATCTTGGACTGATCGTCGAGACCGCAGAGCGGCTCAGCTATATCGTAGGCGATCTCATCGACGCGACGCTGCTGCGCAACATGTCCCTGCAGGTACGCATGGCGCGGGTCGACGCCTCGACGGTCGTGGAGCACGTTATGCGAGTCATCGCTTTCCAAGTCGGAGCCAAGCCCGTCGTGCTGGAGAACCGGGTGCCGCCCGGGCTGCTCGTGCTCGCGGACGAGCAGCGGCTTCAGCAAATCGTATATAATCTCGTCTCCAACGCGGTCAAATATTCCAATGAGGGCATCATCGGCGCCAGTGCGTCCCTCCAAGGGAATCGCTTGACTCTCCGCATCGCGGACCAGGGCATCGGCATATCGCCCGAGGAAGCGGAGCTTGTCTTCGAGGACCGTTACAGGGTCGAGGCCGTAGGCGAGCAGCCTCATGCGGAAGGCCTCGGGCTCGGCCTGTTTATCAGCCGCGAGCTGGCGCGGCGCATGGGCGGCGAGCTGTATGTCGCCGCCTCCCGCATCGGAGAGGGCACCGAGATGGCGTTGGAGCTTGAAGCGGCCGCCGTTAACGCCGAGAGCTTGCAGCGTTACGGGGAAGGCGTATATGCCGGCATTCACGGAGATGCCGTCGACAGCCCGCTGATACAGGTAGCCGAAAGCCGCGAGACCGCCGGCATGGCCGGCGCCGCCAGCGCCGGAGGCATGCCGGACGACGTACACCGCAAGTCGATTCTGCTCGTGGACGACGAGCCCTCCAATATCGAGGTGCTCAAGGTTATTCTGCAGGACGATTACGAGCTGACCGCGGCTTACGGTGCGGATCAAGCGCTTGACCTGCTGGAGCAGTCGCGCTACGATCTCATGATCGCCGATCTGATCATGCCCGGCATGTCCGGCATCGAGCTGACGCGGCGCGTCAGAGCGCGGCACTCCGCGCTTGCGATGCCGATCGTCATCGCCACCGCCTCGCCTCGCGACGGGGACGTGAGGCTCGCCTTCGATGCTGGCGCCAACGACTATATCGCCAAGCCGTTTACGTCCAGCGAGATTCGCAAGCGGGTTGGCCTGCTGCTTCAATTGTCTACGACCATGGAGACCGCGCTGCGGCACGAACGCGCATTTTTGGCGGCCCAGATCAAGCCCCACTTCCTGTACAACGCGCTTAGCAACATTATCGCGATCTGCGTCGAAGAACCCGAGCGGGCGGCCGAGCTCTTGTCGCTGCTAAGCCGCCATCTGAGGCGAATGTTCCAGCAAGAGTCCGGCGCTCATACCGTCCCTCTTGCGCAAGAGCTGGAGCTGGTGCGGGCGTACGTCGAGATCGAGCGGCTGCGGTTCGAGGAACGGCTGCGGTTCGAAGCCGATATCGAAGCTTCCTTGCCCATCGAGCGGATGAGGGTGACCTCGCTGCTCATACAGCCGCTGGTGGAGAACGCGATTAGCCACGGCATCTTCAACAAGATAGGATCCGGCACGGTGACGCTGCGCTTGAGACGCATGGAAGACAAGCTGTTCATCGAGGTCGAGGACGACGGAGTCGGCATGGAGGCCGACCAGCTGGAGCGGCTGCTCGCTGGGCAAGCGGGGCGCGGGGTCGGACTGACGAACGTGCGCAAACGGATTGCCGCCATTCCGGGCGCTTCGTTCCGTATGAGCTCGATTGCCGGACAAGGAACACGTTGCGAGCTATATTTGCCGATCGAATCGGTGCTTGGAGGAGGTTAACATCATGTCATACAAGACCATGCTAGTGGAAGACGAGAAAAAGCTGTTGACGTTTATGCGGAACAAGCTGTCGGCCTTCCCCGATTTCGATATACAGGGGAGCTACGACGTACCCGAGGAAGCTTTAACCGCCTTCGAAGCGCTCCTTCCGGACGTCGTGTTCCTGGACATTCAGCTGCCCCGAATATCCGGTCTGGCGCTCGCCGAGCAGCTGCTGCGCATCCACCCGGCCGTCAAGATCGTCTTTCTGACGGCCTATGAGCAGTATGCTCTGGACGCCTTCCGGGTGGAGGCGATGGATTATATCGTCAAGCCGATCAGGAGCGAGGATATCGAACGCGTGCTGCAGCGGCTGAAGAAGCTGCTCCCGTTGCCTTCGCAAAGCTTTTCCCCTGTTATCCGCTGCATCGGCGCTTTCGAGGTCATGGACGCAGACGGGCAAGCCGTCAGGTGGCCCACCAAAAAAGCCGAGGAGCTATTCGCCTATTTGTGGGCGCATCGCGGGCAGCAGGTCAGCAAATGGACGCTCGTGGAGATGCTGTGGCCGGAGCAGCCGGAGGATAAAGGCATACATAGTCTGTATACCGCCGTGTACCGCGTCAAGCAAGTGCTGCAGCTGCTTCCCGTTCCCGTTGCCGTGGAGCGAACCAGCGAGGCATACCGATTGACGATCGAGGATCGGACCTCCGATCTGGAGGAGCTGCTCTGGCTGGCCGAGGAGCCTGACCGCGTCGAAAACGCTCCTCATGCCGCAAACCTTTACCTGAATTACAAGCAGCCGTTGTTCGGGGGACGCGGATACGTATGGAGCGCCGCGCTCGAATCGGCGGCCGAGCGGGCGATGCATAAGCTGGGAAGGCTGTTGCTGGACGATGCTTGGAAGAAAAATGATCGGGACCAGCTGCGCGCGCTCCTAGACGAGGTAGAGTCGAGGCAGAAGGAGTCGGAATAATCGACCCCCTCGCTCTATACCGCCGTCAAGATAATAGGCTGATCCTTCGTAATGATAATAGTGTGCTCATGCTGCGCCACAAGGCTATTGTCGGGCACGCATAACGTCCATCCGTCCGATTGCTCGACGACATAGCCCGCGCCCGTCGTTAGGAACGGCTCGATGGTAAGGACCATGCCTTCTTTCAATACCCGTTTATCGTGCTTGTTATACACCGGCAGTATCTCTTTCGGGGCCTCGTGCAAGGCTTTCCCGATTCCATGGCTGCACAGGTTTTTGATGACATTGTAGCCGCCTTTTCTCGCCTCGGTTTCGATGATTCTTCCGACTTCGTTCAATTTCACTCCATGCTTGAGCGACGAAATCACTTTCATCATCGTATCGTGCGTGTATTGGCACAGACGCATTAACGCCGGCTTGTACGGGGCGATGGGGAACGAATGTCCGGCATCCGCGTAGTAGCCCCCCAATTCCGCCGAAACGTCGATGTTTACCAAATCGCCCGGTTGAATTTTACGATTCCCCGGTATCCCATGGGCCGCTTCGCGGTTCATGCTAATACATGTGTTGCCGGGGAAATTGTAAGTCGATCTAGGCGCGGGCACGGCTCCGTGCTTGTGCAAGAACTGTCCTCCGATATCATCCAATTCCCTGGTCGTCATTCCGACGCGCGCGTGACTCTTCATTTCCTGAATCGTCAATCCAACGATTCTGCCAATTTCCTTTAACGCATCCAAATCGTCTTGCGAATCTATTGTCATACAAGCTCCTCCAGCTTCCCATTTATATTCCGGATTGCGTTGTCCCTCATTGAACTTGCGCGTAATCCCGCTCCCGGCTCCCCTCTTCCCGTTCGCCGCGCCTCTGCTCGTAGTGGTATCGGTTCCTGCACCGCGTTCCGCAAAATTTGGCCACGCCCGCCCGGCTATACGGAATAAACCATTGCCCGCACTGCTCGCAGTGGCGAAGCTCCAGGTCGCCCTTTTCCAGCGCCTCCAGCAGACTTACGATCGCCTCCATGTACATGCGCTTGCAATCGTCCTGACCGTCCGCGAATTCGGCGCCTAATCGGAGGCCGGCTCTCGCTCCCGCCGTTCCCGGAATAACGTCCAGCCTCAGCTGAACGGCCCGGTATTCGCGGAACACGCCGTTGACGCGGCCCGCGGTCTCCTCGCCGATTTCGTTCCCGACCCGAACCGCTTCGGCCAGCTCCAACAGCACCTCGTAGAGCTGCCGTTCCAGCCCTTCCCGATCCCGCTCCGCGTCTCCCCCCAAGTTCAACACGGTTAAAAAATAATGCGGCCGCGACAATTTCGGACACATCTCCATCACGCTCCCGAAGCTTTCACTAAATTAAACGGATTAAATATATCAATCCATTTATATCATGCCATCCATTGGAAGTCAAAGGCGCATGCGCGAAAACAACGGCAAACACAGCGTCTTGAAGCCGCGCGGGCGCACCGAACAGAGAAAGGGCAAGGCCGGGGGATCCCCTGCCTTGCCCTTCTTACATTTTATGCTCCGGCCGCCAAACCCAGCTTCTTCGCGAAATAAGCGTACGCCTTCTCGGAGCACGCGGCAGCCATCGTTGCCGCCGCTTGACGCTTCGCCTCCTCCACCGTCAGGCCGCTGCCGGAGCCCAGCACCTCGTGTACCCAATCCTCCGAGGTTTGGTAGCACATGCTGCTCCAGCTTTCCTTCTGCTTCGCCGATCCGGTAATGACGATATAGCCGCCGCCCTGCAGCTCGTTCAGCGCCTTGTCGTATTCCTTCTTGTCTTCCTTGGCGTCCAAGCCCGCTTCCTTGCGCAAGTGGCGGGAATCCACGTTGCCGCCGTCGCTTATGATGCCGTAGATGCGATGAGCCGCGCGCGACAGACCGCCTGCCTCATACTTCTCCCGGGCGGTCCGATTGCCCGTCAGGATGGTCCGAATCGCGGGAAACAGCTCCTTATCGATAAACGCCGCTTTCGCCCCAAAAAACTTGCCGTAAGCGGCGGCCCCCTCCTGCGCGATGCGAATGCGCCATAACCAAGGATCCGTATCCTGCTCCGTGTGCCAAGCACCCTCGGCCGTTACGACGGTCAACGCCGGATGCTCGGGTGCCAGCTCCGCAAAGGGGAATATTCCGTACTTCTTCACCAATTGCACGAATTCGTCGTACGTCGTTATCTTCATGTCGGCCTCCTAAGCGAACAAACTGATCAGATTGCCGTCGGGGTCCTGTACGATGGCATAACGCTGTCCCCATACCGCGTCCCATGGCTCGCGATGGCCCGAGTACCCGCCGTCCACGATTCGCCGGTACGTCTCGTCCACCGCTTCGCCGCTCTCGCACAGGAAGGCTAACTCAATGCGATGACCCGCCGGCTTCTCCCATCCGCCGTAGATGTCCGAGATCATCTCTTGCTTGTCGAACGCCAGGCGGACGCCGCCCTGCCCCTCGACCTCGACGTGCATATCCCCGTCGGCTCCTTCAGGAACGGCTAGCCCCAGCAGGCGGTAAAAGCTCAGCGCCTTGCCCATGTCTTTCGTCACAATGCCCACCATATCCAATCGAATGCCCATAAAGTCATTCTCCTTCCATACGGGCCCGTTCGCGAATCGCTAGTCGGCGCGCCCGTGGTATGCTAGTTATACCTCTATCATAGCCCGATTATCGGGAGGTTAATAGGAAAAAACGGACTTTTTCAAGCTTGCGAATGACGGAAGGCTCTTAGGGCTTGCGTTGGCGTCATGCCATAATACCGTTTGAACGCGGCGATAAAGTGGGATTGATCGTAAAATCCGTAACGGGCGGCGAGCTCCGGGTAGCTAACCTCCGCAGCTCGCGCCGTTGCGGCAAGCTCCCCCAACAAGGACTGGAAACGGATAATGCCAAGCATCTCCTTGGGCGGGATTCCCAGCTCCCTCTCGAAGAAACGCCTCAGATGCCGTTCGCTATAGGAAAGCTTGTCCGCCAGAGCGGATGGAGACAAGACGCCGCCCGCATCGTACATATAGTGCAGGCCGTGCTGCACCAGGCCCGGCGCCGGCGCGTCCAGACGGCCCAGCGCATCTATAAGCCGCGATTCCGCAAAGGCGATCATCTCGCCTACCTCGGCCGCCAACAGAAGCCGCTCCGTCACGCGTTCCCCCTCGGCTCCCCAAACATCCTCCAGGCAGACGCGCGCTCCGCCAAATTCAGAGATCGGAACGCGAAGAATGGATCGCGCGGCATGCGCGAACATGCGGATGCCGAACGAGGATTGCTCGCTAGCAAGATCGAGGACGTGGAACGACGTCATTAGCCCGGCGACAAAGGCTGCCCCGGGGCTTGCGCTCGCCCGCCGGTCCACGATAATGTCCACGCAGCCGTCCGGAATAATGCGGTGGGCTTGGCTTCCGGCCCTCCCGTCGAAGTCTACCGTCCAATAACAGGCCACATGCGCGGACAGACGCACGCTAGGCGCATATTCCCGGTAGCTGTAACCGGGGAGCCGCCTTTCGCTTCGCAGCATAGGCGATTGTATGGGTCGAAACAGCGTCTGCATATCCTTTTCCCTCCCAGCATCAACCGCGGCTTACTCCCCTTCTTTAGGAATACCTCTTCAAGCTTATATACAAAATTGTATCCGCGCGTAACCGCTTTGTCGATACAATGCAATCAACGAGCCCAGCCCGTCCGATGGTTCGGACGGGCTGGGCGGTTTCCCCTCCCGGGGATCTGCGCTCATGGCAAAGCTTATTTCGCTGCCGCTGCGGACGTTCTTACTTGCTCGCTCGCTTTCAGCGCCTCGGCGATGCTGATTTTGCCGATTTTCGTGCCGTTGCCTTTATTAATGCTTGGAGGCGTAATGACCATGGTTTCTCACCTCCTCTATAGAGTATGGCGATGCTTAGGTTGCCCGGACTACTCCCGCTTGTCCGCTCTCAAGTAACGCTTAAGATCGGCAAACGGCGTCTCGTAGACGACCTCGCGGCCGTTGCCGCCTTCCCGTTCTCCCATGGACGTCGCGAACTTGGCATATAGGCGATTCAAGTATACATCGCTTGCGAGCACGAAGAAGCGGACCAGCCGAACATGGCCGTTCTCCCTCCCGATCCATCTCACCACGTCGCCGAAGCCTCGATAGAACGCCGTTCCGCCGCGGAACGATTCGGATAGGATGGCCGAATCAAAAAACACCGTCGCCCCGTCATCCTCGAATTGGTATTGAATATACGCGGCCAGTTCGCCTCGCTCGTCGTCGAACAGCAGCAGACGGCTCTGTTGCAGCGTCGTCATCAGATGGGCGATCGTATCCAGCATCGTCAGCCGACGGTCGAATTGATAGCTCTTGGCCAAATAATAGCGCGCGAACCGCACGTAATCGTAGTCGCTCTCGCAAGGCTTGACATATAGCCGCTTCGACTTGCCCGTTACAGTCACGTTCATGCCGGCACCTTGGACGCGAACCGGGCCAGGTATGCCTGCAATTGCTCGCGCGTCGTGCGATAGGCCAGCAATGTCCCCGCGTGGGTCCCCTCCACGCTCGTCACCGCCGCGAACTTGCCGAACAACCGGGACAAGTAGGCATCCCGAGACGACCATAAGACCAGCTCCCGAACGTCTCCCGCCTCCTCTTCCATATAGTTGGCCAGGAACCGCAGGCCGTGCAGGAACGCCGTCGTCCTTCTAATCGGCTCTATTAAGTATGCGACTTGCACTTGCAGCACTTCGAGATTCTCGTAATTGCCTTCTCCCGTGCCTCTTATGTAGCTGATGGCTCCGGCCGCTTCGCCGTCGTCGTCCAGACAGAGGATGACGGCCGAATGCTCCATGAGCAACGGGCTCGCCATAAAGGTAAACGAGACCGGGAACGAATAAGGCAAATTCAAATTCTCGTAATGCTCTAGCAAAAAGTCCATATATTTTCTCTGATACATCGCGCTCGCGCATACGGCAAAAGATGGAGTCATAGTCGCTTAGTCCCTCGCGCTTTTTCTCTTATTGTAATACGTCCGGGACCTCATGCCTATTAAATTTTGTAAAAATATTTCAGAAAAAATCGACGCCCCCCCACATCCGACTAAATCCGCGCGATCGGGACGATGCCGGCAACCGAATGCACTCCCTCCAGACGGAGCAACATCTCCTTGATGGCAAGTCCGCCCCGGAAGCCCGTCAGCGTGTTGTTCTTGCCGATGACCAGATGGCAAGGAAATAGAATATAGCTCAAAAGTGCGCTTTAGTAATCACGCATGACGTATCAGCCGCCAAAAGCAAAGGCCGCCGAGAAGATCTCGACAGCCATTGCCTTCCTATATATCGATCGCCGCCCATTCGCGCTTGCCGTTAGGTCACGACTCCATTTGTCCGTTCGCCTCGATCTCCGCCAGCCAGCGCCTCAGCTCTCCGCCGATGGCGTGGGGGTTCTCCTCCATCAGATAGTGGTAGCCCGCCCCGATGTCAAAGAGGTTTAAATTGCGCAAATGCTCGCGGCACCAAGTCAATTGCGGCTCCCGGACCGTGCAGCCGGGGCTGGCATAGAACAGCAGCTTGGGAATATCGCTGCCCGTGAACCACTCGTTGCGGACGTTGACGGCATCCACGACTTCGGACGGCGCTCCTTCGATGGGAATCTGGTTCGGGAACACCCACATCGGCTTGCGATCCTCCGGCCGTCTGAAGGGCTCGCGATACCGATCCAGTTCTTCGGGCGTAATCGTTCGGCTCTGAATGGTCGTAGTCATCCCCTCAATGAAGACGCTGTTGTCCCGCATGAAAGGCCAGCCCTTCTCCGGATCCCTTAACGTTTGAAACAAGCCGTGCGCTTCCGGAGGCGAGAAATCCGACCAAGCCGCGTTGGGATACAGCGCCTGCGGCTCGATCAAAACAACGGCCTTCACCTTATCGGCATGGTTCATCGCGTATTGCAGGCCGATTGCCGCTCCCCAATCATGCCCGACGAGCACGATGCCGTCGAGCTCCAACGCTTCGATAAACCGGGTCACGTAATCCGCGTGCTCCAAGAACGTATAGCCGATGTCCGGCTTGTCGGATAGACCCATTCCCATCAAATCGACCGCGATGCATCGATGCGCGGTCCGAACATAGGGGATAATATTGCGGTATGCGTAAGACCAGGTTGGGTTGCCATGCAAGAAAACAATGGGCGATCCAATGCCCTCGTCGATATAATGCAGACGATGGCCGCGAACCTCCATGTACCTGGATTGGAACGGATAGTCTTTGCCGACCGGCAGCGATTCGTAATTGGACATTAATAAAACATCTCCTTCGGGTTCGTTGTGTATCCCGATCGTAACATCCTGTCCCCGCCGGCTCATTGTACAAATGCGACAACTTAATCAGGCGCGATATCAGTAGTACATCTGTTGCTTCGGCACGGACTCGCCTTCAGGCGTATCGAACGTCTTCTTGAGCTCCGCTTGCGCCTCCTGCCGGAAGAACCTCTCCGGACTGTCGCCTGCGAACGCCTTGAAGTCTTTGGCGAAATGGGCGTGATCCGCATAGCCGCATGCCTGAACGATGTCCAAATAATCGGCGCCCGCCTGACGAAGGCGCAGCGCTTGCTGGAATCGAAGAATGCCCGCAAACGACTTGGGCGAAGCGCCGATCAAGGCATTGAATTTTCGCTCCAGCGTGCGTCTGCTCATGTAAAGCTCCGAAGCCAGCTTGCCGATCGATACCGGTCCATGGCCCATCATCGTCCCCATCGCGTTCAGAAGCACCGCGTGTTCATCATCCTTTTCCCTAAGCAGCGCGGCAAGAAACATCCGCACGATCCCGACTCTCTCAGCCGCTCCCTGCGCGAGCCGCAGTTTCTCCTCCATGTCCCTAACGGCTTGCGAGGAAAACACGAGCTCCAAAGGCACATTGGCGTCATGAAATTCATGAACGGGATATTTGGTGAACCGGGACAGCCCTCCAGGCTTAAACTGCACGATGATCGTGCCGATGGCGCCCGTGCTCACATATTCCATGGCTCCCGATTGCAAGCCGGTAATTCCGCTTGTGCCCATGTCCGTCAGCTCGATGCCGGACAATACGCGCTTCATCGGTTGGCCGTACTGGATGCCCATAACCGTCATCGCGGTGGGAAGCACCTTAACCGGGGTCAAATTGGCGTAATTGACGGCGCTCATATCCTCTTGCACCAGCATCGCTTCGATATAGGGCCGCAGAACGGGTCCCGGCTGGAATTTCTGAAGAAACACGCGGCGCACCCGCTTTCCAAGTTCGTCTTGTCCCTCCATACTATCACCATTGATTACACGATTGAACTATCGTTATCATAACCAAAAAAACCGCCCATTTACGCGAATGGACGGTTTTCTTGTTTCTAGAAGCTATTCTTTTCTTACCACGGCAGCTCGCTATCCAAGTAGAAGAACCCGCCAGTCGGTCCGTCTTGCGGCAAGGTTGCCAATCGGACCGCCGTCTTGGCGCCGTCCTCGACCGACATCTCCGCCAGTTCGCCGCCCATTTGGGTCCGAACGAGGCCGGGATGCACGGAGTTTACGAGCACGTTAGTATCTTTCGTCCGCTGCGACCAATACACCGTTAACATGTTAAGCGCGGCCTTGGAAGCCGAATAAGCCGGCGTTGCCAGGCGCTGCGCCAATTCGTTCGCCAGAAGGAACGACATGGAACCCAGCGCGCTGCTCTGGTTGACGATCCTGCCCGCATCGCTCTTAAGCAGGAGCGGCAACAACGCTTCCGTAATGTAGAACGGCGCAAAGGTGTTTACTTCGAACGTATCCCGCAGCGCGTCCCCCTCATAGCCGCCTCTCTCCAAATGGACGCCAGCGTTGTTCACCAGGATATCCAGACGGCCGTAGGAAGCCTCGATAAGCTTCGCGACCGATTCGATATGCGCGCCGTTCGTTACCTCAAGCTCCACGCCCACGGCGTCTACGCCGTCCGCCGCGAGCCTTGCAGCCGTTTCGTCCGCAACGGCCTTGGATCGCGCGGCCGCTAGCACGGTTATGCCCTCCAACCCCAATTGTCTCGCCACTTCGTACCCGATTCCTTTGTTTGCTCCCGTAACCAATGCGATTTTTTTCGTCATTTTCGTTTCCTCCTCGTATTTTGAGAACGATCATTCTCATATTGGCAAAAAAATTTGTTGCTATCTTTTTAGCATTTGCATAGACTGCTCCGCGATGCGATACAGCTTTTCTTCAGGCGTCGAAGTCCGAACCATGACGCGCAGCCCCGCTAAAACATTGTGGAGGTATTCGGCCAATTCCTTTGGATCTCCCGAGTTGGCGAACTCGCCGTTCTCCTGTCCGCTCGCCACGATACCCGCAAGCGCCTGCTCCGCCCGGTCGAATCCGCCGGTCGCTTTGGCATCCACCACTCCGTCCGCACTCGCCAGCTCTACGGCCGAATTAACGAACATGCATCCCGGCGGCGCGTCTTCCTCGCCTTTGATGATGACGTCGAAGACGAAGCGCAGCGCTTGCTCAGCAGTGCCCGCCGTCTTGATTCCCGCTTCCCACCTGGCGCTAATCCTCTTGCCGAACCGATCCAGCGCCTTCAGATACAACGTGTGCTTATCCGTGAACGTATCGTACAGGCTTCTTTTGTGAATGCCCATATGCTCCACCAGAGCGTTCATCGAAGTGTTGGCGTAGCCCCGCTCCCAGAACAGCTTCATCGCTTTGTCCAGAACGGCGTTCTCGTCGAATTCCTTGCTCCTGGCCATCGTACCTTCCTCCCGTACCCATCGCGCAAACTGAGAACGATCATTCTATTTCGATCAAAAAAATGATTTCCCGTTGCTAAGAACATCCTATCACAATGAGAACGATCGGTAAAGAATTATTTTTTACCGGTCGTTCCCATACGCTCAAAACGATCTAGCCAGTCCCTATAATGGCCGAGAGTCAAGCCTGCTCTTTGAGCATTGCGCCCGCAATACAAAAAGAGCAAGCCATCGCGGCTCCCTCTCCCCTCATGCGCAACTCCGGGCCCTCACGCCTTCGGGTTCAATATATACGCGATCACGCTTAGGTCGCGTCCTAGATCCCAATCCAGGAACACATCCGCAACCTTCGTATTCAGCAGCTGCTCCACCTGATTATTATGCTGCAAAGCCTTTTTCTCGAGCGTTATGACGGCTTCCTTGAGAAGCTCCTCATCCCGCAGCCGAATCAATTCTTTGCTCAGATCGATTAAAATGCCCGTGCGGATAATTAAGAGCGTTCTTTTGTTCAGCATATGGGAGGTGATGGAATCCGGCCACTTCTGAATCCGCTGACTCATGGAGCCAATCTCGCGGTGCAGCTCCTCCTTGCCGATGTAGCTCTCCTCCGGTATGGATGACAGCGACAGATCGTCGAATTGGCACCCAACAAAGATGCCCGAGCGATTATGCAATTCCCAGTCGTAATAAAAGTCCAAATGGTTCATCCCGGTCAATACCTGCAAATACGCTTTGATTTCCGGAATCAACGACGACATGACGATCATCCTCGTATGTCTGATCGCGCTAATCTGTCCCTGGCCCAACAATATTTTTTCCGTAGGCGTCAGGAAGTTCCGCAGGTATACGGTTATAAACGGACGATCCACGCTGACGTAGATCGATTGAGGCCCTTTGCCAAATGCGTCGCGGAGCATTTTCCCGATGTGGCTTGCTATTTCGTTCTGGAAATAGTTATCATTCATATGCTGTAGATTCATCCTCGGTCATTGTTCTTAAGTATCCCGCAAATATAAAAAAGCCTAAATAAAGGTTGCCGAGCAACGTTTATTTAGGCTTATGTCCAGCGCTGTCTCTGGTTCATTACGGCCAGCTAGATTCTAGTTTCTGCTTTTCGATGCGTCCGAATAGTAGGATTCCATATACTTCCGTTAATACAGGCAAGAGCGTCATATCTGCTGCCCCCACCTATTTTAATGATTTTATGTAGATTTAGCAAGGTTAAACCGCATACATTCTAGCGCATTCCTCAAGCGCTTGCTGCAAGGAGCCCCTTGTTTCGACTCTATCATGAAGAGATATTCCCAATTCTACCATCGTGAACGTCATTTCTGGCCGAATGCCGGCTATGATCGCCTTGCAGCCTTGGATGGATGCGCCGTCCACGATCTTGATCAACTCCGACATGATCGCGGCGTCCATATTGGCAACGCCGGACAAATCAACGATAAGCTGTTTCAGCTTTAGCTGATAGATGCGTTCGAACGTGTGCTCTTGCATCCGCTTGATGCGCAACGCGTCCAAGGTACCCATAATCGGGAGAATCGCCATATTGTCGTATAGCGGGATAACGGGAACGGAAAGCTCCTCGATCATCGTTCGCTGGGTTTGAAGCAGCTCGTTCTTGAATTCGGCGTAGCTGGACGCAAAGTGCTTTAAGAACGTGTCCAGGGTGTAATTGATCCGCCGCTCCAATTCGTAGAACTCCTGCCGGCTCTGCTCGACGTTCGAATAGTAGTGGAAGAGAAAATCCCAATAGGTTTTCCGCAGCAATTGAATCCATTCCAGCTTCAGGATCAAGTCCAGGTTGTGGCTTGCCCAGTTCCTGCCGTGATCTTTGGCATGCGCGATCAAACCTGACTCGTTCCGTTCGTTGAGCATAAGAACAATCGTATGGGCCGACTCCATGATAAAGCCCGAATGAATATCCGTCGTATTGACCAAGTCTACGATCTCTTTCCCCTGCATGGCTAACGATTGGAAAAAGAGCTCTTGGTTCGCCGAATAAAATTCCGAAAAATTCTGATTATTTTCGTATTTTAGATTCAATGGAACCGCTCCTTGTTCGATCATCGAATGGCGAATCGGAAACTGCATCAAAAATTCCGTGCCCACCCCAACCTCGCTCTTCACCTTGATAACCCCTCCGTGCTCGTAAATCGAAGCAAATACTTGAGTCAAGCCCATTCCGGTCCCTTCCGCCTTGGACGTGTAGAATGGCGTCCCCAGCAAATTGATCTTTTCCTTGGGTATCCCGCTCCCGGTATCCGAAATCGTGATGATGAGCTTGTCGTTGGAACGATAATGCTTGACGGTGATCGATCCTTTGTCGGAAATCGCTTCGAACGCGTTTTTCATCAGGTTGAAAAACGCTTTTTTCAACTGATTTTTTTTGCCGGAGATTCTCGTGTCCGTATCCGAGAAATGTTTATGTATGGAAACCTGATACGATCTTTCTTGAAACAAATATAGCAAGGTATCCAGCTCCTCGCTGAGGCTGACGTCTTCAAACGGCTCATTTTCCAAATCAGGCTTCGAAACATGCAGCAGATTTTCCATCGTGGAGATGGCGTTCTCCAATTCCGAATACGCGTAGTCCAAATACTTGTGCGGAGACTCGTGCTTGAGCAGCTGAAGAAATCCTTTTACCGCCGTCAGCGGATTCTTGACTTCATGGGCTATACCAGCGGCGATCTGCCCGACCGACGCCAGCCTGTCCAGCCTGAGGTCGGACTCGCTTAACTCGTTGTGCTCGGTGTTGTTTCCGTTATGGACGTTCAACATTCGTACCCCCATTCGGCGTAAGGATGTAAAAAGAGCCCAAATAAAAGCCGCTTGTCGCGGGCCGTTATCCAGGCTTATGTCCAGCGCTATCTCTGGTTCATTAATACCTCTTATGTGGCAGGAGTCAACGCAAACACGATTACGCTCTTGTCCAGATGAACGTCCCAATCAACGAAAACGTCGTTGATTCTCGCGTCCAATATCGATTCGAGACGACTGTTGTTATGCAAATGCCCCTTCTCCAAATTTCTTTTGGCAAGCTTTGATTTCGGGAATAAGCGTTTTCATCAGCAAATCTCTTGTATGCTGCACGGAGTAGACCTGATCCTGCTCCATAAGTATTTTCTCCGTGGGAGCCACTAAGCCGCGCATATAAAACACGACAAAAGGCTTACGGATACTTACGTGGATCGATTGCGGTCCCTTCCCGAACGATTCTCTAAGCAATCTCCCTACATGACTCGCCAATTCGGATTGAACGGACTTTTCTTGCTCCAAGCTAAATCATCCTTGCTTTAAAGGCCAAAGCATAAAATCTTTTGCCCTTTTTAATTGTACCTACACATTGGTAAGCGGGCAACCACTCATTTCGTCATTTTTCCCCGCTTTTTGTCGGTCAAAACCATCAATTAGGGTTCACTGGCGGCCATAGGTCTATTCATGGGTATAAATCCGAAAAAGGACCGTTCAAAAGTCGTCTTCCCATGACTTTTGGAACGGTCCTAAATATCCTATTTCATCTCCTGGCTATGCCTCGGCGATCATCGTATTGGTGAGCGATCCCAGCTTCTCGATCTCGATCGTCACGACGTCTCCGGGCCGCAGGTAAACTCTCTCCGCGACGGGCTTGCCTAGCACGACGCCCTCAGGCGTCCCCGTCAATATTATATCGCCGGGCACGAGCGTCATAAGCCCCGAGATGTAACTAACGATCTCGTCGCAATGGAAGATCATGTCGGAGGTGTTGGAGGACTGGCGCACCTCGCCGTTGACGATACACTTGATGTCGAGCTCATTGGGGTCGCCGACCTCGTCCGCGGTCACCAGATACGGGCCGATCGGCGAGAACTTGTCGCAGGACTTGCCCGTCAGCCATTGCGACGTCCGGAACTGCAGATCGCGCGCCGACAGATCGTTGACGTTGCAGTAGCCAAGCACATAGGATAGCGCGTCTTCCCTTGCCACGTCCTTGGCTTGTTTGCCGATGACGATGACCAGCTCCGCTTCGTAGTCGACCTCGCTCGTCGCCTTCAGCAGCGGAATCTCTTCTCCTTGGCTGGCTAGCGTGTTATTGAACTTATTGAAGAGGACCGGGTAGGCCGGAATCTCCGCGTTCGTCTCCTCCGCGTGCTTGCGGTAATTCAGCCCGACGCAGATGATTTTGCCCGGATGCGTGACGCAAGGTCCCAACGACAGCGTCGATTCCGGGCGTATGTACGCGCGGCGAAGCTCCGATGCGGCAACGGCTTGGACGAACGATTGCAGCTTATCCAGCGCGGCCGCTCCTCCTTCGATCGCTTGCCGCACGGTCAAGGGGACGCCTTCCGAATCCGCCAGTTCGGCTTGCGCCGCGGCCCCAACGTCCAGGATTCCCTCTCCTTCTTCGGTATGCACGCCCAGCTTATAAGTCCCATTCTCGATAAAGGTTAACAGCTTCATTGGCATTTCGCTCCCTTGTATTCATGTGCTCGCTTACGCGTTCTTGCCGAAAACAACTCCGCCATCGACATACAATGGCGATCCCATCATAAATTTTGATTCCTCCGATGCCAGGAACACGGCGGCCAAAGCTACGTCCTCCGGCCGCCCGAGCTCTCCGCTCAATTGCCGCCTCTTGATGGAATCGATGGCGGCCCCTGGATCGTCGTACGATTGCTTGAGGTAATTCTCCACGAACGGCGTCAAGATCGTGCCGGGAAGCAGCGCGTTGACCCGGATTCCGTAAGACGCGTAATCAACCTGCATCGACTTCGTCAGCGCCAGCACCGCCCCTTTCGTCGCCGAGTAGGAGGCTCGCTTTGCCAGGCCGATCTCGGCCACGCAGGACGACATATTGATGATGACGCCGGACTTGCGCTCCATCATGGAAGGCAGGACGTATTTGCTGGGAAGGTAGACGCCCCGGATATTCACCCGCATGACCCGGTCCCAGACGTCGGGCTCCACTTCATGCAGCGCGCCCACCCCGCTTATGCCCGCATTATTAAACAATACATCGATACGGCCATGCTGCTCAAGCGCTTGCTCCGCCATGGCACGCGCCGATTCCGGGGACGTAACGTCCGCCGCGATCAACGTGGCGGAGCCTCCCGCCCGGCGAATCTCCTCTACGGCTTCGCTCCCCTTGACGGCGTCCAAGTCGTTGACGATAACCGTCGCGCCCTGCATGGCGAAAGCCATCGCCGAACACTTGCCGATCCCGGACGCCGATCCGGTAATCAACGCTATCTTGTTCTTCAGCCGTTGTCCTTCCACGCCCACGCCCATAAGAGTCGCCTCCGCATCTCGATAGTTCATTATAATAAACTTAGTTTTATATAATAAAATATTAGCATGGCGCTATGAATTGCACAACCGTTTTTATCCGCGCGATTATGCTATTTCGTCTGCAACGCATACCAAAAAGGCCAACCGCAATACGCCGGTAGACCTTCTCCATGTAGCCGCCCTCTCATGAGCGGCTCGCGAAATCGCTTATGAGCATTAATCCGCATTAGTCCGAGTCCAGTCGCTCCGCCAGCTGCCGAAGCGCGCTCAATACCTGGGGCCGCTTCGATTCCCAGCGATGCTTCAGCATCGAGCAGCTGACGGCCGACGCGACTTGCCCGTTCCGCCTAATCGGCACGGCGATGCAGCAGAAGCCTTGCACCGCCTCCTCCAGATCCTCGGCATAGCCCTGCTCGCCTACGATCCGGAGCGCCGACTCGAGCGACCTGCCGTCGGCGATCGTATAAGGCGTCAATGGCTCCTGCCAGACATAGGAGCCATAAAGCTCCGATAGCCGCTCGGAAGGCAGCGCGGCCAGCAGCACCTTGCCGAGCGCCGTAGAATGGGCCGGCAGCCGCATGCCCGGCTCGGTCGTCAATTTCGCCGGCCCCGGGTACTCCTCCTTGGCGAGATACAATACTTCCGTTCCCGCAAGCTCCGCAAGCTGCACCGTCTCCTCGATGGCGGCTTTCGTGACGGCCGCTTCTTGATGAAAGGCCTCGATCAAGTCATTATATTGAAAATAGCCGCTCGCAAGCGAACCGAGCGCCGAGCCCAGCCGATACGTATCGTCCTTGTCCTTGCGAATCCAGTTCAGCTTCTCCAGCGTGTGAAGCAGCGAGAACATCGAGCTTTTATTAATATCCGCCCGCTTGGACAGCTCCATGAGCCGCAGCTCGCCCGGATGATCCGCCACGAGCCGCAGCACGCGATCGGCTCTCTCGATTGCCGGTACCCAGTATTTATTGTCCGCCATAGCGCCGCCCTCGTTTCCTTTGCCGTCATATGCCGCCCGGCGTCTTGCCGGTTTGCGACCCATTATAACAAGCGCCTGCCCGCTATACAAGACCGTAGTCCCTTCCGTTCAGCTCGGAAAAGGAACGATGTTTTCATTACGAGCACGCTCGTCAAGGACATCTTCGGACTGGATTGCACGATCATTGAGGATCCTATCTCGGGCTCTCCGCTCGTGGCGCCTCAAAGCAGTCATCATATCCACGTCTAATCGCAAAATAAGGGCCGCCCCGTAATGGGTGGCCCTTATTTTGCGTTATATCGGCGGCGCTTCTTTAATCCCTCGAAACGGATTTCAATGGTTTCTCCGCGGGGCCTTCCACGACTTCGCCCGTAATCGAGAATCTGGAGCCGTGGCAAGGGCAATCCCACGTGCGTTCGCCGTCGTTCCATTCTACCTCGCAGCCCATATGGGTACAGGTCGTATCGACGAGGTGCAGCTTGCCTTCCATATCTCTGTACGCGCCGGCTCTGCGCCCTTTCACCGTGACGACCGAACCCTCGTCCGGGGCCAATTCCTCGGGTTTCTTCCTCACGATCTCAAGCTTGCCGCCGATTAGATGCTTCGCAACGTCGAAGTTGTCGACGACCAGCTTTTTGATCGTCTTTGCCGACAACGAACGGGAAGGAGCGAACAGCTCCTCGTACGCATTGCGCTTCTCCTGAATGAGATCGCTGATGATCATCGCGGCTGCCGTGCCGCTTGTCATGCCCCACTTCTTGAAGCCGGTCGCGATATAGATATTGGGCGAAGAGTCGGTGATGCGGCCGATATACGGTAGCTTGTCCCCGGTGACCAAATCCTGCGCCGACCAACGGTAGGTAATATCCGATGCATCAAAATACTGCGAAGCATATCCTTGTAGCGCCTCATAGTGATTAATGGTGCAAATGCCTTGCCCGGTCTTATGTTTCTGCCCGCCGATAATCAGGAGCGGCGTTCCGTCCGAAGACGCAGCGCTTCGTATGGAGCGGCTCGGTTCTTCCGCGCTGATGTACATGCCGCCGGGATACGCCATTTCGGTCCTGATGCCAAGCGCGTAAGAACGCTCCGCGTGCATGCGGGCGAAGAAGAAGCCAAAGCCGTCATAGAAAGGAAAGTGCGAGCAGATAACGACGCGCTTGCATGTAACGGAATGGCCCTCCTCAGTTACGACTTTGGGCTGCGGACCGTCGCCAATGTCTACGGCGGTCGAATGCTCGTACAATTCGCAGCCGGATTCGGCGAGCTTGCCAACCAGGGCCGCCATGTACCGAAGCGGATGGAACTGGGCCTGTCCGTCCATTCTGACCGCGGCTTTCGCCGGAATGGCGCCTAGCGGAATCCGGTCCAGGTAAGCGCCGGCAATGCCTAAGGTCTCGTACGCGGTCATTTCGTTCTGAAGCTTCCGCACATACTCGTCCGAATTGGTAAATACGTAGGCGTCTTGCGCTTGCAAACCGCAGTCGATGGCATGCCGTTCGGCCATAGACTCGATTAGTTTGCGAGCGTCCTCGTTCGCTTTGTAATAAAGCGCCGCCTTCTCTTTGCCTTCCTGCTTAATCAATTCATCGTAAATCAAGTGGTGCTGGGCGGTTACTTTGGCGGTGGTGTGGCCTGTCGTTCCGTGCAGCAGCTTGCCGGCTTCGAGGAGCACGACTTTATAGCCAGCCTGCGTTAGCATATATGCAGTTGTAATGCCGGAGATACCGCCGCCTACGACGGCGACATCGGCTTCGATATCACGCTGCAGCTGGGGGTAGGCAGGCAATCCTTCGATCGCTTGAATCCAGAGAGACTCCGGGTACGTCGGCAAGGACGGAATGTGATTCATCGTAACTCTCCTTTACGAATAGTCTGTTTCACTCATTCCTTCCCTAATTACCCAGTTCTATTCGATTTGCAATCATAAAGCCTCCGGTCCCATTCATCGCCACAGCTAGCATAGAGCAGAATCGCTATGTGAATAACGGCGGCAATCAACGCCAAGACGATTTTTCCGGCAGTCGATTTCATGGGATTATGAAACTCAATGATTAGGCGCAGCCTTGCCAACCATTTAAGAACACCGCACGCCCTGCAACGGCCCCGTTCCTACGCCAACTCCTGCGCGATCTCCCAAATATGCCCGCCGGGGTCGACAAAGCTTGCGCTTCGTATCCCCCATGGACGGTTCATAGGACCGTTAAGCAGCTCTACGCCTCGTCTCTGCAAATCCGCGCACGCCGCATCTACGTCCTCCACCCGAATCGTGAACTGAAATCGCGATCCCGCTTCGGGGCTTGCGACCGTCCCCGGATCGATAAGCCCGTGCGCCTCCGAAATTTCAAGCAAATTGATGCTCATATTGCCAAAGTCAAATACAGCCGAGTTATCGTCCTCATACACTTGCTCTAATCCAAATGCTTCTTGATAGAACGCCACTGCACGCTGCAAATCCTCGACAAACAAAGTGACTACGCTAATATGGCTTGACCCTAACGCTTTCATCATCGATTTCACCGCTTCCCCAGGATCTTCATTACGCTTAATCGGTTTATAGAACTTATACTTTCTAATGTGGTAATAATAAGCGATTGCTCCCCCATTTCCAATAGTTCTCGGGTCCGTCCTAACGAAATGTCCAAGAAGTTCGCGATATAAGTGTATAATAGACATTAAACTACACCCACAGAAGAGGTCGATTATGAGCGAGCAGCAATTTAAAGATTACCCTTTGAGCGACGATATCTTGAAAGCACTGGCAGGCTTGGGGTATGAATCTCCCACCGAGGTCCAGAAGGAAGTCATACCCGTGGCGCTTCGGAAACGGGATCTTGTCGTGAAATCGCAGACGGGCAGCGGCAAAACGGCCGCGTACGGCATCCCGCTCTGCGAGCTGGTGGACTGGAACGAAAATAAGCCGCAGGCCTTGATCCTGACGCCTACCCGAGAGCTTGCCTTGCAGGTGAACGAAGACATCGCGAATATCGGACGGTTCAAACGCATCAAAGCGACGCCCCTGTTCGGCAAACATCCCTTCCATATGCAGAAGGCCGAATTAAAGCAACGGACGCATATGGTCGTAGGGACGCCGGGGCGCGTGCTGGACCATATCGAACGCGGCACTTTGTCGCTCGATCGGATCTCCTACCTTGTCATTGACGAAGCGGACGAGATGCTGAACATGGGCTTTATCGAGCAAGTCCAGTCCATTATCGGGGCGCTCCCGAAGGACAGGGTCACCATGCTGTTCTCGGCTACTTTCCCCGAAGACGTGGCCAAGCTGTCGCGCAAATATATGGACGAGCCTGCCATTATCGAGATCAAAGCGAGCGGCCTGACGTCCGTCGCGATCGAGCATGAGCTGATCGGGACGGCGGAGGGCGACAAACTGGCGCTGCTGCAGAACGTGCTCGTGGTCGAAAGCCCGGACAGCTGCATTATTTTTTGCCGTACGCAGGAGCATGTCGACACTCTATTCAGGGAAATGGCCGAGCTCGATTATCCTTGCGACCGCATTCACGGCGGGATGGAGCAGGAGGATCGGTTCGAGGTCATGAACGCGTTCAGACGGGGACAATTCCGGTTCCTGATCGCGACGGACGTAGCCGCCAGAGGAATCGATATTACGAATATTACCCACGTGATCAATTACGATATTCCGCTCGAGAAGGAAAGCTACGTGCACCGGACGGGACGTACCGGGCGCGCGGGCAAGACCGGCAAAGCCATTACCTTCGCGACGCCGAAGGATAGCCATCGGTTAGCCGAGATCGAGGCTTATATCGGGTTTGCCATTCCTAGAGTAAAAGCACCTTCCGAGGAAGCCGTTGATCGGCGCAGAGAGGATTTCCAGAGGAAGCTGCAAATCGAGCCGGCCCGAAAAATGGACAAGCGCGAGCAGCTGAGCAACGAAATCATGAAGCTTAACTTTAACGGCGGCAAGAAAAAGAAGCTGCGAGCCGTGGATTTTGTAGGGACGATCGCCAAGCTGGACGGGGTGTCCGCGGACGATATCGGGATTATTACGATTCTTGATCATGTATCGGACGTCGAGATTCTGAACGGCAAGGGCTCGCTGGTGCTTGAGCTGATGAGGAACACGACGGTCAAAGGAAAGCTGCTGAAGGTACGCAGAGGCAAAAAGTAAACGGAGTTCGAGCCGTTGCAAGCTGCAAGGGAGGGTGATGACATGAGCGTGATCCGGATGGAGAACGTAACGAAGAAATACGAGGATACGCTGATACTCCGAGATGTTTATTTCCGCGTGAGCAAGGGCGAGCGGATCGGGTTAATCGGACGCAACGGCGCGGGCAAGTCCACCGTTTTCAAGCTTATTTTGGGCAAGGAAGAGCCTACCGCGGGAAAGGTGGAAGTAGATTCCGGGGTGAAAATGAGTTACTTCTCTCAATTCTCCGAGCTGCAAGGAAAGCTGTCCGTCCAACAGGAGCTGGATCTGTGCTTCGAGCAGGTTGCCCTTATCGAGAAGGAGCTGCAAGAAATAGGCGAAAAGCTAGGGCAAGCCGGCGATGACGGCGAGATGGACAGGCTGCTTGCGCGGCAAGCCGAGCTTTTTGAGCAAATGGACCATTTGGATGGCTGGAACGTTGCCGTCGAGATCAACACGGTGCTGACCAAGCTGGGATTTAACGACCGCTCCCGCAACCAGCCGGTGGACGAGCTGTCGGGAGGCTGGAGAAACCGCGCCGCGCTGGCGAAGGTTTTGATCGAGCAGCCGGATGTCGTATTGCTCGACGAGCCGACCAACTTCCTCGATATGGAGGGCATCGTATGGCTGGAGCAGTGGCTGCACCGTTACAACGGCGCGATGATTCTCGTGTCGCATGATCGGCAATTCATCGACAGGGTCGTCACGCGGACGATCGAGATCGAGAACTACCATTTCCACGAGTATGAGGGCAATTATACCGACTTCATTCAGAAGAAGAAGCTGCGCAGGAAAGAATTGATTCGGCAGTTCGAATGGGAAGAAGAGCTGCTTATTATGGAGTCCGAAGCCATCGATGACCGTTCGCGGAAGAAATCGTCGAAGGACCGAATCGCGCGCAAGGTGACGGATATGAAGAAGCGGATCGAGCCGCATCCCGTCAACGTGCTGATCACAGACATCTACGAGCAGCTGCGCTTCCCCGATCGATTATGCGAGGTCCAGCATATCGGACAGACGTATGACGACCGGATCATCTTCGACGATGTCAGCTTCGACATTCAGAAGGAAGACCGAATCGCCATCGTAGGACCGAACGGCAGCGGAAAGTCGACGCTGATCAGGGTGCTCACGGGGCAGGAGCAGCCGGCTTCCGGTGCGGTTGTATGGGAGAGAGGCGTATCCTACGCTTATTTCAACAGAATGTGGGACGAGCTGGATCGCAAGGATACCGTTAGCCATGCGGTCAACATTTCGGGACTTGGCCTGAATGCGCCGCGGAAAAAAGTTAATAAATTTCTGGGCATGCTGCAATTTTCGGAGATGGATCTCGGCAAAGTCATCGGCAATCTGTCCGGCGGACAGCAGGCTAGAGTGGCGCTGGCGAAGTGTCTCCTCTCCGGAGCGGCCGTCATCATCTTGGACGAGCCGACCAACCATCTCGATCTGACAAGCATCCAGGTCATGGAGCAGGCGCTCATCCATTTCCCGGGAGCCGTCGTTACGGTAAGCCATGATCGATTCTTTATCGACAAGATCGCGACCCGCATGCTTACGGTCGACCCCGCAGCGGGAATAAGCTTGCAAAACTTATAAGTCATACGCTTATCATAAATGACCAATCATAAGCTCAACAAAAAGACACGCCCTAATAGGGTGTGTCTTTTTTGCGGTGCCGTACTCGTTCACACTCGGACGTAATTAATACGTATTATATACATTTTCGCATTCTTGCGCGGTCGGTTCATAAAAGCAATGCTTCTTCCAACGGCCTACGAACGGCTGATTATACCAAGTCGGCGGGCAAGGTCCCGGATTCTCGAACGATCCCGGACGGAAATACCATAAGGAGAATCTGCCCGGCCAATGTCGTTCTCCGTTCACGGAGCGCTGCGCCAGACGTCGTTCCCGATCTCTTGCGTTCTGATAGTACATGCCATGCTGCAAGGCTTCGAACGCGTGCGGCTGGTTGATCATTTGAGGAATCGTACGTATTTCTTTGAAGTCGGAGCAGTTCCCTCTTATTCGGTTAATGCCGACGTTTCCGACAAGGAGCATGCCCATTTCGCCTTCGGTCTCGGCTTCCGCCCGAAGCAACCTTGCCAACATATCGATATCCTGTTTCCTGGCTTTGACGACCGCCATTGGCTCACCTCTTTAGCTTTCTAGACTCATCATATTGTAGGCGAAGCGGATGTGTTACTTTAGCGAAATAGAGCTTACGCGAAACTTACAATGAAAGGAAGCGTACTGTGCTGTATGGAAGCATAAAGTTTCCGCATCACGGAGGTGAGGTAGCTGAACAGACATACGCTCCATATTGTCTCAAGCGTTATCTGTATTTTATTGCCGATCGTCATGCTTTCTTACGTGTATTGGGATATCCACCAACCCAAAGTAGGAGCTGTCGGAGATGGCAAACCCAATTATCCCACCGTTATTCAATTGATTCCGCCGATATCCTGTTTTCTTATCGGCGTGTCCAATCTGCCGATTGCCATCATGCGGTACAGAAAGAAGAAACAGGCACAGCAAGACATGGAACCAAAAAACTAGTTGCGCCTGACGTAAACATCAATCTTATCACGGAGCGGCAGCTAAGGACTTTAGCATTTGTCCTTAACTGCCGCTCCGTTTTCGACAAGGCTGCGACTTGTTTTCCGAATGTACACGGGAAATACACATCCACCCTCTATACTTGGGTTAACGATAAGTTTGAGGTGATGCGAAATGTGAAAACCTTATAATAATGCTAGGATTGGCCGGACAAGGAGAGTGCTCCATGCATCGAAAGCTGTTGCTCGTAGAAGACGACGCGAGAATGCGCGAGATCATATCGGATTATTTCAAGAAGGAGCAATGGTCCGTGCTTGAGGCGGAGAACGGGCGGCTGGCGCTCGACCTGTTCGAGCAATTTCCCGTCGACCTGATTTTATTGGATATTATGATTCCGGAGCTGGACGGCTGGGCCGTATGCAGGCGCATCCGCGAGAAGTCGGATGTGCCGATCATCATCATCACCGCGAAGTCGGAGGATGACGATCAGCTGCTGGGATACGGGCTCGGCGCCGACGAATACGTGACGAAGCCTTTCAGCCCGCGAGTGTTGGTCGCCCGCGCGACGTCGTTAATGAAAAGAAAGGAAGGCACGGTCGGACTGGAGGGCGACGACCTGGTTTACGGCGATTTATTGATTAACCGGAGCGGCCATAAGGTGTACGTCGCGGGGGAGCCCGTCGGCTTGTCGCCCAAGGAATACGATCTGCTTCTCATTCTAGTCAAGCACTACGGGAAGGTAATGTCTCGCGACCACATGCTGGATTCCGTCTGGGGCTACGATTATTTGGGCGACTCGCGAACCGTGGACACGCATATCAAAAAACTGAGAGCGAAGCTTGGAGGCGAAGGCCGGCATATTCACACCGTCATTCGCAGCGGCTACAAGTTCGAGCTTGAATCATGAAAAAACAAAGCATCGTACGCAAGCTGTTTATCGCGACTTTGGCCGTTTTTTTAGGCTTCTTCTCTCTCGTGATGATCGCGCAAGGATTGTTTTTCGAGCGATTCTACCGATCGGCCAAGATTGGGGCGCTCGAACACCAAATGAGCCGGTTCGCGGAGCAGTTCGTCGAGGCGAGCGGCAACGGGCAGGTTTCGAGACTTCTGGGCACGTTCATGAACGACAACAATGCCAGCACCGCGATTCTGAACCGCAAATTCGAGCGAATCCCCGTGAATCCCTATTTTTTGGAGTTGGAGACAGCTCGCGAGACCGTCGTTATTCGGTTTCCGATGGAAGGCATGCCGTTAACCGATATCCCGCGCGGACTAGAAATCGGCGATACGCTGAGCGTGGACGGAATCTTCGTCGACGAAGAGGATACCGTCATGCAGCCGATTGCCTTTCAACCGGGCAGCTCTGCTCCTGAAGAAGGGTTAACGAGAATAACGGGCCGGTTATCGGATATCATGCTGCCGGAGCAGCGATCCTATAACCCCATGTATCAGGACTCGCAGCTAGACGACGCGCTCCTGCAATGGAAACAGAATGAGGAGCAGATAGATGGTGCCGAGCATGGGGATGAGGCCGTTCAGATGGAGTGGGTGGACGAATGGAGCGGCATTCCGTATACGTTGCTCATTCGTCCGCTGGCGGACGCCGGCAATGAAGGCCGTTACCTGGCGGTGATGACCTCCTTGCAGCCCGTCGGGGAAGCCGTCAAAATTCTCAAGCAATACGTCGTATATATCGCGCCGGTTATCCTGTTGCTTGTGGTTCTGTTGTCCTTGATGTATTCGAGAAGCGTAACGCGGCCGTTTATCTTGCTGAATCGGTCTGCGGCGCGGCTGGCCAAGCTGGATTTTACCGAGCCGCCCGTAATCCGTTCGAATGATGAATTCGGTGAGCTCTCGCGCAGCTTGGTCGAGCTATCCCGCAATCTGGACCATGCCTTGACGGAGTTGACCGAGGCCAACGGCAAGCTGCAAGCGGATATGGAGGAGAAGCAGCGACTGGAGCAGCTGCGCAAGGAATTGATCGCCAACATCTCCCATGAGCTCAAAACGCCGCTCGGAATCGTGAAAGGATATGCCGAAGGGCTGCAGGACGGGATTGCGGACGACAAAAAGGAGCAGTATTTATCCTATATCGTTAGCGAGACCGATCGGATGAACGCGCTCATCATGGATATGCTGGAGCTTTCGAAATACGAGGTCAAGGCCGTTCAGCTGCAGGTAAGAACCATCTCCATCCGCACGCTGGTTCGCAAGGTTGCCGACTCTTTTACGGGACAGCTCGACAATAAACATCTTAAGCTTCATATGATCTCCGATGCGGAGGACTACCTCGTGGAGGTGGATCCCAAGCGTATGGGGCAAGTCGTCATCAACCTGCTGAGCAACGCCATTCGGCATGCCAGAGAACGAAGCGTGCTTACGATCCGCATCGAACAGTCGGCGACAGGACGGGTTGCCACGACGATCGAGAATGTCGGATCGCCCATTGCCGAAGAGGAGCTTGGCAGGATATGGCATCAATTTTATCGCATCGAGCGTGCGCGCGATCGCAAATCCGGAGGCACGGGCCTCGGACTCGCCATCGTCAAACACATTCTCGAGCTTCACGAAAGCCGATTTGGCGTTAAGAATACGAACGAAGGCGTAGCTTTTTACTTTGATCTCAAACTCGCACATGACAATGGAGGCACACACGATGAATAAACAGAAACTAACGATTATCGCGATGACGGCGGCGGTTATGCTGATGGGCAGCGCGTGCAGCACGGCAGGAGCTTCGAAACCGACGGATCAGGCCCAATCCTCGCCGACGGCAAGCCCGACCTCGAATTCGCCCGCAGCCGGAGAAGATTCGGGCAGCTTGGACGAGAAGGTACTGATTCTTATCGATCAAACGCCCAAGCCGGTCGCGACCGGACACAGCTTCGATTTCTCCGTGCAACAATTGCCGGAGGGATACAGCCTGAGCGAAATGCAATGGAATTCCGAACAAAACAAAATCGTCAACACGGTACAGGAAGCCATTGAGCACGGGGGCAACGGCGAGGACGGATTCTACATTAGCGGCAACGGCCAATTCTCCGGCTTCTTCTACCCGGACTCCATGGTGGGCGAGAAGGGCAAAGCGAAATTCATCTTCAAGAACGAAAGCGGCAAGGAGCTCGCTTGGGAGAAGGAAATTACTTTGAAGTAATGGACGCGTGCCGAAGCCGTTGACATTAATATGTTTTAAATAGGAATGGCGGTGCCGGGAGGAGTCCTATGGAAGCTCAACCTCGCACCGCTGTCTTTTTTTGCGCCTGTTCCCGATTTTTTCGGGTTCCAGCGCCTCCCGCTCTACTTTTGGCGCCTCCAACCCGATTTTTTCGGGTTCCAGCGCCTTCCGCTCTACTTTTGGCGCCTCCAACCCGATTTTTTCGGGTTCCAGCGCCTTCCGCTCTACTTCTGGCGCCTCGAACCCGATTTTTTCGGGTTCCAGCGCCTTCCGCTCTACTTCTGGCGCCTCGAACCCGATTTTTTCGGGTTCCAGCGCCTCCCCGCCACATTTCTTTATCCTTTCTTTACACTTTCCTAGTCTAAATCTTTGACATTAGCGCTTATCCTATATCCATGAACATCGAAAGGATGAGGATGGATGTCGGAAACGATTCTGAAGGCGACCAACATTTCCAAACGATACGGCAAACATAAAGCGCTCCATAAAGTGTCCCTCGAGATCAAACGAGGCATGATATACGGCTTGATCGGCGAGAACGGCGCGGGCAAATCGACCTTTATGCGGACGGTGATGGGGCTCATCACGATCGACGAGGGCGATATCGAGCTGTTCGGGGAGACGGGCGCGAAGGGCTTGCAGCGCGCGCGCAGAAAAATGGGGCAATCCATTGAAATGCCGGCGCTATATCCCGAGCTGACGGCCCGCGCCAACCTGCGCGTGCAGGCGGCCAACGGCGGCGTATCCGATCGGGAGATCGACGACCTGCTTCGTCTCATGAGCCTCGAACATACGGGCAAGAAAAAGACCAAAAATTTCTCGTTAGGCATGCGCCAGCGATTGGCGATTGCTTCCGCGCTAATCACCAATCCCGAGTTTCTGATTCTGGACGAGCCGACAAACGGTCTCGATCCTTCCGGCATCGTGGAGATGCGCGAAATCATCGGGCGGTTGGTGTCGGAACGCGGGATCACCGTTTTGCTATCCAGCCATCTACTGGACGAGCTATCGCAAATCGCGACGCATTACGGGATTTTGCATGACGGCAAGCTGATTAGCCAATTCTCGCGAGAGCAGCTGGCAGACGAAACGCGCCAATTCATCGAATTGGAAACAACAGAAGCCGAGGCGGCCGTCGTCGTTCTGCATGAACTGGGGATTCAAAATTACGAAGTCGTCACCGCGGCCGAAATTCGCATCTTTGAACGACTGAACGAAGTTGCGTCCATCAACCGTTCGCTAGTGCTGGCTGGCGTCAACGTGTCGCGCATCGGCACGACCAGACAGAAGCTCGAGGACTTTTTCTTGCAGAAAACGGGAGGTATCCATCATGCTTAACTTGCTTGCAGCCGAGAAAATCAAATTGCTCCGGAGCAAAAAGCTTTGGATCGTACTATTCCTATTCATCCTGCTGCCGATCTTGCAAGCTGCGCAAGAACACTTCGATAAAAAGGGGGAGGATCTCGTCCAGAAGATCGACACCGTCATTAACGGAGCGACCGGCGTGCTCATGATGGAGAAAAACGGGATGACGGTATTGCTCGCGATCAGCGCTTTTATTAGCTTCTTCATTGGGGAAGAATTTCAGAATGGCACCATTCGCAACGCGTTGTCGTTAGGCCGCAGCCGCGCTCTTTATTATTTGTCCAAGCTGGCTATCGCCTCGATGCTTACGTTTATCGGGGTTCTCTTATTGACGGTGATCGGCATGATCAGCTACTCCGTCGCATTTGGTTTCGGTGAAGTAGCGGAGATTGACGATTACGCGAGCTACGCGTTTCAAGCGTTTGCCACGCTTTTCATTCTGATCCTAGCTAGCGTATCCATTTTTGTCATGGTGAGCTTTCTGACCAAAAACAGCGCCATCTCGCTCGTTTGGAGCTTCCTAATCACCATCGGATTCGGATTCGGCGCGCCAATCTTCTTGCAGACCGAGCACTTCAAGCACGTGGCTTACTGGTTTACGGAGGTCTTCTTGTTCTATTCGGATTTCGCCAGCCCCGCGGATATCGCGCAATACCCCGAGATGGTATTGGTCAGTCTAATCACCATTGTGTTATCATCAACTATCGGAATTTTTCTGTTCAAGCGAACAGACATAAAGTAGGTCGATCGATATGGCAACGATTATGATCGTCGAAGACGACGGCCCGATTCACTCGCTCATCAAGGAAACGCTGGAGCTGCACGGCTTTCGGACGTTAAGCGCATACTCCGGCACCGAGGGGAAATTGTTGTTCGAGCAAGAGCAGGCTGCGGATCTGGTTCTTCTGGATTTGATGCTGCCCGGGATGGAGGGGGAACCATTGCTCCAAGAAATTCGGCAACGCTCCGCCATTCCCGTCATTGTCATCTCGGCCAAAACCGACCAGCAATCCAAGCTTGCGCTATTGACCGACGGCGCCGACGACTACATCACGAAGCCGTTCGACGTGAAGGAGCTGCTTGCCCGCATCCGCATTCAATTGCGCCATGCGACGCCTGGTTCCACGATCGGCTCCAAGGAGCTCCGTTACGGTACGATTAGCGTGTCCATCGAGACTCGCGAAGTGGTCGTTCACGGCCAGCCCGTTCATCTAACCGGACGGGAATACGCCATCCTTTTGCTATTTCTCCAACATCCTCAAAAGGTGTTCAGCCGTGCCAATATTTACGAAAGCGTCTGGGGCGAGCCCTATTGGGACGGGGATAAAACCATTAACATGCACATCAGCAACTTGCGAACTAAGCTGAACGCGGGCGGCGACGGTTATATTAAAACGGTGTGGGGCATCGGCTTTAAATTCGATTGAGAAAGGCGTGAATGCTGTGTGGGGATGGTTATTCGGGTTCCTGGCATTGGCGCTTTTTCTTTATTTGGGCTTTATGACGAACGAGCTGAGGAAGTTAAGGAATCGGGTGAAGGAGCTCCCCGCCAGCGCCGGCTTCGGCAGCAGGCTGTTTGTCGATTTTCGGGAAAAGCGCTTAATGGCGTTGGTCGACGAACTAAACGGGATGATCGAAGCCTTCGAGCACAAAAATCGCCTGGTCAAGCAGATGGAGGAGAACGTGCGGCTATCCATCGCCGGGCTTTCGCATGACTTGCGGACGCCTCTTACGTCCATCCACGGCTATGTTCAGCTTCTACAAGCGACTACGGATGATTCAAAAAGGGAACAGTATCTCGCCATTGTCGAGCATTCCGTTAAACGGCTGACGGAAATGACCGACCACTTCTACGATCTGGCGCGGATCGAGACGAATCAGAAGGAAATCACATTATCGTCGGTCTCTCTCTCCAGTCTGGTGGAAGAAACGTTCTTATCCTTCTATGAACAATTCGAGGAGAAGAAGCTCGAGCTCCGGTTCCCGGAACACGCCGCGGAGACGTCCGTCATCGCCGACCCCTTGCTGCTGATGCGCGTACTCCAGAACATTGCGCAAAACATGCTTCGCTACGCCAATAGCAAAGCGGTTATCCACTATGAGCTTAGAGGGTCCGAATGGCTGTTCAGCGTTCGCAACGACATCAAACCGGATAGCAAAGTGGCGATCGAGAAGGTATTCGAGCGCTTCTACACGGAGGTTGCAAGCCGCACCAACACCGAATCCAGCGGGCTTGGGCTCTATCTATCCAAGAAGCTCATCGAGAAAATGAATGGGAAAATGGATGCGAAGCTCGCGGATGGCTGGTTCATTCTGGAGATCCATCTTCCCGTTAGTCGTTCGGGGCTGTAAGGAGTCATGCCCGTTATCCCCTCTTCGAGCGCATCGCCTTCACTTGCTTCAACGACTCATCCTCCAATAAAGCCCGATATTCGGGCGACTCCATGGCGTATAGGGCAACCTTGCCCTCAGCGTCGTGATGAATCCCCCAGCCGTACCGTTTCCCGAGCGACGAGGTCCGCAAGCATGGCTGCCCTTTCGAGAAGAAGACTTCTCTCGCGGCTTGCTTCTGCTCCTCGGGGATTCCGCTTCGGATGGCGTACACCTCGAATAAAATATCCTCTTGCGTGTATTCATAAGGATGGCCGGCGAGCATTTCGTACTGCATGACGGGAACCGGCTTGGCGTCTCCCTTGGCTTTGGGTATCTCCGAATGCTCCACGGGACAATCCTCGGATACGGCCATAAACGTACCGTAGTTGTTGTTGTCTTTCATCTTGGCTCCTCCCTCTCCGTTTCTTACGGTTTTGTCCAAGTCATCTTCTAGTATAACTTACCATTTGCCTGGCAGGAAGATAGACGGGAGGTCACAACAAGCGTATGTTATTTGTCTTACTCTTGTTTGTACTTTTCCTTAAGCACGCCCGAGACGATTCCGGCTAAGACCATCGTCGCCAAAGGGCCGATATTCCACCACAACGCGCCTCCGGGCAACGTCATATCGAGCGACGTGGTCTTGTTCAGGAGAAGGACGGCCAATTTAATGCCCATGAATAACACGCCGACGAGAAAGAGGACGTCCGCCGCATATTTAAGCTTTGGGTAAGCCAGCTGCCTGCTTTCTTTAATGACGTTATTAGCCAACTCTTCATCGCTTCTTAATAGCTCGTCGATCGTCACGCCGAACAAATCGCTGATCTTCATAATGATTTCAATGCTCGGGTAGTTCTGGCCGTTCTCCCACTTCGATACGGATTGCCGGCTGACAAACAGCTTCTCGGCCAGCTCGTCTTGCGTCCAACCTTGTTTGTTCCTCTCCGTCTTTAACTTCTCGCTAAAAACCATTGTCTCGCTCCTTTTCGCAAAATCCATAAGCTTATATTAGGTTTCCCGTCCCGAAAAGAAAAGAACGGATTCGTTGCTTCGCCCCGCAACATCAGGTTGCGGCGTTACACGGCCCGGATGATCTGAACTTTTGCCCCGACGTATACCAAAATAAAAACTGCCCCTCCCCGGTCATCTTGACCCGGCGAGGAGCAGTTGCTTTCTATTATCCGCAATCGTTAGCTGCTCATGGGTTCGGCTCGCATCCATCTGCCTATCTAGCGACCGGCAGATGTCCTTCGTTCCGCCAGCACGCTGCCGGCTCCGACCGCAAGCGCAAGACCTACCAGGACGGCTCCGACCCAAGGAAGAGAAGCTAACGACAGATGCGTAATGACCCACCCGCCGACAAAGGCGCCGATCGCATTGCCAAGATTGCCAGCGGAGTGGCTGGAGGTAGAAGCTAGCGCAGGAGCTTCCTTCGCGATGCTCATAATGCGCACCTGCAAGCCCGGCATGACGGCAAAGGATCCCGCACCCCAGAGAAAAATCGTCGCGATGGCGGCGATTTCGTTATGAATCGTAAACGTCAGCGCCGTTAAGGCCAAGACGACGACGGCATAGGTGCCGAGCAGCGAAGGCATCAGCTTCCAATCCGCCAGCTTGCCGCCGACGATATTGCCCACCGTCACGCCTATGCCGAACAAGACCAGGATCCAGGTTACGCTATGCTCGGCAAAGCCCGTAATATCGGTAAGCAGCGGCGTGATGTACGTAAAGACGGCGAACAAGCCCGCATTGCCCAGCGCGCAGATGAGCAGGAACACCATGAGCTTCGGATTCATGAGCGCCGCTACCTGCCGAAGAATGCCCGTCGCCTTCTCCTGAACCAAGCGAGGAATCAAGAAGACGATGCCGATCAAGGCGATCACGCCCATCGCGGCAATCGCGCCGAAGGCGGCGCGCCAGCCCATATGCTGGCCGATGTAAGTGCCCAGGGGCACCCCGAGAATATTGGAGATCGTGAGTCCCGCCATCATGACGGACACGGCCCCCGCTCGTTTGTCGGGGCGGACCAAGCCCGCCGCGATGACCGCTCCCACGCCGAAGAACGTGCCGTGTGTCAGCGCGGTAAGCACGCGCGCGCCCATCAGAACGGCGTAGTTCGGCGCAACGACGGCTAACCCATTGCCTGCTATAAAGAGCAGCATAAGAACGATCAGAAGCTTTTTCTGAGGAATTCGGTGCGTCAGCAAGGTTAAGATCGGGGCTCCCACCGCCACCCCCAGCGCGTACATCGTAATCAGCTGGCCTGCTGCGGGTATGCTGACGTTCAAGTCGCTGGCTACGTTAGGAAGTATGCCCATAATAACGAATTCGGTCATGCCGATGGCGAAGGCGCCGACCGTTAACGAGAGCAAGGAGATCGGGAAGCTGCCCTTGGCCGCGCCGCGAAGGCGATTGTCTTGTTGCGTCAATTCCATGATGCCGTGTTTCCATCCTTTCATTGTGAACGAGCTTGCGGTGACAAGCCATGCTGGATCTCTTCCGCTAAGTGCATTCTACTAGAAGATGTCCGAGTTGTCTCCGTTAAATCCGAACTCTTTCCCTACGAATGCGCTGCCAAGACAAAAAGGCCAACGCCTCTGCCCGGAATCGATATTCCGAACAGGAAGCGTCGGCCTTGGATACGAAAGCCATGCGGGAGCATTTAATACGCGGCCTTAAGTTCCTCATTAAATAAGAAACGATGGAGCACCCACTCCGCCGCTCCGAACAGGACCGAGATAAACGCGGTTTCGCCCCAAGACAGGCTCCAGTCGAAGCCGTACGCCAATACCGCCAAATAGATCGCGGCTAACACCATATCGCACAAAGCGGCAAAGAAATTGTTGGTTGTCCGAAGCAGAAATTGATCGCCGATCAAATACGAAACCAACGTCAGCCCGGTCGCGGCAAGTGCCGCATTCCAAAAGCCGACCTCCGTATAATACAGGAGAAACACCGCGACGATGGCACCGTTCACTATCCACTTCAATAAAAATTTCAACATCCCGAGTAAGCCGACCTCCTTGAACTTAAGCTGCCGATATCCGCGCGTCAATATTCATCGCGCACAGGTATAGAATCCCACGCCTGTTCGACTTTATTCGGCGGCTGTGCCGGGAGGTCGCACAATCCCGATTACTTAATGACGACGTATTCCAGATTAACCAGCTTGGCGTAGGTCACGATCTGGTCGGTCGTTAGATTGAGGGATACGACGGTATGGTGGCCGCCGCCGTTCTCGATCCATGCCCTCACGCCGTCCTGGAAGTTCGGCTTTACGTTCCACAGCACGCGGGCTACCGGAAGGTTAGGCGCCGGAACCGTCGGCTCGAACGCGGAAACCTCGTTGATCAGCAGCTTATAATGCGTGCCGAAATCCGCCATGGAGACAACGACGCCTTCGCCGGCTTTGCCGTCGAATACGAGACGGGCCGGGTCCTCGCGGTCGCCTATTCCGAGCGGAGACACGATGATTTTCGGCCGATTGCTTGCCAGCGTCGGGTCGACCTCCAGCATGTGCGATTGCAGGATGGACTCCTGGCCGATCGCCATCTCGTACGTATAATCCTCCATGAAGCCCGTGTTCTGATTGCGGCTCATCACCTTCAGCAGCCGGTCGAGCGCGGCCGTCTTCCAGTCGCCTTCGCCCGCAAAGCCGTAGCCTTGCGCCATCAGGCGCTGGACGGCAAGACCGGGCAGCTGCTTCATCCCGTGCAAATCCTCGAAGTTCGTCGTAAAGGCGTTATACCCCTTCTCGTCAAAGAAGCGCTTCAAGGCGATTTCGTAGCCCGCTTGCACGCGCACGCTGGCTTCCCAAGCTTCCTTGCCGTTCGTGCCGTAATCGAATTCGTACAGCTCCGCGTATTGGGCCATCAAATCATCGATCTCTTGCTCCTGGACGGCGTTCACGTATTGAACGAGATCTCCAATGCCGTAGTAGTCCACGGTCCAGCCGAATTGAATTTGCGCCTCGACCTTGTCGCCTTCCGTCACGCCCACATTACGCATGTTGTCTCCGAAACGGGCGACTTTAATGTTGAAGCTTTCGTTATAGGCGACCGCCACGTCCATCCAATCCGCGACTTGCCGCTGAACCTCCGGACGCTCCCAATAGCCTACGACGATCTTATTTTGTTTCTTCAGGCGGGCATTGATGAAGCCGTATTCGCGATCGCCGTGAGCGGCTTGGTTCAGGTTCATGAAGTCCATGTCGATCGTCGCCCAAGGAATGCTTTCGTTGAACTGGGTCGCCAGGTGGAGCAGCGGCTTCTGCAGCAATTTCGTGCCGCGAATCCACATCTTGGCCGGGGAGAACGTGTGCATCCACGTGATGACGCCCGCCACCTCGTCGCGGTAGTTGACCTCTTTCATGATGGACGTGATTTTGTCCGCGCTGACCGCCAGATCCTGCAATACGAGCGGATAAGGCAGCACGCCGCTTTGATTTAAGGCATCCGTCATCGTCTGCGCGTGCGCCTTGACCTCGGCCAGCGCCTCTTCTCCGTACAGGTGCTGCGAGCCTACGACGAACCAAAACTGTTTTGCTGCTGTTGCCGACATTCCGATCATCCTCTTTTCTAAAATGTAGGTGGAATAAGGCCTTACTTTTGCCCGTAGTAAGCGTCTTTGCCGTGCTTTCGAAGATAATGCTTATCCAGGATGCCTTGCGGCAGCTCCTTGGCAAAATGGTTCAATTGCCGCGCGTACAGATTCATCTTGCAGACTTCCTCCAGCACGACGCTGTTCACGACCGCCGACTTTACGTCCTTGCCCCAGGTGAACGGCGCATGGCCTTGCAGCAGGACGGCCGGAATCGCCATGACGTCGAGGCCGCGCTGCTCGAACGTTTCGATAATGACGCGCCCCGTCTCCGCTTCGTACCCCCGGTCGACCTCGTCCTGATTCAAGAACCGCGCGCAAGGCACGGCGCCGTAGAAGGTGTCCGCGTGCGTCGTTCCCATAACCGGCACGTCCAGTCCCGCTTGCGCCCAGATCGTTGCCCAGGTGGAGTGGGTATGCACGATGCCGCCGATCTCCGGAAAATGCTTATATAGGATGGCATGGGTCGCGGTATCGGAGGATGGCCTCAGCTCACCCTCCACCACCTGGCCCTCCAGGTCCACGACGACCATGTCGCTGGCCTTCATTTTCTCGTAGCCGACCCCGCTCGGCTTGATGACGAACAGGCCGCTTTCCCTGTCGATCGCGCTTGCGTTGCCCCATGTAAATTTGACGAGTCCGTGCTTCGGCAAATCCAGATTCGCTTGATAGACCTCTTCTTTCAGCCCTTCTAACAACGTTAGCCCCTCCCGTTCTCTAGCAGATGGTCGACGGCGGCCTGCTCGATGGCGATCCCTGCCCGGTAACGATCCATAAAGAGGCCGAAGCCCTTCACGTCGGCCGGATCGGGCGCGATCTCCTGGCCTTCGACGTCCTTGAACACCTTGCCCGCGAGGAAGCCCTCCAGGCTCTCTCCTTGCTCCTTGTTGATGGAGTAGGAGGCCAGCAGCCCCATGCCCCATGCTCCGCCTTCGCCGGCCGTGGCCATGACCGAGACCGGCACGTTCAGCGCGGCGGCTACGATCCGTTGTCCCACGACCGGGGTTTTGAACAACCCGCCGTGAGCCAGAATGCTGTCGATTGCAACCCGTTCGTTTTCGGTCAAAATGTCCATCCCCAGCTTCATCGCGCCAAAAGCCGTAAACAGATGCGTCCGCATGAAATTGGCGAGAGTAAATTTGCTCTCCGGCGAGCGGACGAATAGCGGACGGCCTTTCTCGATGCCCGTCATGTTTTCGCCCGAGAGATAGCCGTAGCTAAGCAAGCCGCCGCCGTCCGGGTCGGCCTCGAGCGCCTTGTTCAGCAGCACGCTGAACAATTTGCCGGAATCGGCTTCATAGCCCATCGCCTCGGCGAATTCGCGGAACAAGCCCATCCAGGCGTTGAGATCGCTGGAGCAGTTGTTGGCATGCGCCATGGCGACCGGACTGCCATCCGGCGTCGTGACCATATCGATCTCCGGGTACACCTTGGACAATTCCCGCTCCAATACGATCATCGCGAAAACGGAGGTTCCCACGGAGATGTTGCCCGTACGTTTTCTGACGCTGTTGGTCGCGACCATGCCCGTTCCTGCATCTCCCTCCGGCGGACAGAGCGGAATGCCGGACTGCAAGTCGCCTGCCGGATCCAGAAGGGCGGCGCCGGCTTCCGTCAAGCTGCCGGCCTGCTCGCCTGCGAGATACACCTTGGGGAATATCTCCCCGAGCCTCCACGGATAACCCTTGTCCGCGATGACCTCATGGAATTGCTCCACCATTGCCGGGTGATAATCGTGGACGGCTTCGTCGATGGGGAACATGCCGGAAGCGTCCCCGATGCCGATCGCTCTGTTGCCGGTCATCAGCCAGTGGATGTAGCCTGACAGCGTCGTGACGAAATCAATGCGAGGAACATGCTCCTCCTGATCTACTATCGCTTGGTACAGATGGGCGATGCTCCAGCGCTCGGGGATGTTGAAGCCGAACAATTCCGTCAGCTCCCTTGCCGCCCTGCCGGTCGTGGCGTTGCGCCATGTCCGGAACGGCACTAGCAGCTCCCCCTTGCTGTCGAACGCCAAATAGCCGTGCATCATGGCGGAGAAGCCGATCGAGCCGACGGTCCGGAGGGCGATTCCGTATTGACGCTCGACATCCTGCTTCAATTCGCGATACGCGGCTTGGAGACCCGTAAGGATATCCCCTTGGTCGTAAGTCCAATAGCCGTCCTTCAGTTGGTTCTCCCATTCGTAGCTGCCCGATGCGATCGTCCCGAAGCGGCGATCCAGCAGCACCGCCTTGATGCGCGTAGATCCCAATTCGATGCCCAGCGAGGTTTCTCCCTTGGCTATCGCTTCTTTTAAGCCCACATGACTCATGGTTGCATCTGTCCCCTCTCCGTTTGCGATTGCAAGGCGAATCGGCCCTTGCCGTCCTCTTGGACGACGCGGCGCGTTTCGTATAATAGCTGCTTCCGTTTGTTCGTAAAACCTAATTTTCAACGGAAGAAGGCGCTTTCTCTTCTGACAGCCTTAGTATATTTTTTGTACGTACATTTGTCAATATAGGATAATAGTTATACTTACATAAGCATAACCATTCCTCGTTCAGCCTTTTTAATCACAAATAATACGGGGTAGGCGCCAAATTTGTACGGTTGCATGGGGGGACACAAAGCAATTTCTTTGCAATACCCATGATTCGTGCTAGAATATGTACGTACAACTTTTTGAATGATTAGGAAAGAAGTGGACCCGCGTGAAGCCTAAGTATCAGGTCATCATAGATGAAATAAAAAGCGACATTCTGTCCGGCGCGTATAAGGCCGGCGAGCAGATCCCCACGGAGTCCGCCTTGCAGGATAGCTACAACGTGAGCAGGCAGACGGTGCGGAAGGCCATCCTGGAGTTGTCGAACGAGGGGTTCCTGCGAAGCGAGAAGGGCTCCGGCACGTACGTCAGCAGCCAGTACCGGACAAGACCGGGCGGGAAAACGGGCAACAAGACGATCGGCGTCATCACGACCTATATTTCCGATTACATTTTCCCTTCCATTATTCGCGGCATCGAAAGCCGGTTGAATGAAGATAACTATTCCTTGCTGCTGGCCAGCACCAATAACGATATCGCGCAGGAGAAAAAAGCTCTGGAGATGATGTTGTCCTACGGCGTGGACGGGCTCATCATCGAGCCTACCAGAAGCAACGTCTACAACCCCAATATCGCGTATTACCTGTCCTTCAAGGAGCAGGACGTGCCTTTCGCGATGATCAACGCCTACTACGAGGAGCTCGAGGTGCCTTTCTTTTGCCTGGACGACGTGCAGTCCAGCTATCTCGCCACACGCGAGCTCATCGCCAAGGGGCATGCCGGGATCGGCATTATCGCCAAAATGGACGATCTCCAGGGCAAGCTTAGGATGAAGGGCTATATCAAGGCGCTGGGAGAAGCCAAACTGCGCTTTCATCCCGAGCATGTACTCTCCTTCGATACGGCGACGAAGCCGGAGCTGTCCGCCAACCTGGACGTGTTCCTGAACGACAACCGCGATGGCTTGACGGCGCTTGTATGCTACAACGACGAGGTAGGCCTCGAGGTCGTGCATGCCTGCAGAAGGCTGGGAATCTCGATTCCGGACGAGCTGTCCATCATCGGGCAGGACAACTCGTATATCGCCAAGAACGCGAATATCAAGCTAACGACGCTGACGCACCCCCAAGAACGGATGGGGCGGGACGCGGCGGATTGGGTCATCAAGCTTTTGCAGGGCAAACGGGATTTGCCCATGAGCACCTATTACCAGCCGGTATTGATCGAGGGCGAGACGGTAAAGGCCATCGAGGTGGAATAGGGCCGGGCCGTCGCGCCTACGAGGGATGTACGTCCAGAACCAAGCTCAAACGGCCTGTCGCATCATAGTGTGACAGGTCGTTTTTGCATGCAAGTTTTTTTCGTTTTCTAATCTTCAGCCTTTCTTTCCTGACAGACAGTTGTCAACAAGGGTAGCTTATGATGATCTCAGATGATGATTAAGTTATCCACTCGGGTACAAGAAGGGACTGGTAGCGTGTGAAAAACAAATTAGCGGCAATCGTAGGAGGTCTGTTGCTCGCCATACTGATGGCATCCATGGACAACACGATCGTTTCGACCTCGATCGGCACGATCGTCGGGGAGATGGGGGGACTCGACAAGTTCGTATGGGTCACCACGGCTTATATGGTCGCGGAGATGGCCTGCATGCCGATCTTCGGTAAGCTGTCCGATATGTACGGGCGCAAACGTTTCTTCGTCTTCGGGATCATCGTGTTCATGATCGGCTCCGCGTTGTGCGGAATGGCGGAATCCATCGTCGAGCTGAGCATCTACCGGGCCGTGCAGGGGATCGGCGCGGGAGCGATGGTATCCATCGCGTTCACGATTCTGTTCGATGTTATTCCTCCCAAGGAGCGCGGTAAAATGATGGGAGCGTTCGGAGCGGTGTTCGGCTTGTCGAGCGTGCTCGGTCCGCTGCTTGGCGGATATATTACCGATCACTTGAACTGGTCGTGGATCTTCTACATTAATCTGCCGCTGGGCTTTATCGCCCTGCTGATGATCGCCTTGTTCTACAAGGAGTCCAAGGAGCACTCGCGCCAAAAAATCGATTGGGCGGGCTCCGTTCTCCTCATTGGCGCCGTCGTCTGCTTTATGTTCGGACTTGAGCTCGGAGGCAAAACGTATGCTTGGGACTCGCCGCAGATCATCGGGTTGTTCGCAGGCTTCGCGGTTCTCGCTTTGCTGCTGGTCGTCGTCGAAAGAAGAGCGGCGGAGCCGATCATTTCGTTTGGCCTCTTCCGCAGCAGACTGTACACGACAAGCAATCTGGTCGCCATGTTCAGCGGCGCGGCCTACATGACGGCGGCGATCTTCATTCCAATTTACGTGCAGGGCGTGCTTGGCGGCTCCGCTTCCAATTCCGGTCTCACCTTGCTGCCGATGATGGTGGGCTCGGTCGTCACCGCGACGCTTGGCGGATTTCTGATGGCGAAGCTGCCCTATCGGACCATTATGATCGGGACGCTGACGATGCTGCTCGCGGGTCTTGTCCTTCTGTCCCAAATTACGGTAGAATCTTCTCGACTTGCCATTACGGGAATCATGATTCTGATCGGGCTCGGGATCGGAGCTTCCTTCTCGGTGCTTAGCACGGCCGTGATGGATTCGTTCCCTCCGGCGCGGCGCGGGGCGGCAAGCTCGACGCTGAATTTCAACCGCTCGCTCGGCATGGCGCTTGGCATTACCATTTTCGGAATCGTGCAAAGCCATGGTCTGCTCTCTAAGCTTACAGACTCGTTCGGCAGCGGAGAAGCAGCCATCCCGGCCGGGCTCGACTTAAGCGATCCATACTCGCTGCTTAATCCGGCCTTCCGTGAATCCGTCGAGCCTCAGGTTCTGGAAACGATAACGACCGGGCTGTCGAGCTCGATCGGAGCAACCTTTGCCTGGAGCCTCGTTCCCGCCGTCTTGGCGCTGGCGGCGGCGTTCATGATGACGAAGGGCAAGATGAATCCGGCAGAAGAAGGGCAAGAGCTCGCAACCGCGCACTAAATCAAGAATCGGCGAGACGCGGCACGCCGACTTAGGAGAGATGAACATGAAGCTTGAACGGTTGATGACCATCACGATTTTGCTGCTCAATCGAAAGCGGGTGCAGGCGCAGGAATTGGCGGACCAACTCGAAGTATCTCTGCGCACCATCTATCGCGATCTCGATTCGCTCGGTCAGGCCGGCATTCCCATCGTTTCCTATACCGGCATGGAAGGCGGTTACGAGATCATGGACAGCTTTCGGCTCGACCGGCAGCTGCTGTCCTTCGATGAACTGACCGCCCTCTCCGCCGCGCTCCGCGGTCTTGAATCCACGCGGGCCCTCGACCGCTCCAACATGGATCTGCTCCTCGGCAAGGTAGGCGCTATGGTTGCGCAAGCCGAGCAAGGCCGGGCAGGAAAGGGAGGACAGGGAAACCATATCCATGTCGACTTTACCCCTTGGAAGAATAGCGACGAGGACCAGAGCCGGTACGACTCGCTGCGCCAAGCCGTTAACGATCGCAAGCTCATCCGATTCAGGTACACGAGCCGAACGGGAGAAGAGCAAGAGCGCGAGGTAGAGCCGATGGGGCTCGTGCTCAAAAACTACGCGTGGTATCTCCACGGCTATTGCCGCCTGCGCGACGATTATCGCATCTTCAAGCTGACGCGCGTTCGGGACCTGGACGTTATGGCGGGCACCTTCGTTCGGCGGGCGGAATCGCTCGAGCAGTTGAACGAAAGGTGGAAGAAACCCGGCCACCCTGAAGGGAATGAGGGAATCCAGGCCGTCCTGCGGTTTAAAGCATCGGTCGCCGTGTCCGTGATGGACCATTTTGACGAGAAGGATATCGAACGGCTGCCGGACGGGGGGCTGATTGTCCGAATGACCTACTCCAGCGAACGTTGGCTAATCCATACCGTGCTCCGTTACATGACCGATGTCGTCGTGCTCGAGCCTGCTTCCATCGCGGCCAAAGTCAGGCAGATTGCTCTGGATATCGCAAGGCAGTACGGCAGTCTGGATCAGGAATAAGTTCGGTTGAAGGAGGAGGGCTTACTAATGACGTCCTTACATGGAAAAGTAGCGATTGTGACAGGAGGCGCCCGGGAGATCGGGAGAGCGACATGCCTCCAGTTGGCCCGAGAAGGAGCTAAGATAGTCGTGAGCGACGACCATGACTATGCGCTAAGCGCTCAGTCCGTCGTATCCGAAATCATCGCGGATGGCGGCGAAGCGATGTGGATAGCCGCGGATGCTCGCAGCGCGGAGCAGATGGAAGAGCTTGCAGCGGCAGCGACGCTCGCGTTCGGGCGTATCGATGTGCTCGTCTGCAATGCAGGTCATGGCACCGAAGCCGCGACCTTTGCCGAGCTATCTTGGGAGCCGTTCGAGCGGCAGCTGACCGGTGAGCTGAAGGCGGCGTTCGAGCCGACAAAGGCCGTCATCAAGGCCATGATGGCGCAGCAATCCGGCCGGATCGTCTATCTGTCCGGCACGGAGGGCAAGGATCCGACCCCTCGATCTATCGCATTCGGCACGGCCAAAGGCGCGCTCGATACGTTCGCGCGTTATATCGCCCAGGAATTCGGCCCCTATGGGATATCCGCCAACGTCGTCGCGCCCGGCTTCGTTAGAACCGGCGAGCCCTTCGGCATCTCCGAAGAAGAAGGCCGCATGATCGGCGGCTTCACGCCGCTGGGGCGGATTGCCGAGCCGGAGGATGTCGCGGACGTGATTGCCTTCCTCGCCGGCGACGGCGCGCGCTTCCTGACGGGAACGTACACGCCGGTTACCGGCGGACTTGTCATGGAGTGAGGAGGAGGGACTTTTCATTGTCATATGTATTCAATGTTCATCCTGGCAGCAGCTTTCGATTTGGGAGCGGTTAATCACGGCTTCGTCCATGGCGAGCCATTCTAGAATAAATGAACGGCTCCCTTACGGGAGCCATGAGGCAGTCGAGAAAAATCTCGCCTGCCTTTCTATGTTTCATTTATCGAGGCGGACGCTCGAGACGGATGTAGCTTA
>JAESFX010000116.1_pt1 | contig 98272 bp, 91 predicted proteins | sample 9269501 | NCBI WGS metagenome assembly JAESFX01 (sample SAMN14515570, study PRJNA621655) | algae metagenome | isolation source: Desmonostoc geniculatum HA4340-LM1 and co-occurring heterotrophs from cave... | place: USA: Maniniholo cave, Kauai, Hawaii | collected 2009-07-28
CCGTTTGTCGGCCCCGCCGACAAACTAGCCGGAAATGGCGCGAGCGGAGGGCCGTTTGTCGGTCCCGCCGACAAACTAGCCGAACACACTGAAAGGTTTCTTTATCACTTCCGCTATATGCTTAAAATGATGATTTAATGAAGAATACCCCTTTATATATTGCGTCATATATAAATATATGTTACATATTAAATAACGATCATGAGTAATATATCACAGCGACGGAAACATACGAACAGACGGGGAGAGAGCGAAGATGGAGAGGGAGCTTGCGCTGGAGATTGTGAGGGTGACGGAGCTGGCTGCGCTGGCCTCCGCGCCATGGATGGGCAGAGGGGACAAGAATGGCGCGGACGGCGCCGCCACCTCCGCGATGAGGACGATGTTCGATTCGGTATCCATACGCGGAACCGTGGTCATAGGCGAAGGAGAGATGGACGAAGCGCCGATGCTGTACATTGGCGAAAAGGTAGGCAGCTTAAACGGGCCGGAAGTCGATGTCGCGGTTGATCCGCTGGAGGGGACGGAGATCGTCGCGAGAGGTCTCAACAACGCCATGTCCGTCATCGCGGTAGCCGGCAAGGGCCAGCTGCTGCACGCGCCGGACATGTATATGGAGAAGCTCGCCTACGGGCCCGCGCTGGTCGGCAAGCTGAGCATCACGGATCCGCTGGAAGCGACGCTTGCCAAGGCTGCCGAGGCGCTGGGCAAGAAGGCGTCCGAGCTGACGGTCATGATCCTCGACCGCTCGCGCCATGAATCCTCTATTAAAACGCTTCGCAAAGTAGGCGTGCGGATTAAGTTTCTGTCCGACGGCGACGTTGCCGGCGCAATGGCGCCGGCGTTCCCGGAGGCGGGGATCGATCTGTACGTCGGCTCCGGCGGAGCGCCGGAAGGGGTACTGGCCGCCGCTGCGCTCAAGTGTCTGGGAGGCGAGCTGCAGGGCCGGTTAATGCCCGCGGATGCCGCCGAGTACGATCGTTGCATCGCGATGGGCATCGCGGAGCCCTATAAGGTGTTAACGATGGAGGACATGGTCGGAGACGAGGACGTCATCTTCGCGGCTACCGGCGTGACGCCCGGCGAATTTCTCGGCGGGGTGAGATATTTCCCCGACGAGCGAGCCGAGACGCATTCCATCGTGATGCGGGCCAAAACCAAGACGGTGCGTTTCGTCAGGACGCTCCACTATCTCCCGGGCAAAGCGCTGCTCAAAGGCGCGAATTGAAGCAGACCTGCGAGGAGCCTTACATTGTTCAGGCATGTGCTGTCTAGCAGTCTTGACTAGCCTAGCCATTGCCACATCGTTAACATAAAAGCGGAATGTCCTCCGTGCGGCGAGCACGGCGAAGCATTCCGCTTTTTTGACGTTCTATCGGCACTCTCCCTCTAATCCAGCGGCGGCGTAGTAACCCCTTCGCGCTCCGCTTGCTTGCGGTGGGCGATGCGGCTGGCGGCCGAAGCCGCGATCGCGCCGACGATGTCGTCCAGGAACGTATGGATTTCTCCGTCCTTCTTGCTGTTTAAACGAACGAGTATGCCCGGTTTTACTTTGTCGATATAACCGAAATTCGTAAATCCGATGCTGCCGTATACGTTGACGATGGACAACGCCAATATTTCGTCGCAGCCGTATAAGCTTTCGTCGTGCTGAATCATGTCTTGCAGCGGCGGCAGCAGCTTGCCTTCTTCGGCCAGCATATCAAGCTGGATGCCGGTCAGCACCGCGTTCTGAACCTCGCGCTTCGACAATACCGCATCGACGTGCACGATGCATTCGTCCACCGTCAGCTCGGGGAAATAATCCACCTGCAGGAAATGGACGAGCTCCGCGATTTGCTGTTTGGTGACATTCCGCTTCTCCAGCCACTCTTCGGTTGCTTGCGCGACTTTTTGGCTGTTGAGGCTATACTTGGCGGGATTGCTCATCTTCTTGGTACCCCCTCATGATTTTGTGGACAAAACTGGTCTAAAAAAGGGAAGGGCTCGTATACATAGTACTACAAATGAAGAGTTGTACAAAGCCAGTCAGGCCATTATCCATTGGGGAGGAATTATAATCATGGTTCAAAAAAGATGGATTCGCAATACCGCACTAACCGCCGTACTCGCGTTGCCGGTCCTGACGGCCGGCTGCGGGCTGTTCTCGCAGCAAACGAGCAAGTCGATCGATCCGCCGCCGACGCAAGTCGAGGAGACCGAAGGCGATCCTACCGGACAGGCTTCTCCTGACGGACAAGCGCAGGGCTCCAGCCTTACCGTGTATCTGCAAGACCGCCACGGCTACCTGGCGCCGATCTCCATTCCGCTTACGTACGGCGAGAACGAGCAGCCGGGGCAACGGGCTTTGGAGCTGATGGTGGACGGCGGCACTTACGCCTCCGTGCTGCCCGAGGACTTCCGCGCCCTTATCCCGCAAGGCACGCAAATTCTCTCTTACGAGTACGACGCCGAACAACGCGTCGCGAAGGTTGATCTCTCGGAGCCGTTCGTCAGCTACAACGCGGCTGACGAGCGCGATATCGTCGAAGCGATCACATGGACGCTCACCGCGATGAGCGGCATCGAAGGCGTCGAGCTGTCGGTGCAAGGCGAGCCGCTCACGGAGATGCCGGTCGCTGCTTATCCCATCGACGGCAAGCTAACGAGGGCGATCGGCATCAACCTCGAAGCGGCCGACGGCGTCAACATCGCCAACTCGTCGCCGGTTACCCTGTATTTCTCCGCCGAAACGATGAACGAAGAGCAGTATTACGTGCCGGTTACCCGACTGATCTCCCGTGCCGATTCGCCGGCGCTGGCGGCGATGGATGAGCTGATCGCGGGACCGCTGGACAATAAAACGCTGAACAGCGTCATTTTGCCGGACGTGGAGGTATCGAGCATCGAACAAAAAGACGGCGTCGTCATCGTCGATCTCGAGGATTCCGCTTACGAGACGGGTCATCAGCTGCCGGCGGAAATGCTGCAGGCGGTCGTGCTTTCTTTGACGGAAACGACAGGCGAGACGCTGGTGCAAATCCGCATCAACGGCGACAGCGAGCTGATCGACACCAACAATACGGATTACAGCGAGCCGGCCGGCAGACCGCATCACGTCAACGCTTTGAAATCTTAACGGCAAAGGAAAGCATGCAAGGGACGAACGCCGCGAAAGACTCGGGTTTCGTCCCTTCTTGCGGTTGCATGATGCAATTGCCCGGCCACTTTGCTAAAATAGGAACGACCCTAAAAAACTAAAAGAGACGGTCGGAGACGGAAAACAGTTCAGGAGGCATACATAAGATGAGAAACGACGGTCGGCAACCGAATGAACTTCGTTCGGTCACGATAACGGCAAATGTTAATAAACACGCGGAAGGCTCGGTCATGATCGAATTTGGCGATACGAAGGTCATCTGTACGGCGAGCGTGGAAGAACGCGTACCGCCTTTCATGAAGGGGCAGGGCAAAGGATGGATCACGGCGGAATACGCCATGCTGCCGCGCGCCACCCATTCCCGCAATATGCGCGAAGCCGCTAAGGGCAAGCTCACGGGCCGCACGATGGAGATCCAGCGTTTGATCGGCAGAGCGCTTCGTTCCGTCGTCGATCTGCAGGCGCTGGGCGAGCGTACGATTACGCTGGATTGCGACGTCATCCAGGCGGACGGAGGCACGAGAACCACCTCCATCACGGGCGCGTTCGTCGCGCTGGCGATCGCCGTGGACAAGCTGTCCGCGAACGCCAACTTCTCCAAATTCCCCATCCGCCAGTTTCTCGCATCGGTCAGCGTAGGGGTGATCGGGGATCATGCGCGCCTCGACTTGAACTACGAAGAGGATTCCAAGGCGAAGGTCGACATGAACGTGGTGATGACCGGCGACGGCAAATTCGTGGAGGTGCAGGGCACGGGCGAGGAAGCGACATTCTCGCGCGAGGAGCTTAATGAGCTGCTGGCGCTGGCGGAAGGCGGCATCAACGAGCTGTTCGCCAAGCAACGCGAGACGCTGGGACGAATCGCGGACAGAATCGGAGGGTAGCCGCATGGCCGACAACGGGCAAACATTCGGAGCCGGAACGGCAACGGGGAAGGACGTCATCGTCATCGCCACCAAAAACGGCGGCAAGGTCAAGGAGTTCGCGCATGCTCTGGACAAGCTGGGCAAAACGGTCGTCAGCCTGCATGATTATCCGGAGATTCCGGACATCGCGGAGGACGGGGACACGTTCGCCGCCAACGCCCGCATCAAGGCCAAGACGACCGGAGACGCGCTCGGCGTGCCGGCGCTCGCGGACGACTCGGGGCTGCGCGTCGAGGCGCTCGGGGGAGAGCCCGGCGTCTACTCGGCAAGATACGCGGGCGCCGGAGCCTCCGACGGCGACAACAACGCCAAGCTGATCCGCGAGCTCGTCGCGGCCGGCGCAGCATGCTCGGACGAGCCGCTGGCCGACGGCTCCTTGCAATTAAGCAAAGCGCAGTTCGTGTGCGCCCTCGCCCTCTACGATCCTTCGACCGGCGAATTCGTGGAAGCGGAAGGGACGGTCGACGGGATCATTACGGACAAGGCGCACGGCGACGGAGGGTTCGGCTACGATCCCCACTTCTGGCTGCCGCAGCTTGGCCGGGGAATGGCCGAGCTGAGCAAGGAAGAGAAGGGCAGGATCAGCCACAGGGGCGAAGCGCTCAAAGAGCTGCTGCCGCTTCTAATGAAGGAACGTTAACGATGAGCTAACGTTGCAACGCGTTAAGGACGGCCCGGCGGGCCGTCCTTTTGCTTGTTCCAGGGAGATCATCGGCTGTTAACCGACGCTTACCTTATATTGTTTCAGCCATAAGTTGACCTGATAGAGATACGCGAAGAGCTGCGGTCCGGACATGAGCTGACCGAACCACGGGATGTTCGAATTTGCGGAATCCGATTCCGCGAGCGCACGGACCTTCTTCACGTCGATAAGGGGAAGAAGCGGAGAGCTCGGATCGTTCAGAACGTCTAGCAGCAACCCCTTGACCGCCGTCAAGTAGTTGGGATTATGCGTTTTGGGATAGGGGCTTTTTTTGCGGTAAAGCACGTCGTCGGGAAGAACGCCGTCCAGCGCCTTGCGGAGAATGCCCTTCTCGCGGTCGCCCGCGGTCTTGATCTCCCATGGAATATTCCACACGTATTCGACCAGCCGATGATCGCAGAACGGAACGCGCACTTCGAGTCCGGCGGCCATGCTCATCCGGTCCTTGCGATCCAGCAGCGTCGGCATGAATCTCGTAATGTTAAGGTAAGACATTCGACGCATGCGGCTCCGCATCTCGTCCTCGCCTGCCAGCTTAGGCACCTCGGCGACGGCGTCGGCATACCGCTCTGCAATATAGTCTTGCGGCTTGATCCACGCCGAGACCTCGGGGGACAACAGATCGGCGCGCATGCCGGTCGCCAGCGACCAAGGGAACGTATCGGCCTTCAGCGCCTCTTCGCGGTGGAACCAAGGGTACCCGCCGAAAATTTCGTCGGCCGCTTCGCCGGAGAGGGCGACCGTCGCTCCTTTCTTGATTTCGCGGCAGAACAGCAGGAGCGACGCGTCGACGTCGGCCATGCCCGGCAGGTCGCGGGCCAAAGTCGCGTCTCTCAGCGCATCCACCAGCTCCGGTGTATCGAACTGAATGGGGTGGTGGACCGTACCGAGGTGGGAAGTCATTCGCTCGATCCAAGGAGCGTCGCTGTTCGGCTGGAACGCATGCGCCTTAAAGTGTTTGTCGTTGTCCCGATAATCGACGGAATAGGTATGCACGTTGCCCTGCCCGTTATCGTCGTAATATTGGACGGCGAGCGTCGTAAGCGCGCTGGAATCAAGTCCGCCGGACAAGAGCGTGCAGACGGGAACGTCGGATACCAGCTGGCGTTCGACCGTGTCGCGCAGCAGCTCGCCGACATGCGCGGCCGTCTCTTCCGCGGACTGTTCGTGAGGCGCGCTCCGGAGCTGCCAATAGGTGATCGTTTTGACGCCCGCCCGGTTGACGACCATGCATTGCCCTGGCTTCAGCTCGCCAAGGTTTTTGTATACGCCTTGGCCCGGCGTACGGGCAGGCCCCATGACAAAGATTTCGGCCAATCCTTCCGCGCCGACCTCGGCTTTGACCGCGGAGTGCTCCAGAATGCATTTCGGCTCGGAGCCGAACAGGAACAGCCCGTCGTATTTGCTAATGAACAAAGGCTTGACGCCAAGCCGGTCCCGCGCGAGGAACAGCTCCTGCGCCGTAACGTCCCAAATGGCAAACGCAAAAATGCCGTTAAACCGCTCGACGCAGGAGCGGCCCCATTCCATAAAAGCGACAAGCAGCACTTCGGTGTCGCAAGTCGTCGTAAAATCCCGTCCCCTGCCCTGAAGCTCCCTTCGCAGCTCCGGAGCGTTGTAAAGCTCTCCGTTGTAGACGACGATGTATTGATCGTCGCCGGTATACCTGATCATCGGCTGGGCGCCGTTCTCGGGATCGATGACGGACAATCGGCGATGCCCGAGCGCGCAATGCGCCGATATCCACGTTCCGGCGGCATCGGGGCCGCGCGGCGCGAGCGTATCGGTCATGCGCTCCAGATTCGCGCTTTCCCGGGTCAAGTCACTGTTCCAATCGATCCAGCCGGTTATTCCGCACATCCTTCTCATTCCTCTCTTTGCTGGACTCCAGTAGCGATAATAACAGTTATATGCGGAAAAAAGGGATAAAATGTCTGTCCACGGGGGGAAGCTAGGGAGGGCGCCATCCGGTCTGGATGCCGGGCATTGCATGCAAGAGGAAAGGGAGGCGAAGGCGATGATGGAAGGACAAGAAGAGCAGCCGCGGGGAGAAGAAGGCGGGCGCGAGCGCTATTACGTATCGGTTCAGGCGGGGCAAATCCTGACGGATCCCGAAGCTGCCGCGTACGAGCTTGATATTCTGGCGAATGATGAAGAAGTTAGCCGGCTGCGGGAGCTGTTCGAAGAGCTTTCGAGCATGGACGAGGCAGCCACAGCCCATTTTAGCCGAACATTCAATGAGACGGATCATGACGAGACGATCAACGGCGCCAGCGACGAAATCATTACGCGAATCTACCGTTTGCTATATGAATGCGGGACGGACGGGACGCGCCGTCATATTGCTTCGATGGGGCTTCTCTAAGCGCGATCATAATCCGGCGAGCAGCCGGCGGCAGCAGCGTGCCGCCGGTTTGTTCGGATGCACTCCTCCATGATTGCCTGTGACGAAATCGGTCGAAATATGGTAGGATGGAAGCTGGCGTTGATTTAACTTACTTGGAGGACGTAACGTGCAGAAGCTTGTGTTTTTTGTCGGCGTGGCGGGGACGGGCAAGACGACGGTCGCCCGATCGCTCAGCGCCGAGTACCCGGCGGCATTTCTGGATAGGGACACCATCGGAGGGCGATTCGTAGAAGCGATGCTGGAGCTTCGGGGGATGGACAAAAACGATCGCGATTCGGAATTTTACAAAAGCAATTTGCGAGATTTGGAATACGATACGACCCGCGACGTGTGCGTCGAGAATTTGGCCGCCGGCCAAAACGTATTCATGATCTCGCCGTTTACGGCGGAGCTCAAAAATAAAGAATGGATCGATAAGCTGATCGCGGATGCAGGCCTGTCGAAGGATCGGATCGACATTAAGGTCGTCGTCGTCACGCTGCAGGACATGGAGCTGCAGAAGCGGCGCATTATCGGCCGGGCCACCGTGCGCGATCAATGGAAGCTCGAGCATTGGGGAGATTTCAAGAAACGCGTCGAGTTCGTTCCGGAGATCAATTGGGATATTCCTCAGACGTCGGTGCTCGTGTTCGACAACAGCGGCGAGCTGACCGAAGAGAAGGTCTCTCGGCTGAAGGCTTTTCTGCGGGCATAAGTTAGATGAACTCATAACGATTTCATTATAAGTACAAAGCGAGCCGCCCATCGATTGGGCGGCTCGTCTCGATTCGCGACAACGAAAGCGCTTCGCGCCTGCCATCCGCGGCATTCCTATCCCGGATCATCGCGCAAAAAACCTCGAAGCTGCGGGCGACCGCGTTCTTCGAGGCTGATGTTTCACTATGGGAATGGCGTCCCAGGAGGGATTCGAACCCCCGACAACTCGCTTAGAAGGCGAGTGCTCTATCCGACTGAGCTACTGGGACACTGTTTGATACTATATCATGTGTATAAGTGGTTTTGCAAGTCAAATTTTGGGGAAAGGTCAAAAAACTTTAAAGACGATCGCGCAAAAAGAAAAGAATCAGCCTTTGTTTTGCTCTTGCGTACCAGCGTGGTATAATCGAACGCAAGATTATCCGAACATGTTAAAAGCATGCCTAAAAGGCGGTGTTATCATTACGACTTCTGGGGACACACATACGGAAGGCAAGGACAATGTATATTTATTTCCCAGCATGCTGGATCAATACCAGGTTGCGTTGACTCGGATGCTGGAGTCGGAGCAATATCGGGAAGCGAAAGAGCTTCTCGGTTTTCTGCTGCAATGCCAAGGGCAGGAGAAGCGCCATTACGAGGAATGGTCCAACCTGCTGAGCTGGCTGGAGATGGCATTCCCGCTAGGCGAGGAAGAAGCCGGCTTGCAAGCGGACGAAGGAGAGGACGAGGAGGCGCTGCGCGCCGAGCTGCTAAAGCCCCCCGTGCAAGACGAGGCTTATATCAGCCAGCTGCTGTATATTATGCGCAACCATCCCATGCTGGACCAGCAGCTTCTCGCGCTGGAGCGCGCCGCTTACGTGGACGCGCCAGAGATCGACGAAGCCATTCTGGAGTGGCTGGGGGACGCGGAACTACATCCCATCCTTCAATTCAAGGCATTGCAATGCTTGAAGCGGCGCGGACAAGCCGGAACGGTAATGCTGAGACGCCTCGACGAAGCCGTGGAGCTGGAGATCGAAGCGACGCCGCTGTCGCTCGAGGATTTTCCCGGCCCGGTAAATCAGATCCTGGAGAGGACGATCGCCGTCGCGGAGGTTGACGACCCGACGCTGCCTCATTTTGCCACGGAGCTGTGGAAGGAAAGCCTGCAATTTCTATATGGCACCGCGGCCTACGGTTGGATGCTGAGAGACGATGACGAGACGGTGGATTGCTTCGCCGCGGCGCTCCATCTTACGCTCCATCTGACGGTGTACGGCTCCGCGAACGACGACGACATACGCGATACATACGGCATTTCCGACAGCCTTAGATTCCGCTACGAGCAAGCTTGCCGGACGCTCAGAGGCATAGCCAGGCTGCTACAGACGGGCGGGGACGAACATCAGCCTTGAAATGATCGTCCAACTTTGTATATAATAGAGTGGTTTATGTAACGTGAAAACTATGGATGCATGCGCATTTTTGGAGGGGAAGGCATAAAATGAAAGCAACTTGGGAAAAAATAGACAAGAACATCGTGTCGATCGATGTTGAGGTAGGAGCGGACAAAGTATCCGGCGCTCTGGATCAAGCCTTTAAGAAAGTGGCTGCTAAGGTTAACGTACCGGGCTTCCGCAAAGGCAAAGTTCCGCGGGGCATCTTCGAATCCCGTTTCGGCGTGGAGAGCTTGTATCAGGACGCAATCGACATCCTGCTTCCTGAAGCGTATACGGCCGCCGTTCAAGAGAACGAGCTTCAGCCCGTAGACCGCCCGGAAATCGACGTCACGCAATTCGCGAAGGGACAAGCGTTCAAGTTCGTCGCGAAAGTAACGGTTAAGCCGGAAGTTACGCTTGGCGATTACAAAGGCCTCGAAATCGAAGCGGTAAGCTCCGAAGTGACGGAAGAGGAAGTGGCGGCCGAGCTGGAGCGTCTGCAGCAGCGCCACGCCGAACTGACCGTAGTCGAAGAAGGCGCTGCCGAGAATGGCGACATCTCCGTCATCGACTTCGACGGCTATGTGGACGGCGAGCAATTCGAAGGCGGCTTCAGCGAGCGTTATTCCCTGGAGCTGGGATCGAACTCCTTCATCCCGGGCTTCGAGGAGCAAGTTGTCGGCATGCAGCTTGGCGATTTCAAGGACGTAGAAGTGACGTTCCCAGAGGAGTACCATGCCGAGCACCTGGCCGGCAAACAAGCCGTGTTCAAAGTAAAGCTGCACGAGCTTAAGCGCAAAGCGCTTCCCGCGCTTGACGACGAGTTCGCCAAAGACGTCAGCGAGTTCGACACGCTGGAAGAGTACAAGCAGGATCTGAAGGCGAAGCTTCTTGAGCGCAAGGAGAAGGAAGCCGAGCAAGCGCGCGAGGTTGCCGTCGTCGACAAAGCGACCGCCGCTGCCGAAGTGGAAATTCCCGAGGCGATGATCGTTACCGAAACCGACTACATGGTGAAGGACTTCGAGAACCGTTTGCGCCAGCAAGGCATGAACATGGACTTGTACTACCAATTCTCCGGACAAAACGAGGAAGCGCTGCGCGGCCAAATGCGTTCCGACGCCGAAAAACGCGTTCGCAACAACCTCGTGCTGGAAGCCATCGCGAACGCGGAAGGCTTCGAAGCAAGCGAAGAGGATCTGGCTGCCGAGCTCGAAAACCTGTCCAAGCAATACAACCGCCCGGCCGAAGAGCTGCGCGACATCTTCGAGAAAAACGGCAATATCAGCAATCTGCAAGAAGACATCTTGCTTCGCAAGACGATCAAATTCTTGCTCGACAACAGCAAAACTGCTTAAAATGGCGTGTTCAAAAAGTTTGGTTTCCAGCGGGCTTTTTGAACAACCTCTAGACATACGGCCTGCGCATGCAGGCCGACATAGAAGAATAAGAACCACCGAGGATAAGGCGCGTGCATGTAACGTGCCTTATTTTCACCCTACATATGATTTAGCGTAATAGGCCCCTACGCGGGGAGGAACCGCACATATCGCGCTTTCGGCGCCGTATACTGTAGTAGCCGGAAAAATGACAATCCATTACTTAACGTGATACAATAAGGAAGCGTTAAAGTCCAAAACGAAAAGAGGTTGGTCGCATGAACCTGGTACCTATCGTAGTCGAACAGACGAATCGCGGAGAGAGGTCCTATGACATCTATTCCCGATTGCTGAAGGATCGCATTATTTTCCTCGGGAGCGCCATCGACGACGATGTCGCGAATTCCATCATCGCTCAGCTGCTGTTTCTGGCGGCCGACGATCCAGAGAAGGACATTCATATGTACATCAACTCTCCGGGCGGTTCTGTAACCGCGGGAATGGGAATATACGATACGATGCAGTATATCAAGCCGGAAGTTTCGACGATCTGCATGGGCATGGCGGCAAGCATGGGCTCCCTCCTGCTGACTGCCGGCGCCAAGGGCAAACGTTTCGCGCTTCCTAACGCCGAAGTGATGATCCATCAGCCGCTTGGCGGGGTCAGAGGACAAGCGACGGACATTAAGATTCATGCCGACTGGATTCTCAAGACGAAGCAGAAGCTGAATCAAATCTACGTCGACCGCACGGGTCAACCGTACGAGAAGATCGACCGCGATACCGATCGCGACTACTTCATGAGCGCGGAAGAAGCGCTCAATTACGGTCTGATCGACAAAGTCATCACGACTCCGCTGGGGTAACATTACGATAGAAGGGGTGAGTACATGTTCAAATTCAACGATGAAAAAGGTCAATTGAAGTGTTCGTTCTGCGGAAAATCGCAGGATCAGGTGCGCAAGCTGGTTGCCGGTCCTGGCGTCTATATATGCGATGAGTGTATCGAGTTGTGCACGGAAATCGTGGAAGAGGAGCTCGGCAACGACGAGGAGCTCGATCTGAAGGATATCCCGAAGCCGCATGATATCCGCACGATTCTGGATTCCTACGTGATCGGCCAGGATTTCGCCAAGAAATCGTTGTCCGTGGCCGTATACAACCATTACAAACGCATTAACTCCGGCAGCAAGATCGAGGACGTCGAGCTTCAAAAGTCCAATATCCTCCTGCTAGGTCCTACCGGCTCCGGCAAGACGTTGCTTGCTCAAACCATGGCCAAAATTTTGAACGTGCCGTTCGCCATCGCCGACGCGACTTCCTTAACGGAAGCCGGTTACGTGGGCGAGGACGTCGAAAACATCCTGCTCAAGCTGATTCAAGCAGCCGACTACGACGTAGAGAAGGCCGAACGCGGCATCATCTACATCGACGAAATCGACAAGGTGGCGCGCAAGTCGGAGAATCCGTCCATAACGCGCGACGTGTCGGGCGAAGGCGTGCAGCAGGCGCTTCTCAAAATACTGGAAGGCACGGTCGCTTCCGTTCCTCCGCAAGGCGGACGCAAACATCCGCATCAAGAATTTATCCAGATCGACACGACCAACATCTTGTTCATTTGCGGCGGCGCGTTCGACGGGCTGGAGCAGCTGATCAAGCGCCGGATCGGCAAGAAGGTCATCGGCTTTAACTCCGCGGGAGATACGACCAAGGATCTTAAACCGGGCGAATACCTCGGCATGGTATTGCCTGAGGATCTGCTGAAATTCGGTCTGATTCCGGAGTTCGTGGGCCGTCTGCCTGTTATCTCCACGCTGGAGCCGCTCGACGAGCCGGCTTTGGTACGGATTCTGTCCGAACCGAAGAACGCGCTGGTGAAGCAGTACCAGAAGCTGCTCGAGATGGACAACGTCAAGCTGGATTTCGAGCCGGCGGCGCTCGACGCCATCGCGAAGGAAGCCATCAAGCGCAACACCGGCGCCCGCGGCCTGCGCGCCATCATCGAGGGCATCATGCTCGACGTGATGTACGAGGTGCCTTCTCGCGACGACGTCAACACATGCCTCATTACGGAGAAATCGGTGCAAGAGAAAATCATGCCCGAGCTTTCCGCCAAGAAGGGCAAGAAAAAGGAAGAAAGCGCCTAATAGCGTAACGTAAACTCCACCCTGTGGCCTGCGGATCGACGCTTGCCGCAGGGTGGACTTTGACGTTTTTGTCACCTTTGGTGGTTGCGCCTCGTAGAAGGAAGAGTGTGTTCTATATCGGACGCATGAGAGGGAGAGATAACGAATGTATAAGCGCCAGGATACGGTTCCGGTGAAAGTCGGCGATCTGACGATCGGCGGCAGCAACGAAGTCATCATTCAGAGCATGTGCACGACGAAGACGGCCGACGTAGAAGCCACGGTCGCCGAGATTCTTCGCCTCGAAGAAGCAGGCTGCCAAATCGTCCGCGTTACCGTGAACAATAAAGAAGCGGCCGACGCGATCAAGGAAATCAAGAAACGCATTCATATTCCGCTCGTTGCGGACATTCATTTCGATTATAGACTTGCGCTCGCCGCCATCGAGAACGGCATTGACAAGGTTAGAATCAACCCGGGCAATATCGGACGGCGCGAAAAAGTCGAAGCCGTCGTGAAGGCTTGCAAGGAACGCGGCATTCCCATTCGGATCGGCGTTAACGCGGGTTCGCTGGAGAACCATCTGCTCGAGAAGTACGGGTATCCGACTCCGGAAGCCATGGTGGAGAGCGCATTGTTCCATATCGGCATCCTGGAGGAGCTTGACTTCCACGATATCATCGTCTCGCTAAAGGCGTCCGACGTGCCTATGGCGATCGCGGCATACAGCATGGCGGCCGAGGTCATCAAATATCCGCTTCACCTCGGCATCACGGAGGCGGGCACGCTCCATACGGGCACGATCAAGAGCTCGGCCGGCATCGGCGCGCTGCTCGCGCTCGGCATCGGCAATACGGTTCGGATCAGCCTCAGCGCGGATCCGGTAGAAGAGGTGAAGGTCGCTCGCGAGCTGCTTAAGACGTTCGGCCTCATCACCAACGCGGCCACGCTGGTCTCTTGTCCGACTTGCGGAAGGCTCGACATCGACTTGTTCTCCATTGCCAACGAGGTGGAGGACTACATCTCCAAGATAAAGGTGCCGATCAAAGTCTCCGTGCTGGGCTGCGCGGTTAACGGACCCGGAGAGGCGCGCGAGGCGGACATCGGCATCGCGGGCGCGCGAGGCGAGGGCATGTTGTTCCGGTATGGCGAGATGATCCGCAAGGTACCGGAGGCCGAGCTGCTTAGCGAGCTGAAGAAAGAAATCGACACGATCGTGAGCGTATACGAGGCGACCGGCGAAATTCCTGGCCGCAAAAACCACGCCCACGCGTAATTTCGGAAGGGAAGAGGTTCCTAGTTGCAGTCCCGGACTGCGGGGACCTCTTCTTTTTTATGATCGACCAGCGATTATTCCTGTTTCCAAGCGGCAATACTGACAGAATACGGTTGGTATGAAAGGAGCGGGAAGGGTATGAGTTTAAGTTTGGTATTAATGCTGATTCAAGTGTTTTTTGCCGTGGTAATAGGGTTGTACTTCTGGAATTTGCTGCGCAACCAGAAGACGAACCGCTCGGCGGTAGACAGGGAGTCGAAGAAGGAAATGGATAAGCTGAGGAAGCTGCGTTCCGTATCGCTCACCAAACCGCTGGCGGAGAAAACGCGTCCTCAGACGATGGACGATATTGTCGGCCAAAGGGATGGGCTGCGTGCGCTTAAGGCGGCTTTATGCAGCGCCAATCCCCAGCATGTCATCATATACGGACCTCCGGGCGTGGGCAAGACCGCCGCGGCGCGCGTCGTGCTCGAGGAGGCGAAAAAAAATCCGTCTTCGCCGTTTCTGCCCGAGGCCAAATTTACGGAGATCGACGCCACGACCGCGAGATTCGACGAACGAGGCATCGCGGATCCGTTGATCGGCTCCGTCCATGATCCCATCTATCAGGGCGCGGGGGCGATGGGGGTAGCGGGAATACCGCAGCCTAAGCCTGGCGCAGTGACGAAAGCGCACGGCGGAATTTTGTTCATCGACGAAATCGGGGAATTGCATCCCGTGCAGATGAATAAATTGTTAAAGGTACTGGAAGACCGAAAGGTGTTTCTCGAGAGCGCGTATTACCACTCCGAGGATGCCAACATTCCGCTTTACATACACGATATCTTCCAGAATGGCTTGCCGGCGGACTTTCGTCTTGTAGGCGCGACCACCCGTTCGCCGCAGGAGATCCCGCCGGCGATCCGTTCGCGCTGCATGGAGGTTTACTTCCGGCCGCTGCTGGCGGACGAAATCGCGCAGGTTGCGGAAAATGCGGTCAAGAAGATCGGCTTCGCGCCTTGTCCGGACGCGATCGACGTGGTGAAGCGTTATGCCACGAACGGCCGCGAAGCCGTCAACGTCATCCAGTTGGCCGCTGGCGTGGCGTTATCCGAGAAACGGGACGCCATTACGGCGGGCGATATCGAGTGGGTCGTCAACAGCAGCCAGATTCCGCCGCGTCCCGATCGCAAGGTGCCAAGCCATCCGCAGATCGGGTTCGTTAACGGTCTGGCGGTCTACGGCCCCAATATGGGAACGCTGCTGGAAATCGAAGTCAGCGCCATCCCGGCGGCGAAGGGCAAAGGCGCCTTTACGATTACAGGCGTGGTGGATGAAGAGGAGCTCGGAGGCGGCTCGCGCACGCTCAGAAGAAAAAGCATGGCGAAGGGCTCCGTGGAGAACGTGCTGACGGTGCTGAGAAGAACGGGGCTGAACCCTCAGGACTTCGATCTGCATATCAACTTCCCGGGCGGAACGCCGATCGACGGTCCGTCCGCGGGCATTGCGATGGCGACGGCGATTACTTCCGCCATCCGAGGACTGCCCATCGACAACAAGCTCGCCATGACGGGCGAGGTCGGCATCCACGGCAACGTGAAGCCGGTAGGCGGCGTGCTCGCGAAGGTAGAGGCGGCGTTCCAGGCCGGCGCCGTGCAGGTGATCATTCCCAAGGAAAATTGGCAAGCGATTTTCGCCGACCTGAACGGACTTAAGGTAATCCCGGTGGACCGCGTCGACGAGGTGTTCCGGCACGTATTCCCGGACATGGAGCCGGCTCGCGAAGAGAAGGAAGTGCCTGCCCTGAACGAATTATTTATGCCGACGGGCGTCCCTTATTTGCAGGCGGATTCCGCTGAATGATAAAATAAGGTAGAGCTACAGAAAATGGAGGTGCAGGTATGGGACCAAGCAAGTCGAAAGGTCGCCGGCTGCCCTTGCTTCCGCTAAGAGGACTTCTAGTCTATCCCAGCATGGTGCTCCACCTTGATGTGGGCAGGGATAAATCCGTCCGCGCGCTGGAGCGGGCAATGGTCGATGACCACATGATATTGTTGTGCTCGCAATCGGAGGTCAATATCGAGGAGCCGACCGAGGAGGATATCTACAAAGTAGGTACGATCGCGAAGGTCAGGCAGATGCTTAAGCTCCCGAATGGAACGATTCGCGTATTGGTGGAGGGGGTCGTTCGCGCGGAAGTGCAGAGCTACGTGGCGAACGAAGAATTCTATGAAGTCATGGCGAAGGAGCTGCCGGAGGAGGAGACGGACGATCCCGAAGTGGACGCTCTCATGCGTTCCGTCCTCAGTCAGTTCGAGCATTATATCTCTTTATCGAAGAAGGTTACCCCCGAGACTTACGCCGCGGTATCGGACATCGACGACCCCGGTCGTCTCGCGGATGTCATAACGAGCCACTTGTCTCTCAAGATCAAAGACAAACAGGATATCTTGGAGACGATCGGCGTGGCGGCAAGGCTGGAGAAGCTGCTGGATTTGCTGAACAACGAACGCGAAGTGCTGGAGCTGGAGCGACAAATCAACCAGCGCGTCAAGAAGCAGATGGAGAAGACGCAGAAGGAATATTATTTGCGCGAGCAGATGAAGGCGATCCAGAAGGAGCTAGGCGAGAAAGAAGGACGGGCGGGCGAAGCCGACGAGCTGAGAAGCCAGCTCGAAGAAGCAGGCGTTCCGGAAACGGTGAAGGAGAAGGTCGCGAAGGAAATCGACCGGCTCGAGAAGATGCCGCCATCCTCGGCCGAGGGCGGCGTTATCCGCAATTATATCGATTGGTTACTCGCATTGCCATGGAACAAAAGAACGGAAGACGATCTCAGCATCGACAAAGCCGAGGAGATTCTGAACGACGATCATTATGGCCTGGATAAGCCGAAGGAGCGCGTATTGGAGTATCTGGCCGTGCAACAGCTGGTGGGCAAAATGAAGGGGCCGATCCTGTGCCTGGTGGGTCCTCCGGGCGTAGGCAAGACATCGCTTGCCAGGTCCATCGCCAAGTCGCTGGACCGCAAGTTCGTGCGGATCTCGCTCGGCGGCGTTCGCGACGAAGCCGAAATTCGGGGACATCGCAGAACGTACGTCGGCGCGATGCCGGGCCGAATCATGCAGGGCATGAAGACCGCGGGCAGCCTCAATCCGGTATTCCTGTTGGACGAGATCGACAAGATGGCGTCCGACTTTAGGGGCGATCCTTCTTCCGCGCTGCTAGAGGTGCTGGATCCCGAGCAAAACAACACGTTCAGCGATCATTACATCGAGGTGCCGTTCGATCTGTCGAACGTCATGTTCGTCACGACGGCCAACGCCCTTCACAACATCCCGCGTCCGCTGCTGGACCGGATGGAAGTGCTCTATATCCCCGGTTATACGGAGCTGGAAAAGGAGCAGATCGGCGTCAGGTACTTGCTTCCCAAGCAGAAGCGCGAGCACGGACTCGCGGAGACTCAGCTCGAGCTCACGGACGAGGCGCTGCGCCTTCTGATTCGCGAGTACACGCGGGAGTCCGGCGTCCGGAATCTGGAGCAGCAGATCGCCGCCGTGTGCCGCAAGGCGGCCAAGCACTTCGTATCCGCGGGCAAGGCTGCCCAGCCGGAGGAAGGGGAGGCTATCCCTGCGCCGTCGCTGAGGGTGGACACGGAGCTCGTGAAGGAATGGATAGGGCCGCCCAAGTTCAGGTACGGCCTCGCCGAAAGCGAGAACCAGATCGGCGCGGTGACGGGACTCGCTTGGACGGAGGTCGGCGGCGATACGCTCGTCATCGAGGTGACGGTCATGCCGGGCAGCGGCAAGCTTACGCTGACGGGCAAGCTCGGAGACGTCATGAAGGAATCCGCGCAGGCGGCGTTCAGCTATACGCGTTCCAAGGCGGCGGAGCTGTCGATCGACCCTTCGTTCCATGAAAAAAACGATATTCACATCCACATCCCGGAAGGTGCCATTCCGAAGGACGGACCGTCGGCCGGCATCACGATCGCGACGGCGCTCATCTCCGCGCTAACCAATCGTTACGTCTCCCGGGAGGTCGCGATGACCGGGGAGATCACGCTGCGCGGCCGCGTGCTGCCGATCGGCGGATTAAAAGAGAAGTCTCTGGCGGCGCACCGCGCGGGCATTCGCACGGTATTGCTGCCGAAGGACAACGAACGGGATTTGAAGGATATTCCGGATAGCATCAAGCAGGATATGACGTTTGTGCCGGTGGCCCATATGGACGAGGTTCTGGGGCACGCGCTCCTGCCGGCAGGAACAGTAGAGAAGGCGGGTACTCCAATTTCATGAAAATTTTAGACGCACAATTCATTATCAGCGCGGTCGAACCGCATCAGTATCCAGTGGACGCCTTGCCGGAGATTGCTCTGGCAGGGCGTTCCAACGTGGGCAAATCATCCCTTATCAATAAAATGATCATGCGCAAAAACCTGGCTAGAACGAGCTCCCAGCCAGGCAAGACCCAGCAATTAAATTATTACAAGGTAAACGACATGGTTTATTTCGTCGATTTTCCCGGGTATGGCTATGCCAAGGTGTCCAAGACGCGGCGGGAGCAGTTCGGACAGATGATCGAGAGATATCTCCAGGAGCGGGAGCCGCTGAAGCTTCAGCTCCTGATCATCGACATCCGCCACGAGCCCTCCAAGGACGACGTGCTGATGTACCAGTGGCTCAAGCATTTCGAGATTCCGACTTGCATCGTGGCTACCAAAGCGGACAAAATCCCGCGTTCGAAATGGGACAAACACATCAAGATGATCAAGACGACCCTTGAAGCGGATCCCCGCGATTCCGTGGTCCTGTTTTCTTCGGAGACGGGGCTTGGCCGCGAGCAGCTTTGGGAGGTCATTACGGAAGCGATCGCCACATAAGGTAGGAAGCTCGTGAAGTTCTAGCATAAAGAGAAGAATTTCATGCAATAGTAGCGGTTTGTCGTGAAATCCTCCGTTTTTTATGGAAATATGCTTAAATATGAAGTCTCGCCGGCAGGAATAAATAGCTCCGATCACGTATAATGAGAATAAGCAATTTGAAAAGGCTGTCTTCGCAAGAGCGGGGAGGTCTTCAAAGAATTGAGGAGATTTTTATGGCTAAGCGGCTAGCCACAGAGTATGTAAATGCCAAACTGCAGCTTAAACACGAAGAGATGGCCCGGTTTATCGCCCTGATGGAGGATCAGCAGCTTAGGCTGCAGGTACTGGTGCTGGACAACGGCAATCAGGAGCTTGTGCTTCAAGACGTGGCAGGGAGGGAAGAAGTCCGGCTTACCTTTGAGAGAAGGCAGGACTATTATGTATGCGAGCTTTCTTGCCGCGTAGTAGAACCTAAATTGACCAATGCCTTGCGGAAGGCCGTAGCGGCCTTTAGAGGCCATGCGACCGTCAATCGAATCTACAGCCATTATACGATGATCTATCACTATACGAACGGCGCCGTCCGCAAAATCGTGGAAAGCACGGCAAGCGGCGAGCGCACCGTGTTCGAACACAAGGACACGCTTGCCCAGCTCGAGCGCGTATTCCAGAGCCGGCTTGTCGAACGCGAGATCGGGCTGATCCAGGGAGCCGTCAACGAGCTTCTGGATTTGCGCAATCAGACGAAAAACGGTAGCGAGATCGAGAGCATCGACGAACGCTTGAAGCAACTGACCCATCAATTGTTCGCGCTCGAAGCGTAATACCGGCTGCGGAATGCAGCTCAGCAAGGAAGCGGCCGCGAGAGCGGCTGTTTTTTTTGCCCCGAGGCTGACTTCGGCTTGGACGGGATTGACGGGTTTGCGTAAATTTATAAAATGGGCGCGTTGCGAGAACGATTAGGCCGACATACATTGATACGTAGCATGCGACGCGGTCGCCCTCGCGGGCGTTCTCCAAAAAAAACTATTGCAATTATAGCGGATAGATGTTATTTTTATTTTCGTTGAAAACATTATAGTTACAAATTAGGAACCAGGATTCACTCAGGACATAGTTATGTTGCGAGAGATTAATCCCTCGGGAAGTGAATGACGTAGGTCCTAGCGGATGAAATTTTTAAACATTTTATTCCTAGGAAGGGGGAACCGGAAGATGGAATACTCTACTTTCGGAAGACACGTTGCTGTTGATGCTTGGGGTGTAGATTTTGATTTGTTGAACAGTGCTGAATTTTTGCAATCTCACATGGTAGAGGCTGCGGAAGCTTGCGGCGCGACGGTGTTGTCCGTGCAATCCAAACAATTTGAACCTCAAGGCGCAACGGTTCTCGTGCTGCTGTCGGAGAGCCACCTCTCGATCCATACGTATCCTGAGAGAGGTTTCGCTGCGTTGGACTGTTACACCTGCGGTGAAACGGTAGATCCTCAGCTTGCGATCGATTACATGCTGTCCGTTTTGAAACCGAAGACGACTCACGCGAAGAAGCTTGTTCGCGGCATGGGCGAACTGCAAGTCGAAGAACCAAAGATGAAACAAATCGAGCTCGTGTAGTAGACGGCTCATTCATGTACCATACGAGAATAACCATGGAGCCAATCCATGGTTATTTCTTTGTAGAAACCGGGAAATACTATTAGACAGATTAGCTGCGGCCAGCGCGGTCGTTATATCGGTCATCGTTTTTTCGAAAGTGATATTTCAAACATTGATCAAATATGAACCCTGCATGAATGTCGAACTGTGCTATAATAATGGCTAACATCGGGTTATCGGATACATACAAACGTGGCGAAGTGAGACAGGCTTACGCTCGCGAAGGAAGGGGGGATACCACGCATGCACATTATCTCGGTCGGCTTAAATTACCGTACGGCTCCCGTAGAAGTGAGGGAAAAGTTCTCGTTCGCCGAGAAGGAGCTTCCCGAAGCGCTAAATGCCTTGATGGGCACGAAGAGCATTATGGAATGTGTCATCGTGGCGACCTGCAACCGGACGGAGATGTATGCCGTGGTAGACCGGCATCAGCTGTGCGGGCACTATATTCGCAGCTTTATGGAAAAGTGGTTCCGCCTGCCGCGCGATCAATTCACGAACCATCTCTACATGTACGAAGACGAGGCGGCGATTCGCCACTTGTTCAAAGTAACGAGCGGTCTTGATTCCATGGTCATCGGCGAGACGCAAATTCTCGGCCAGGTGAAGAGCGCGTTCCAGCTAGCCCAAGACATGAAGACGACGGGCACGGTCTTCAATATGCTGTTCAAGCAAGCCGTCACCATGGCCAAGCGCGCCCATACGGAGACGACGATCGGCGAATCCGCCGTATCGGTCAGCTACGCGGCGGTCGAGCTGGGCAAACAAATTTTTGGGCAATTCAACCGCAAGACCGTCATGATCATCGGAGCGGGCGAGACGGGCGAGCTGACGGCCAAGCACTTGTACGCGAGCGGAGCGGAACGCATTCTGGTCGTCAATCGGACCTTCGAGCGGGCCGCGCAGCTTGCGGATAAGTTCGGAGGCACGCCGCTCTCGCTGGAGGAAGCCATTCATAAGCTGGCGGAGACGGACATCGTGATCAGCTCGACGGGCTCGGAGAACTACGTGCTGAACCGCGCCCAGGTAGCCGAAGCGATGAAACGCCGCAAGTCGAAGCCGCTCTTTATGATCGATATTGCCGTGCCGCGCGACTTCGATCCTTCCATCGCCGCCGTGGAGAACGTGTTTCTCTACGATATCGACGATCTGGAAGGCATCGTCGAGAGCAATCTGGAGCAGCGTCGCCGCGAGGCGGCCAAGATCGAAGTGATGATCGGAGAAGAGATGGTCGGCTTCGAGCAATGGTATAAGACGCTCGGCGTCGTGCCGCTTATCCGCTCGCTGCAAACCAAAGCGGCGGATATTCACGACGAAACGATGGTCAGCTTGACGAACAAGCTGCCGGGGCTTAGCGAGCGGGAGCTGAAGGTCATTCGCAAGCTGACGAAGAGCATGATGAACCAAATGATGCAGGACCCCATATTGCGCATCAAAGAGATGGCTGGAGAGAAGCGCTCCGAAGAAGCGATGGACATGTTCGTGAAGCTGTTCGCGCTAGAGGAGCTCGCGGAATCGCAGCAGCAATCCGGTCTTTATCCCGGAGCTGCCGCGAAGCAGGCCGAGGCAGCCAAGAACGCGAATACGCCGGCCAAGCCTATTCACCAGCAGGCGGGAGCGCCGATTTTCGCCCGCACTTGATTGGCCGGATCGTTGAAGAACGAGCGGCGCGAATCCGCAGACGGAGCATGATAAGCTATGATCGGTCTGCCGCCCATGCGCCCAGCAGAACAGCTTTAGCGGAGGGGTTATGGGAACAGCGAATTGGTTGTACGATACGATACTGTATGTTTACGCCCTGAGCCTTCTGTTTTATTTCTCCGACTTTATGAACGCTAGCCGGAGAGCGAAACGGATAGGCGCAGGGCTCCTTATTTTTGTATGGGTGCTTCAAACCGGTTATTTGGTCATGAGGCTGATCTCCCATTCGGATTTGTCGCAAATTTCCGCCTTCGAATATTGGTTATGCTTCTCATGGCTGCTCGTGACGGTATCTCTTGTGATGAGCCGGTTTTATTCCATCGATTATTTCGTGTTTTTCGTCAACGTGGTCGGGTTTGCGGTGCTTGCCCTTAATCTGTACGCCGGCTCCGCCGAGGGCAACGAATACGCGGTGGGCCAGACGACGCGGGAGCTGCTGTACGTACATATTAGCTTGATCCTTTGCGCTTACGCGGCCCTTACCTTCGGGGCGCTGCTCGCCGGCATGTATTTGTTCCTGCATCATCGGCTCAAGAGCAAGCGCTGGTCCAAGTTCGTTAGGCGGTATCCCAGCCTGGATACGATCGAAAGGTTCTCGGACCGCACCGTCATGATCGGGGTGCCGCTGCTCGCGATGTCGCTGGCGATCGCAGTCACGTCGCTATTGGTCGAAGGCAGGGCGCAGCTCCTTCTGGATTGGAAGGTGCTTTCCTCGCTTGCGGCGCTCGTCATGTTCGTTGTCTACGTTTATCAGCGGGCGCTTAACAGGCGGACCGGAGAGCAGCTCGCCAAGCTGTATTTGATCGCGTTCGTGGTGCTGCTGCTTAATTTGTCCTCCAGCGCGTTCTCGTCGTTCCATTGACGACGTCAGACTGAACCGGAAGGAATCGGCAAGGGGATGGTGATGGGATGTCGGAGGCCATGGGCACGGGTAGCGGCGCGGGCGATGATAGAACGTATTATGCGGCCGCATTATCCCTAAAGGACAGACGCTGCGTCGTCATTGGCGGCGGAGCCGTCGCCGAAAGAAAGCTGGACGGCTTGCTCGAAGGCGGCGCGAACGACGTCTTGCTGGTAAGCCCCGTCCTATCGGAAGGCATAAGGCTGCTAGAAGCAGCGAATCGCATAATCGTGAGGAGACGCGGCTACCTCGAAGAGGATCTCGCCGGCGCGTGGATGGCCTTCGCTTGCACGGACGACGGGGCATTAAACGCGGCGATCGCGGGCGACGCCGAACGAAATCGGGTGTGGTGCCAGGTCGCGGACAACGCGTCTTGGGGCAGCCTGGTATCCCCTTCGGTCGTGCGAAGAGGCGGCCTGCTGCTCGCCGTCACGGCCTCGGGGGCAAGTCCGTCGTTGTCGATGGCGATCAAACGCGAGCTGGAGCTTCAATATGGTCCGCGCTACGAGAGGGACGTTGAGCGGTTAAGGGAGTTAAGAATCTATGCGCTTAAGGCGCAGATTGACGATAAGCGGCGTCGCGCCGTGCTGAGACTCGCTGCGGAAGAGGTTTTGCAAGGCGACGGACCCGATCCCGTTGGCGGCGCCGGAGAGCTCGCGATACAAGCATGGTATCATAGGTTGTTGGAGACGACGAAGGGGAGGCAGACTTAATTGAATAGAGAAGAACGCGTCATTACGGTAGGTACCAGACAAAGCGCTCTGGCGCTTACGCAGACGGGACAAGTCATCGACCGGCTTAGCGCGATATGCGAGGAGCGCGGGTTGCCTTATACATTCGAGATTCGCAAAATATTGACCAAAGGGGATCGCATACTGGACGTAACGCTGTCCAAAGTGGGCGGCAAAGGGCTGTTCGTCAAGGAAATCGAACAAGCCTTAATCGACGGCGAGATCGACCTGGCGGTTCACAGCATGAAGGACATGCCGTACGAGCTTCCGGACGGGCTGATCAACGGCGCGACGCCGAAGCGCGTCAATCCTGCTGACTGCCTGATCATGAAGTCAGGCTCTAGCCTGCAGGACTTGCCGCATGGAGCCAAGGTGGGCACGAGCAGTCTGCGCCGCTCCTGCCAACTGAAGCACGCGAGACCGGATCTGCGGCTGGAGTCGATTCGCGGCAATATCGATTCCCGCATACGAAAGCTGGAGACGGAGGGCTTCGACGCGGTCGTGCTCGCGGCCGCGGGCATGACGAGGATGGGCTGGGAGGACCGGATTTCCGCCTTGATCCCTTCCGATCTTTGCACGCCGGCCGTCGGGCAGGGAGCGCTTGGAATCGAATGCCGCGAAGCCGACGCAGGAGTGAGAGAGCTGCTAGGCTTCCTGAACGACCCCGAGACGGAAATAACCGTGAGAGCGGAACGCAGCTTCCTCGGAACGCTGCAGGGCGGCTGTCAGGTGCCGATCGGCGCGCACGCGGTGATCGTGGACCCAGCAGGCGACACGCCGTTGATGGAGCTGACGGGCATCGTCGGTTCGCCCGACGGAGCGACGCTGCTGAAGGAGATTAAACGCGGCACCGATCCGATCGAGCTTGGCAAGGAAGTGGCGAACGCGCTGCTTGCGGCTGGCGGCGACCGGATCCTGGCGGAAATCGGGGGATAAACATGGACAAGGGGAAAGTCTATTTGGTCGGCGCGGGACCGGGAGATCCCAAGCTGATAACCGTGAGGGGAAAACAGTGTCTGGAGCGCTGCGACGTCGTCGTCTATGACCGTCTGGCGAGCCCGCGGCTGCTCCGTCACGCCAAGCCGGGCGCGGAGCTAATCTATGTAGGCAAGCTGCCCGACCGCCATACGATGAAGCAAGAAGAAATCAATCAGCTGCTCGTCGATCTGGCGCTTGCGGGGAAAACGGTAACGCGTCTCAAGGGCGGCGACCCGACGATCTTCGGCCGAGTGGGCGAAGAGGCGGAGCTTCTCTACGATAACGGCATCGAATTCGAGATCGTGCCCGGCATCACGTCGGCGATTGCCGTGCCCGCCTATGCGGGCATCCCGGTCACGCACCGCGACCTGGCCTCCTCGTTGTCCATCGTTACGGGACACGAAAGTCCGGATAAGCTGGACCGCTCCATCCACTGGGACAAAGTGACCAACGCCACGGGCACGTTGCTGTTCTTGATGGGCGTAGCCAAGATCGGCTACATCGCGGAGCAGCTGATCCGGCACGGCAAGCCGGCAACGACGCCGGTGGCGCTAGTCCGTTGGGGGACGCGAGTAGAGCAGCAGACGATCGTCGGCACGCTCGAAACGATCGAGGCGATCGTCAAGGCGGCGAACTTCCAGCCGCCCGCCGTCATCATCGTCGGCGAAGTCGTGCTGCAACGGGACAAGCTGCGCTGGTACGAGCGCAAGCCGCTCTTCGGCACTCGGGTGCTCGTCACGAGGGCGCGGGCGCAGGCAAGCGAGCTGTCGGAGCGGATCGAGGAGCTCGGAGGCGAGCCATGCGAATTCCCTGTCATCGATATCCGCGAGCCGGACGGAGCTGCCGAGATTGCATACTTGCAAGAGAAGCTGTCCGCGGCGGGGGACTATCAATGGCTGATTTTCACGAGCGTCAACGGCGTCGATTATTTCTTCCGCTGGCTGCGCCGCTTCAAGCTGGACATCCGTTCGTTCGCGGCGGCCCGTATCGTCGCCGTGGGCCCCAAGACGGCGGAGGCGCTTCAAAGCAGGGGACTTCAGGTCGAAGAGCTGCCGGTCAGGTTCCATGCGGAATCGCTTCTGGAGAGGATCGAGGGCTGGATGTCGCCGGGCGAGCGCGCGTTGTTGCCGAGGGGCGATCTCGCGCGCGAGGTCATGCCGAGGCTCCTGAGGGAGCGCGGAGTGGAAGCGGTGGAGATCGACGTCTACGAGACGGTTCTTGCCGACACGCAGGATGATCACGTGATGGAGTGGCTGAAGGAGAAGGCGATTCATCTGATCACGTTCACAAGCTCGTCGACGGTTGCGAACCTGCTGACTTTATTGCGCAAGAACGGAATAGAAGATCCCGCAGCCGCGCTCGCGGGCATCCCGATCGCGAGTATCGGGCCCATCACGTCCGAGACGGTTCGGGAACACGGCCTGGAAGTGACGGTCGAGGCGGAAGAAGCAACGATAGATCGTTTGCTGGACGCGGTTGCCGGCTGGCGGCTTGCGACAAGAGCATAAAAGCATCGAAGGAGGACGATTAAAGATGGCATTTCCGATTACAAGACATCGCAGACTCCGCAGAACCGCGGGCATTCGCGCGCTGGTACGCGAGACGGTGCTGGGTACTGGCGACTTCATATATCCCCTATTCGTGACGCACGGCGACAATATCAAGGAGGAAATTCCTTCGATGCCGGGCGTTTACCACTTCTCGATGGACCGTCTCGAAGAAGAAATCCGCGACGTTGTCGATTCCGGCGTAGGAGCGATCCTGCTGTTCGGCGTCCCGGAGCATAAGGATTCCGTGGGCACCTCGGCTTACGATTCCGAAGGCATCGTGCAGCGCGCGACCCGCGCGATCAAAGGATGGGCGCCGCAGCTTGTCATCGTGGCCGACACCTGTCTTTGCCAGTTTACGGATCACGGCCATTGCGGCATCGTGCGCCAAGACGAGACGACGGGAACGGCGGTCGTGGACAACGACCGTTCGCTTGAGCTGCTCGTGCGCACGGCGATCTCGCAAGCGGAGGCCGGCGCGGATATTATCGCTCCGTCCAACATGATGGACGGCTTCGTCCATGCGATCCGCAGCGGGCTCGACGAAGCGGGTTACGGCGACATCGCGATTATGTCGTATTCGGTCAAGTACGCTTCGGCTTTCTACGGACCGTTCCGCGACGCGGCCCATTCGGCGCCCCAATTCGGAGACCGCAAGACGTACCAGATGGATCCGGCCAACGAGCGCGAGGCGGTTCGCGAGGCGGAATCCGACGTCGCGGAAGGCGCGGACATGCTGATGGTCAAGCCTGCGCTCGCGTATTTGGACGTACTCCGGATGCTGAAGGAGCAATTCGACTTGCCGGTCGTCGCCTACAACGTAAGCGCCGAATATTCGATGGTTAAGGCAGCTGCCGCCAATGGCTGGATCAACGAAAAAGCGATCGTGCTGGAGACGTTGACGGGGATGAAGCGCGCAGGCGCGGACATCATCATCACCTATCACGCCAAGGATGCGGCGCGTTGGTTGAGAGGAGAGGAAGTCTAATGAGCGAACATACGGGCAAGAGAAGGGATGTGAGGTCCGCCGAGGCCTTCGCCAGAGCGAAGACCGTTATCCCCGGCGGCGTCAACAGTCCGGTACGGGCGTTCAAATCCGTTGGTTTGACTCCCGTCTACATGGAACGGGGAGCCGGAAGCCGCGTGTACGACATCGATGGCAATTCCTATATCGACTACGTAGCTTCCTGGGGACCGCTGATCATGGGTCACGCCCATCCGGAGGTCGTGGAAGCCATTCGCGCGACGGCGGAGAAGGGCACCAGCTTCGGCGCTCCTACGGAGCTTGAAACGTTGATGGCCGAGCTGGTCTGCGAACGCGTGCCTTCCGTCGATCTCGTGCGGATGGTAAATTCCGGCACGGAGGCGACGATGAGCGCCCTCCGGCTCGCGCGCGGCTACACGAAGCGCAGCAAAATCATGAAGTTCGAAGGCTCGTACCACGGACATGCGGACAGTCTGTTGATCAAAGCGGGCTCCGGCGTCGCCACGCTCGGCCTTCCGGACAGCCCAGGGGTGCCCGAGCACGTAGCCGCCCATACGATCACGGTTCCTTATAACGACATCGAATCCGTCAAGCTCGCTTTCGAGAAGTTCGGCGAAGAAATCGCGTGCGTCATCGTGGAGCCCGTGGCCGGCAATATGGGCGTCGTGCCGCCGCTTCCCGGTTTCCTGGAGGGACTTCGTCGCGTGACGTCCGAGTACGGCAGCCTGCTTATATTCGACGAAGTCATGACCGGCTTCCGCGTAGGGTACTCCTGCGCGCAAGGGCTGTTCGGCGTAACGCCCGACTTGACCTGCTTCGGCAAAGTGATCGGAGGCGGTCTGCCCGTCGGCGCGTACGGCGGCAAACGAGAGATCATGGAGATGATCGCGCCGAGCGGCCCCATCTACCAGGCCGGCACGTTGTCGGGCAATCCGCTGGCGATGGCCGCGGGTTATACGACGCTTAAGCTGATGACTCCGGAGCGGTATCAGCTGCTGGAGCGTCAAGCGGTCAAGCTGCAGCTCGGCTTCGAAGCGAACGCGGCGAAGCACGGAATCGCATCCACCATTAACCGCGTCGGGTCCATGGTGTGCCCGTTCTTCACCGAGCAGACGGTCATTAATTACGATACGGCGAAAACATCGGATTTGGATCGATTCAAAACGTACTTCGCCGCGATGCTGGATGGCGGCGTAAGCATCGCGCCTTCCCAGTTCGAAGGCATGTTCGTGTCGGCCGTCCACTCGGACGAAGACATCGAAGCGACCATCGCGGCGCATGACGCCGCGTTTGCTCGCCTTTAACCGCATAGAGGAGGTTCGGCTCAGAGATGGACGATCGTTATGAACGAAGCGGCGAGTGGCTGATGCTGCATCCCGAGACGCTGGCCCCGTCCTCCTCCGAAAGCAGCCAGCCCGGAGCCGGCAGCCACGCGCATGAAGTGCGCAAATGGCTGCTGGCTTGTTCCGTTTTTCCGGACAAATGGATCAATCGGCTGTTCTCGGTAGGCGGCATTCGAATGACGGAGGACGGACGCATCGGGTTGCTTGCTTTCCCCGCGGCTAACGTCAAGTTAGGAGAAGCCAAACAGGGGATGGCCGCCGTCGATACAAGGCACGCTCCGCCCCGCGTGTTGTACGAGGACGACTTCTGTCTCGTGCTAGACAAGCCGGCCGGCATGCCCGTTCACGAAGCTTATCCCGGGCAAGCGGGCACATTGGACGAGGCCGCGGCCAGCCATATGAGAAGGCAAGGCGATCCGCTGCCCGTTCGGCATATTCACCGGCTGGACGACGATACGTCGGGGCCCGTGCTCTATTCTAAGTGCGATCTGGCCCAGCTTCGCCTGGACGAGGCGATGAGGGAAAAGGAGATCGATCGGATCTATATCGCCGCCGTTCACGGACGTCTGCGCGACAGGAGGGGGATCATCGACGCCCCGATCGGCAAGGACCGCCACCACAAATCGCGGCGCCGAGTGGTGACCGGCGGGGACGCGGCGATGACGCGCTACGAGGTCATCCATGAGTCGAAGGACTATTCCATCGCGAGAGTAGAGCTGGAGACGGGCCGGACGCACCAAATACGCGTGCACATGAGCCATATCGGGCATCCGCTCCTGGGCGATTCGTTATACGGGGGGAGAGCCGCGGGCGGGCTAAGCCATCAGGCGCTTCACGGCGAAAGGCTTATTTTTCCTCATCCATTGACCGGAAAAAAGATCGAGGCGAACTCGCCTTGGCCGGATTGGCTGGATAAGTTGTTTCGCGAAAGGTAGTCCGTCTTTGAAAATGACAGTCATGCTCCCGCTTGCCGGGCCATATAGATAAGTAGTGTATGTGCCATTAGACCAAGCATTCAGTATGAGAAGGGAGGACTTTGGCGTGTCGGATCAATATAACGGATTACGATTTGACGTGTATGAGCGCGTTCATCTGCCCGACGACGTAGCGGCGATAGACGAGTTGGAGGAGATTGAGCTAGTTCCCCGCATTCAGGTGATCGATCAAGGGGACCAAGCCGTCCTTAAGGGACAGCTGCTGCTGAGCGGAGTCTATCGGAGCCAGAACGCGGTCGCAGGGCCGCTAACGCTGGAGCATTGGATTCCGGTGGAAATCTCGTTGCCGATGAATCGGGTGTCGCGACTCGACGATATCTCGATCGAGATCGACAATTTCGACGTCGACCTGATCTCCGCGCGTACCCTCAACGTTACAGGGGTGTTGTCGCTGCGGGGCATTGCCGTCGACCCGGTGGAGGAGCAGTCCGGACAGCTGTGGGAAGAGGAGCCGTTCACCGCGACGCACGAGCGTGACGAAGAGCTCGGCCAGCAAGCCGACGCATTCGCCCAGAATGCCCAGCCTTACGTAACGGACGCGTTCGGCAACATCGTGCAAGGAGGGTACGCCCAGCCAACCTTCGAGCAGCGCGATTACGCGCCGCCGCAGCTCCAAGCGGAGCAGTTTCAGGCCGAGCAGGACGAGCAGAGCTACATAGCGGAGGCGTCGGCCATCGAAAGCGCCGGCACCTACGATGCTCGCGAGATTACGATCTCTTCGCAGCAAACCAGCGGAGACAGCTGGCTGCAGTGGAGCGCGCTAGCCGAATCGGGCCAGAAGCAGCCGTACGCCCAGCACGCTCAGCCGAATCAGGAGGAGCAGCCCGTTCTGGCGCAGCCGTGGATCGCCGAGCCGCAGTACTCGGCTTCCGGCGAGCAAGCGGTCGACCGTCCCGAAGACGCGGAGGTCCAGATAGCCGAAGAAGCTTTCTTTGCGAGCGAGGCCGAAGCCAGCCGGACCGAGCAGCAGCTTGAGGCGTCGATCGCGGAAGAAGCGGCGGAACAAGAGCAGGAGCAGGAAGCGCGGAAGCAGCAGGAGGTCCAAATCGCATTCTCGGCGGGCGGCGAGGAGGCACAAAGCGATGTCGGCTTCCGCGCGCTGCTGCAATCCAGCCGCCGCGAGCAGGCGCTGCGCGAAGCGGCCGAGCAGGTCAGTCAGGAGGAGCAGCAAGCGCTGAACAACTCCAGGACGACCGCGATCGAGGAAGAGATCGAGTGGAAGAAGCTGTTCCTGAGCAAGGCGGAGGACAATGAATTCCGCAAAATCAGAATGTGCATCGTCCAGAAGGAAGAAACGCTGGAGCAGATCGCCGTTCGTTACAGTCTGAATCCCAGGGACATCCTGAATCACAATAGACTGCACGAATCGGCGGTGGAGGAAGGCCAGCTGCTGTATATTCCTTAACGGGAGCAGCGGGCTGCGGGTGTCGAAACCATAGGGATAGAAGAGGCAGTCTGCTTCGGTCATTACGTGACCTAGGCAGACTGCGCTTTTTTTTGACGGCGCCAATAAAGATAAAACGATGGACGGCACAGTTACCCTCCCAATTGTGGTGCATTGCCGATTGTTACAGTTCAAACGGCGGCACTTCGATTAGAAGGTCGGGTTCGTCATGTATTAACGTAATCTGAAACGTACCTCTAATGTCTTTTGTAGCACGACTATGATTATGGCTGGCCCAGTCAGCGATTTGTTCAAGTGCGGCTTTGGTTTCCTCCACTGGCTTCAGCCGTGTGCGATTAATAGCAGGGTAAATCCTAGGTGCGTCTTTTGGTTCAATTTCGAATTGCAAGCAGATGGACCGGTTAGAAAACATTCGATAATCCGTGATCCATCCTCCACTCGATGTAATGACTTCTTTTGCATCATCTATGGCATCATGCCGATTATATTTAGCGACAGCATTGATTCGAATAAAAGAAAGATCATGTATCATATATCCCTTTTCCTCCTAAAAAGCCATGTTGTTGAAGTATTGTCCAATGCCGAAAGGCGTACGCTTTATGATGACACAGGTCTTAGCTTTGTCCAACACCTTTTTCAAAGACGATCGAACACCTGCTTAATCCTCCATTTATAAATTCAATGAACTGATCCTGTTGCAATGGTTTTATCCAGTTCACTCGAGTTATTCACCGCCTATCGCCATATTGTGCCACCTCAGGTTGACTCCGTTCGTTAACAAATGTATGATAGAGCATATGTATGTATATGAAAGACAATGAAGGGGAGTAGCACGCAGTATACCTTCAGAGAGCAGAATCGTTACGCTGAGAGGTTCTGCAGGATTGGACTGCATGCGAGTCGCCCCGGAGTCGCCGCGCTCAAGCGGAACCGACAACGTTATGTCGCGTTTCTTGCCCAGGCGGGGCCGGCCGCAGCCGTTATCTGCTCTAAGTGCCGCAGGCGCAAGCCGGCGGAACAAAGGTGGTACCACGGAAGATAACCTTTCGTCCTTTACGGGCGGGAGGTTTTTTTGAATTCAAAGAAATTCTACGATTTCCAGGGCAAGTACCGCGGCAGAAGAATGAATGGGAGATGAAACGATGTCCGACATGGAGAACAAATCGGCAATGCCTACGACGTACGACCCCAAATCGGCGGAGCAGAAATGGTACTCGTATTGGGTGGAAGGCAATTATTTTCAAGCGGGAAAGAGGAAAGACGCGGAGCCGTACACGATCGTCATCCCTCCTCCTAACGTAACGGGGATGCTGCATATCGGGCATGCGCTCGACTTCACGCTGCAGGACATACTGATTCGCACGAAACGGATGCAAGGCTACGACGCTTTGTGGCTCCCGGGCACGGACCATGCGGGAATCGCGACGCAGACGAAGGTGGAGCAGAAGCTTCGCGAGCAGGGCATATCCCGCCATGACCTGGGCCGGGAAGCTTTCCTGGAGAAGGTGTGGGAGTGGAAGGGCCAATACGCGGACACGATCCGCGCGCAGTGGGCCAAGATGGGGCTGTCGCTGGACTACTCCAGAGAACGGTTCACGCTCGACGAAGGGCTGTCAAAGGCCGTTCGCGAGGTGTTTGTCCGTCTCTACGAGAAGGGCTTGATCTACCGAGGCAAAAAAATCATCAACTGGGATCCCGCCGCCCGCACGGCGCTGTCGGATATCGAGGTCGAATACAAGGAGCTTAACGGGCATCTGTACCACCTCCGTTATCCGCTCAAGGACGGCTCCGGCTTCATCACCGTCGCTACGACGCGTCCGGAGACGATGCTCGGCGATACGGCGGTGGCGGTTCACCCCGAGGATGAGCGCTACGCCCATTTGATCGGTTCCATGATCGTGCTGCCGGTTATCGGCAGGGAAATTCCGATCATCGCGGATGAATACGTAGAGAAGGAATTCGGCTCCGGCGCGGTCAAAATAACGCCTGCCCATGATCCCAACGACTTCGAGGTGGGCGAACGCCACAGCTTGCCGCAAATCATCGTGATGGACGAATCCGGCGTCATGAACGCGGAAGCGGGACCGTACCAAGGACTGGACCGGTTCGAATGCCGCAAGCAGCTCGTCAAGGATTTGCAGGAGCAAGGCGTCTGCGTCCTGATCGAGGACCATGTCCATCAGGTCGGCCATAGCGAGCGCAGCGGCGCGGTCGTCGAGCCTTACCTGTCGACGCAATGGTTCGTGGCGATGAAACCGCTGGCGGAAGCCGCGATCGCGGCCCAGAAGTCGGGCAACGGCGTTCAATTCGTGCCGGAGCGCTTCGAGAAAACGTACCTGAACTGGATCGAAAACGTGCGCGACTGGTGTATTTCCCGTCAGCTTTGGTGGGGACATCGCATACCGGCATGGTATGACGACGCAACCGGCGAGCTTCATGTTTCCCGAGACGACATGAAAGGCGATCATCTACGTCAGGACGGCGACGTTCTTGACACCTGGTTCAGCTCCGCGCTTTGGCCGTTCTCCACGCTTGGCTGGCCGGATGTGACGGAGGATCTGCAGAAATATTACCCGACGAACGTTCTCGTCACGGGATACGATATTATCTACTTCTGGGTGGCGCGCATGATCTTTACCGCCCTGGAATTCACGGATGCGATGCCGTTCAAGGACGTGCTGATGCATGGCCTCGTGCGCGACAAGGACGGACAAAAGATGTCCAAGTCGCTCGGCAACGGCGTGGATCCGCTCGACGTCATCGAGCAATACGGCGCCGACGCCATGCGATTCATGATCTCGACCGGCAGCACGCCGGGCCAAGATCTCCGTTTCCGCTTCGAGAAGGTGGAGCAGGCCCGCAACTTCGCCAACAAAATTTGGAACGCGTCGCGCTTTGCTCTCATGAACCTGGAAGGTTTCACGGCCGCCGACATCAACATCGACGTGAAGCTGGGGACGGCCGACCGCTGGATTCTCCATCGTCTGAACGAGACGGTACGCGACGTTACCCGCCTCATCGACGGGTACGAGTTCGGCGAGACCGGACGCGTGCTCTACAACTTCATCTGGGATGACCTGTGCGACTGGTACATCGAGTTCTCCAAGCTGAGCTTGAACGGAGAAGACGAGGCCGCTAAGCGCGCGACGCAATCCGTGCTCGCGTACGTGCTGGACCGCACGCAGCGCCTCATTCACCCCTTCATGCCGTTTATCAGCGAGGAAATCTGGCAGCATCTGCCGCACGAGGGCGATACGATTACGCTGGCGGCTTGGCCGACTTACGAGACGGCGCTGGAAGCGCCTGACGCGGTCAAGGAGATGGAGCTGCTGATGGAGATGATTCGCTCCATCCGCAATATCCGCGCGGAAGTGAACGTGCCGATGAGCAAGAAGGTCGAGCTCCTGATCAAACCGGCAGGCGAAGCCGAGGAAACCATTCTAAGACGCAACGAAGAGTTCGTGAAGCGGTTCTGCGGAACTTCGCTTCTGGAGATCGGCAGAGCCCTCGCCGCCCCGGACAAAGCGATGACGGCTATCGTGACGGGCGCGGAGCTGTACCTGCCGCTAGCCGGCTTGATCGATATCGCGCAGGAAATCGCGCGGCTCGAGAAGGAGCTTAAGACGCTGATCGGCGAAGTCGAGCGCGTCGAGAAAAAGCTCGGCAACGAAGGGTTCGTCGCGAAGGCGCCCGCCAAGGTGATCGAGGAAGAAAAGGCAAAAATGAACGATTATGCGGAGAAACGCGACAAGGTGCTCGCGCGCATATCGGAACTGCGCGGCTAATCGCCGCGAATAGCGGCAAGGAAGAAGGGTTATGCATGACGGCAGAAGGAAATACGGTGGCAGCGGCAAGTCCGCTGTCCTCCTACTCTGAAGCGGTAGAGTGGATTACGGGGCTTATCCCGTTCGGGATCCGTCCGGGGCTGGAACGGATCGAAGCGCTGATGGATAGGCTCGGCAATCCGCATCGCCGCCTCAAGTTTATTCACGTGGCGGGAACGAACGGCAAAGGCTCGACCTGCGCTTTTCTGACCAGCGCCTTGATCGAAGGCGGTTATGACGTCGGAACGTTTACGTCGCCTTATATCACGAAGTTTACGAACAGATTTCAATACAACGGAATCGATATCGGAGAAGAGACGCTAGTCGACCTCGCGAACCAGCTGCGTCCGCATGTCGCGGCGATCGCGGAGACGGAGCTGGGCTCGCCGACGATGTTCGAGGTCTCGACGGCGCTTGCCATCCTCTTCTTCGCCAAGGTGACGTATCCCGATTACGTCGTATGGGAGACCGGCCTCGGAGGCAGGCTGGATGTGACGAATATCGTGTATCCGGTTCTCTCCATCATTACGAATATCGGTCATGATCATATGGATCGGCTTGGCGATTCGCTCGAGGCGGTGGCTGCGGAGAAAGCCGGCATCATTAAGCCGGGCGTGCCCGTGGTTAGCGCGGCCACGCAGCCGGAAGTGATCGACGTGCTTCGACGCGCGGCCGAGGACCGCAAGTCGACGTTCTATCTGCTCGGCGAGAAGTTTAGCGAGCATGCGATCGACGTGCGCGAGGATGAACAATCGTTCCGCTTCGAAGGCTTGTTCCGCCATATCGATTTCCTTGCGATCACGCTTAACGGAGCCCATCAGCGCACGAACGCGGCGACCGCCGTCATGGGACTCGAGGTGCTGCGGCAATACGGCGCTCTCGTATTGGACGACGAAGCGCTTCGCGAAGGTCTTCGCAAGGCGGCATGGCCGGGAAGGCTGGAGATGGCAAGCCGCGAGCCCCGTATCCTGATCGACGGAGCGCATAATCCGGAAGGCGCGGAGACGCTTGCCGGAGCGTTGAAGTCGACGTATTCGTACAAAAAGCTGCATGTGATGATGGGGATGCTGGAGAATAAGAATCATCGGGAGACAATTAAGCATATACTACCAATAGTGGATACGCTTATCTTGACCGAACCCGATTACCGCATGCGAATGGAAGCGCAGGAACTGGCCGTTATCGTGCGGGAAATGCGCGAAAGCATGCCCGAGATTCCTCTTGCAGAGATCGTCATAGAGAAGGACTGGCAGCAAGCATTAAACAAATTACAGCAATTAACCGGGAACGGGGATCTCGGGGTCGTGACGGGGACGCTATATTTGATAGCGGACGTGCGCGCTGCCCTGCTGACCGGCTCGGCTGCTGAAAAAGGTTGGTGAACCGTCTTTGAACAGTGCAGAACACGTTCATTTCATCGGAATCGGCGGTTACGGAATGAGCGCGATCGCCCGCGTTATGTTGGAGATGGGGTATAAGGTAACCGGTTCGGACGTCGCCCGGCAGGAGCTGACCGAGAAGCTGGCCGCCAAGGGGGCGGACATCTTTATCGGCCATCAGCCCGAGCATGTAAAAGGCGCGGACCTCGTCGTGTATTCCACGGCGCTTACAAGCGACAACGTGGAGCGCAAAGCGGCCGAAGCGCTCAATATTCCCGTCTTGCATCGGTCGCAGATGCTGGCGAGGCTGATGAACGCCGGCAAAGGCGTGGCCGTAGCCGGAGCGCACGGCAAAACGACGACGTCGTCGATGATCGCTCTCGTCATGGAAACCTGCGGAATCGATCCGACTTACATTATCGGGGGGGAGATCGTCAACGTCGGCACCAACGCGAAGGCGGGCAAAGGCGAATACGTCGTTGCCGAAGCGGACGAAAGCGACGGCTCCTTCCTGCATTACCACCCGGCGATGGCGATCGTCACGAATATCGAACCCGACCATCTGGAAAATTACGATGGGGATTTCGAGAAATTAAAGTCGGCATACGTGCAGTTCTTAAGCCAGGTAAGAGAAGGCGGCAGAGCGATCGTCTGCGCGGACGATCCCATCATCCGCGAGCTGCTGCCCAAAGTGTGGGGCGCGGATAACGGCCTCCGCGAGTCCGCCGTCGTCACTTACGGCATCGAGGAGGATGCGTCCTACAAGGCGGACAATATCGTGCTGGGAGACCGCAAGGTTTCCTTCGATATAAGCCGGCAAGGCGTCTTGCTCGGCAGCGTGGAGCTGTCCGTACCGGGCATCCATAACGTGTACAACGCGATGGCTACCGTCATCACTTGTTTGGAAGCGGGACTGTCGTTCGAGGCGGTCAAGGACGCGATCAAATCGTTCCGTGGCGCGAAACGCAGATTCCAAGTTCTGGGAGAAATCAACGATATTCTCGTCATCGACGATTACGCCCATCACCCGACGGAAATCCAAGCGACGATCAGCGCCGCCAAAGCCACGGGCAAGCGGATTATCGCGGTGTTCCAGCCTCAACGTTATACGAGAACGTTTTTCTTGTTCGAGCAATTCAGCAGGGCGTTCCCCGAAGCGGATCAGGTCATCATCACGGACATCTATTCGCCGGCGGGAGAGAAACAAATCGAAGGCGTGAACTCCGGCAAGCTCGTCGAGCTGATCCGAAGCAACAGCCATGCCAGCGCCGAATATATTCCGACCAAGGAGGAAGTGCTGGAAGCGCTGAAAGCCAGAGTCGTCCCGGGCGATCTAGTCATTACGATGGGCGCCGGCGATATTTGGAAGGTGGCCGACGCGTTAGCCCGTTCCCTTGCCGAATCCCACTCCAAATCCTTATAACGCCTTGAGGCGTCAGATAGAGCCATTTCGACGACCGCCGTACGGCGGCCGCTCGAGACGGCTCTTCTTTTTGTTGACTTCTTTTTGTTGACTTCGATCGGCCGAATGTTCTCTCGTCATAACTCTCTCATTGCGTTCATAGACTAGTAGCAGACCAGGTAGAGGAGAGATCGACATGAAACCGAACAATCGAATCACCTATCGCTTCGACGTTCCGGAGACCAAGCAACCCGAGAAGGACAAGCCCGAGAGACGAATCGAGGTTCTGCGCGAGCAGGACTTCACGCCATATGTAGACGCCGCCGGACAAGCAACATCTTCCAAAAACAACGTTGTACCCTTATATCAGCAATCGAGTTCGAATGTTATAGACGAAGCGCAGCCTTGGCATAATGCCTATCAGGAGGATATCGGCGCTCTGGAGCAGCTGATTCGCGAAGCGAATCCGGGCAGCGCATCAATGGATGGCGGCGACGTCCCCAAGGAAAGCGGAGCTGTGAGCTCTGCTACCGTCAAAGGGGCGGACGAGCAATGGATCCCGATCCGAGCGGAGGCGATGCTGCCTCCGCATCAGCTTCAGCCGACTCCCTCCGCGTCGACGAAGTCCGATCGCTTGCTTATTGCGTCCGAAGACGGAGTTTCGGAACGCCGGGTGGTTCAGCCGTTCGATTTGGACGTGGCGGAGACGGGGGGCGCTAACCTGCCGCAGCTCGGCGGAATGTCCTGGGATGGAAGCGCGACCTCGCGAACGCCGGCGATTTCGCGCCGCTCCGGCGGCAAAGGCCCCTCATGGCTGCATGTATTCCTCTCGGTGGGCGGGGCGCTTGCGACGGGCGCCATATTCGGGTATTTGATTTTGTCCCTGTTCACGGGCGCAACCGTTTGGACAAGCGGAGAGAAGCCGGCCAATGGGGAGAACGTGCCCGTCGCGCAGACGGAAACCCGCGAGCCGATCGGATTGGACGATCTCGGTGGAACCTCCCGGAACGGAGGCGAGGAGAAGGGAGGGAACGAATCCGCGCTGCCGGCCGCCACGGTTAACTTGGGCAGCCTTGCCCGGACGTACACCTTGCTGCAGTTCGGCCTGTTCAGCAACGCGGAGGGTCGGGATGCGGCCATCAAACAGCTGAGGGACGGCGGCTTAGCCGCCGCCGCGATGAAAACCGCGGAAGGCTATCGCGTCTACGCGGGAATCGCCTTGGACGGGAACAAAGCAGGCCTTATCAGCTCGGGCTTGCCGGACATCGTGCTGTACAAGAAGGAAGTTGCCGTGCAGGCCCCCGAGCGGCTTCCCTTCGCCGGCGGCGAGGAGACGGCTCTTGCTTTCTTCACCTCGACGAACGACCTGATCGCCGCGTGGTCCGACTTGGTTGTCGCGCAGCTGGAGCAGCCGTCGCTCTCCCCGCTAGGCTCCGTCGCCGCGGAGGGCTGGCGGTCCCGGCACGAGCAATGGACGGCGCATGCCTCGGCGATGAAGGAAGGCATACCCGATCCGACCGGCGAAACGTACTATGCCAAGCTTCGGACTGCGATCGATAACGCGGCGGCAGCGATGACCGAATACGACAAAACTCCTTCGAAAGCCCATCTATGGTCTGCGGAGTCGGCGTTGATGGAAGCGGTGCTCGCGCAAAAAGAATGGTTTGAGTCTTCGAGCGCATTGTAAACGGAGGGGTTCCTGCGTATAATGGAATCAGGTGTCATTTCGTGGCGAGAGGGACGTAAACGATGAAAAAAAACGGATGGATACTTTTTTTGTTTATATTGCTCGGGATGATCGCGGGAGCGCTGGTCGCAAGGTGGCTGGAATCCGTACCGGGCGTATCCTTCCTGACGAAGACGATAGCTACGACTTGGTCGCCGAACGTCGATCTGTACGTGCTTAGTCTCGATATGTCGATTTCGCTGCAGATCAGTCTGCTCAGCATCGTCGGAGCGGGCATCGCGATATGGTTGTACCGCAAAATGTAAGTGCTGCGCGTTAACGATAGCGCCGCAGCTGCGGATAATGATCGATCCGCAGAAGGAGCAAGCCTCTATGAACGATAATGTCATTAACCAAGCACCGATAAGCCGGCTCGTGCTGGCTTCATCGTCTCCGCGCCGGAAGGAACTGGTCGCATCTTTGGCCCTTTCCTTGCCGGTTTCTATTTTGTCTACGGATACGGACGAGAGCTACGACCAGGATTGGACGCCGCAAGAGGTCGTCGAGAGGCTAAGTCTTCGCAAAGGTTTGGCGGCAGAGGCGATGCTGGCGCAGTCGGGCGATGTACGGCCCGGAACGCTTATTCTTGCCGCGGACACGATCGTCGTCTTGGACGGCAACGTGCTGGGCAAGCCGGCCGACGACGACGAAGCCTTCGGAATGCTGGCATCCCTGCAAGGCAGAACGCACGAAGTCTATAGCGGCATCGCGCTTATTGAAGCCGGCACGGATAGCCGGATCTCGGCAAGCCGCAGAACCGGAGTAGCGATGAAGCATCTCGGCGAGGAGAGAATCCGCAGATACGTCGCTTCCGGCGAGCCGCGCGACAAGGCCGGCGCATATGGCATCCAAGGGTTAGGCGCAACGCTGGTAGAATCGATCGAAGGCTGTTATTTTAACGTAGTCGGCCTGCCGCTGTCGCTTTTGTCCGATTTACTGAAGAGATTTGACGTTTACACGTATTGAATCCAAGGGTTGGGGATGGGATAATTATGGAAATACATAATCATGTATTGCGTGATGTCCCCCATGAAGAACGTCCGAGAGAGCGCATGATGCGATATGGGGCGGAAGCGCTCAGCCATGCTGAGCTGCTTGCGATTTTGTTGAGAACGGGAACCAGGAAGCAGTCGGCCGTCCATCTGGCGGGTTCGATTCTTCGCCAATGCGGCAGCTTGCGGGGATTGCTTGATATGAGCCATGAGGAGATGACGGCCATTAACGGCGTTGGTCCTGCCAAAGCGCTGCAGCTGCGCGCAGGCATCGAGCTCGGCAGGCGAATGATCAGAAGCCGGATCGACGATATCGTGACGGTCCGCAGGCCCAAGGATGCGGCCGATTACGTCATGGAAGAGCTTCGATACCTCGATAAGGAGCATTTCGTTTGTCTGTTCCTGAACACCAAAAACGGAATTATTGCCCGGGAAACATTGTCCGTCGGAACGCTTAACGCGTCGCTCGTACATCCCAGGGAAGTGTTCAGAGCCGCCATTAAACGCAACAGCGCCTCCGTGATTTGCGCTCATAACCATCCCAGCGGAGATCCTGCCCCAAGCCCGGAAGACATCGCGCTCACTGGCCGTCTTGCGGAAGCAGGGCGGTTGGTCGGAATAGAAGTGTTGGATCATATCGTCATCGGCGATGGCAGGTTCGCGAGTTTGAAGGAACTTGGTCATATGTAATATAATATTTATTGCGTCATCAAAAAGCAGATTTGGTATTGCATTTAAACGGAATTGCGGGAATTAGAAGGGAGCAACAACATGTTCGGAAGAATGAACAGGGATTTGGGAATAGACCTAGGAACAGCTAATACGCTGGTATACGTGAAAGGCAAGGGAATAGTCGTGAGGGAGCCATCCGTGGTCGCCCTGCGTACCGATACAAAAACGATAGAAGCGGTCGGCGAGCAAGCCAAAAAGATGATCGGCAGAACGCCTGGCAACATCCGCGCCGTGCGTCCCATGAAGGACGGAGTCATTGCGGACTTCGAGACGACGGCCACCATGATCAAATATTTTATCCGTTCCGCGCAGAAGCAGCGGTCGTTGTTCCCGCGCCACCCGAACGTGATGGTATGCGTGCCGTCCGGCATTACGGCCGTCGAGCAACGGGCCGTGGAGGACGCGGCTAAGCAAGCCGGCGCGAGGGAAGCGTATACGATCGAGGAGCCGTTTGCCGCTGCCATCGGCGCCGATCTTCCCGTATGGGAGCCTACGGGCAGCATGGTGGTGGACATTGGCGGCGGAACGACGGAAGTGGCCGTGATTTCGCTAGGCGGCATCGTAACAAGCCGTTCCATCCGGGTAGCCGGAGACGAGATGGACGAAGCCGTTATCCAATATATCAAGCGCCTGTATAATCTGATGATCGGCGAAAGAACGGCAGAGCAGCTCAAGATGGAGATCGGATCCGCGCTTCAGCTTGACAAGCCGGAGACGCTCGAAATTCGCGGCCGCGACCTCGTGTCGGGCTTGCCCAAGACGCTTGCCATTACATCGGACGAAATTACGGACGCTTTGATGGATACCATCAACGCCATCGTGGAAGCCGTAAAGGTGACGCTCGAGAAGTGTCCGCCGGAGCTGTCCGCGGATATTATGGATCGCGGCATCGTGCTGACGGGCGGAGGCGCGCTGCTTCGCAATCTGGACAAGCTGCTGCAACGGGAAACCGGCATGCCGGTCATCGTGGCCGACAACCCGCTGGATTGCGTCGCGATCGGCACGGGCCGTTCTCTTGATAACATACATTTGTTCAAGAGCAGAGGCTCTTCGAACCGCTCGAAGCGATAAGACGTTAGGCAGAATCACGGATTTGGGACAGGCAGGTGATCGGGCTGTTTAATTTCATGAGAAATAAGCGCGTGTTTATGCTGATGATCGGATTTATACTGTTTATCGCGATCATCGGCTTCTCGCTTAGCGATCGCAAAGAGCTGACCTGGCCGGAGAAGTTCCTGAAGGACACCTCCGGCTTCGTGCAGCAGTGGTTCTACAAGCCCGCTGGTTACATAGCGGGCTTCTTTGAGGATATTCGCGACTTCCGGACCATCTACGAAGAGAACGAGAGGCTTCGCATCACGGCCGCGGCGTATGCGCGCGATAAGGTGGATTATAATTTCATACGGAAAGAAAACGAGCGGTTGAAGGAAGAGCTCAATTTCACCGAGCAGCAGAAGCAATTAAACAATTACAAGTATCTCATCGCGCAGGTCATATCCGTCAGCAACGACGCGAATAACCGGACGATGACGATCAATCTGGGCTCCGAGCACGGCGTCAAGAAAAACATGGCCGTTACGACGGTCGACGGTCTTGTCGGACTCGTCAACTCGGTTACGCCGTTTACGTCCGCCATCACGCCGATTACGGAGCTTAACGAATCGTCGCCGACGTTCAATTCCATTGCCGCGACGATCGAAGGGCGCGAGGACGAATCTTTTGGCATCCTTAGCAGCTACGATAAAGAAACCCGCCGGATCATCATGACCCGCATAGCGGAGAACGACAAAATGGAAATCGGGGACAACGTCATTACGTCCGGATTAGGCGGCGTATATCCTCGTGGTCTAAAGATAGGCACGGTGGAGACGAAGCAGGTCGGCGACTTTGGCCTCACCTACACGGCGAACGTCAAGCTGTCGGCCAGCTTTGACCATCTCGCCGAGGTGTTCGTGGTACAAGTGCCGGACACCCAGGAGTCCGGGCAATGAGCATGAACCGAATCGTCGCGCTTATGCTGCTTCTGTTCGTAATTGAAGGCTCGCTCATGCCCTGGATCATACCGGAAGGCTTCGGCGACCGGATTATTCCGCACTTTATATTTGTTTTCGTGTTATTCTCGGCGCTTTACGGCAATCGCCATCAAGCGCTGCTGCTGGGCGCGGGCTTCGGGCTGCTGCAGGACGTCGTTTATTTCGGCCAGCTGCTGGGGCTTAACTTCTTCGCGATGGGACTTCTGGGCTACTTCACCGGCGTCTTGCTGGAACGCAAGCGGGCGACGGTCATGATGGCGATTACGGTCATCGGATTCGCTTGCATTCTGTATGACTCCTCCTTGTTCTTTATCTACAAGGTGTTCCGAATCACGGGAGCCTCCTATGCCTGGGCGCTGCTCAACCATATCCTCCCCAGCTTGTTCCTGCAATTGGCGTTCGCGCTGGCTTGTTACGTGCCGGTTCGGCGCATGTTCGAATCGCGAAAAGACGCGGGAGAAAGCGGAGAAGAGGAATAATGGACGGACCCATGCAGGAATTCGGGCCACGCATTCAGAATTGATTAGGTTGGGGAGGGACAAACGTGACCGAGAAGCAACATATCATGATAAAAGGCGTCAAGGAAGGTCTTCTGTTCCTTCTCGACGATCAATGCGCCTTCGATGCGCTGGTAGCCGAAATGAAGCACAAGCTGGAGAAAACGCATCAGCAGCTGCTGACGGGACCGCTCGTACACATACATGTTAAACTGGGGTCCAGAATCATTACGGACGAACAGAGGGAGCAGCTCTCAAGCATCATCGGAGCGCAAGGGAATCTGATGATCCAGTCGATGGAGACTGATCCGAAGGCGTTGCCGGGGACGGGCAAGGATATCCCGAACCTGCAAGCGATAACGTCCATCGTTCGCTCGGGGCAGACGCTCGAGCATGATGGCGACCTCTTGCTCATCGGCGACGTCAACCCGGGCGGCACGTTATTGTGCACGGGAGACATCTACGTCATGGGAGCGCTTAGGGGAATGGCTCATGCCGGCATAGGGGGGCGGAGCGACGTCATTATCGCGACTTCTCTGATGAGACCGACCCAATTGCGCATCGCCAATGTGGTCAGCAGGCCGCCGGAAGAGTGGCTCACCTTGGATTCGGCGATGGAATTCGCCTATCTGAACGAAGGACAAATGCAGATCGACAAGCTGTCGCAGCTATACCGCATCAGGCATAATCCTATCCTATTTAAAGGAGTGTAGAGCATGGGAGAAGCGATCGTTATCACATCAGGCAAAGGCGGAGTCGGCAAAACGACGACATCGGCCAATATCGGAACCGCGCTTGCGCTGCTTGGCAAAAAAGTGTGCATGGTCGACACCGATATCGGCCTTCGCAACCTTGATGTCGTAATGGGGCTCGAGAATCGAATCATTTACGATTTGGTCGACGTTGCGGAAGGCAGATGCCGCCTGAATCAGGCGCTGGTCAAGGACAAACGGTTCGACGAGCTGTATATGCTGCCTGCGGCGCAAACCAAGGACAAGGATTCGGTCAAGCCCGAGCAGATTCGCAATATGGTGCTCGAGCTGAAGCAGGATCACGATTACGTCATTATCGACTGTCCGGCGGGCATCGAGCACGGCTTCCGCAACGCGATCGCCGGGGCGGATCGCGCCATCGTCGTGACGACGCCCGAGAACGCGGCGGTGCGCGACGCCGATCGCGTGATCGGACTGCTCGAAGGCAATAAAATTCCTTCCAAGCTCATCATCAACCGCATTAGGCCGGCCATGATGAAAAACGGCGAGATGCTGGACATCGACGAGATCTGCCAGGTGCTGGCGATCGACCTGCTTGGCATCGTGCCGGACGACGAGAAGGTCATTACGGCGGCCAACAACGGGGAGCCGACCGTCATGAATCCGACGTCCCGCGCGGCGATCGCATACCGCAATATCGCCCGCCGCATACTGGGGGATATGGTTCCGCTCATGGTGCTGGACGAAAAGGCGGGAGCGTTCAAGCGGTTCCGGAAGTTCCTCGGAATAGGATGATGGACTCGTGCTTAATAAAATAAAGAAACTCGACTGGGGCATCCTGCTCATTCTAGCTTGTCTGGCCGCGGCCAGCGTCGTCGCGATCCACAGCGCCACGGAGGGCACCAGGTTCGAAGGCTCCGATGTGAGACAGCTCATTTTTTACGGTTTGGGATTTGTCGTGGCCATCTTTTCGGTATTGTTCGATTACAGGATCGTGCTCAAGATTTGGCACGTGCTCTACGGAATCGGCGTCGCCTCGCTCATTCTGGTCTACTTCTTCGGAGTGGAGATCAACGGCGCCAAGGGATGGTTCGAGCTGCCGGGAGGGCTGTCTATTCAGCCCGCGGAGATCGTCAAGATCGTTCTCATTATCGGCATTGCGTTCCTGATGGGCAGGCGTCAGGGCGACAAGCTGAACTTCTCAAGCGATTTGCTTACGATCGGCGCGTTTGCGTTCCTGCCGTTTATGCTCGTCATGATCCAGCCCGACCTTGGCAACGCGATTATCTATCTCGTCATCGTCATCGGGATGTTATGGATCGGCAACGTCAAATATACGCATGTCGCGATCGGACTTGGCGCGGTAGTCGCGGGAATCGTGCTTTTTATGTTCCTGTTCAACGCGTTTAACACGGAGATCAAAGATTTTCTAGCAGAACATAAGAAGATTCACTGGTATGAGCGAATCAATACGTTCGTGAATCCCGAAGAAGCGTCGGCAGACAGCAAGCATCAGTCCATGTACGCCCAGATCGCGGTCGGCTCCGGCGGCCTCAGCGGCGACGGCTACATGAACGGCAAGCTCAAGAACGGCGGATACATTCCCTATACGTACTCGGATTCCATCTTCGTCGTGATCGGCGAGGAATTCGGCTTTCAGGGAGCGGCGCTGCTGCTCTTGCTGTACTTCCTGCTAATCTATCGCATGATCATCATCGCGTTCAAATGCTACGATAGGCGAGCCTCGTTCATCGTCATCGGGATCGTCTCGATGTTCGTGTTCCAGGTGTTCCAAAATATCGGGATGATGATCGGCTTAATGCCGATCACGGGCATCACGCTGCCGTTCGTCAGCTATGGCGGCACGTCGCTGCTGCTCAATATGCTGTCGATCGGACTCGTATTCAGCATCAAGGCGCATCAAGAGGTGTACGAGCTCGTCGAATAACGGGATGGGACAGAAAATTTAACGGCGGTGCCAAGGGGTTGATCCCGGCATCGCCGTTTCTTATTGCTTACGATGGCGTATCACGCTCGAACCGGCACCTCATTGCGACCGTCCGCATACTTGTCCCGCCGTGCTCATACAGATGGTAGTAGGACGAGGTTGCAAGGAGGATGCTGAGATGGGATTAAGAGATGATGTGAGGCAACGAAGGCACGAGAAAATAAAGTCGCTGCTCGAAGAGTACGCAGCCAAGCAAGAGGGCGGCGAGGCGCCCCTTCAGGCGACGGCGCACATGGCGAAGGAAGAGAAGAGAGGAAAAAACGAGCCGAATCGACGGGCGAGAACGGAAGAGGAGACGCATCTGGTGTTCCCGACCGCACCGCCCGCGGCGACCGATCGGGAGAGCTCATCCGGACAAGGACAGGATCCGGAGCTCGCATGGAAGCGGAATCCGAATCCCTGGTCCGCATGGGACGAAGAGACCGCGCAAGGCGGAGCGCCGCGCAGCTTTGTCAGGCAGACGCGCACCTATGACGATTCCGGCAATCCGCCGCGGGGCGGCTGGAGCCGATTCCGGCGGGGGCTGCGATGGAAGGCGGTCGCCGCGCTGCTCGTTTTCGGCGGCATCTACGGGATGTTCCACTATCAAGCGGATTGGGCCCAGCGGGGGCAGCAGATCGTCAAGCAGGCGTTGACCGACGAATTTGACTTCGCCGCGGCCGCCGTTTGGTATAAGCAGGCTTTCGCCGGCGCGCCATCGTTTATTCCGATGTTCCAGGGCGATTCCTCCGGAGCCGTGGGCGTGGACGGCGGCGTATCGGGAACGATCGTCGTTCCGATCGAAGGCGCGTCGCTCATCCGCACCTTTGCGGAGACGCTGAACGGCGTCGAGCTGGCAGGCGACTCCGAGGCGCCGGTAGCGGCGGCGGAGACGGGCAGGGTCATCATGGTGACGGAAGAGCAGGTCCTCATCCAGCATGCCAACAATCGCGTGTCCGTCTATGGCAAGCTCGGCGGCACGAACGTGACGGTGAACGACTGGGTGGAGGCCGGCGATGCCATCGGGAAGCTGAAAAAGGCGAACGAAAGCGGCCAAAGCCTGCTCTACTTCTCCGTCAAGCAAGACGACCGGTACATGGACCCGCTAGAAGTGATTACGCTTGATTAAGTGGCGAGGCATCGCTTGGTCGGTTCATCCGCTATTCGTCATGGTCATGCTGGCGTCCGCCGTGACCGGCTATTTCGCCGAATTGGCCGTCTTGTTCTTAATCGTGCTCGTCCATGAGCTCGGGCACGTGTTCGCGGCCCGGGGGCTGGGCTGGCGAATCAGGGAGATCAAGCTGCTGCCGTTCGGAGGCGTCGCGGAGGTGGAAGCGGGCGGTGCCAGCGCGAGGGAAGAGGCGCTGGTCGCCATCGCGGGACCGCTGCAGAACGTTTGGATGGGGGCGCTGGCATGGTGCTGCGGCGCCTTGGGCTTATGGAACGAGCCATGGTCGGACTATGTGGTCCAAGCGAATCTGATGATCGCTTTATTTAATCTGCTGCCCATCCATCCGCTCGACGGCGGAAAGCTGACGCATGCGCTGCTGAGCGTATTTGTCGATTATTACCGCACCCTGCTCTGGTCGTCCCGGCTAAGCCTGGCGTTCAGCCTGGTCATGATCGTCGGCGCGGCCGCGCCGCCGTGGTTTGGCCGGGATCAAGGCATCCAGCTGAATCTGCTCGTCGTCGGCGTGTTTCTGCTGCTTAGCAATTGGACGTATTACCGCAATGTGCCGTATTTGTTCGTACGTTTCTTGACGCATCGCCATAGAGCCGTCTCGGAAGCGCTCGACCGGGGGCGGAAGGCCACGCCGATTATCGTGAGCGGGGAGCAGTCGATTTTGTCCGTCGCCAAGCGGTTAAATCGCGAACGCTACCACTTGGTCTACGTGATGGAAAAGTCGGGCAGAGACTTGCGCGTGCTGGCCGAGCAGCAAATCGTGGAGAGCTGTCTCTCGGGGTTGAATCCTAATCGTGCAGTCCGCGAGCTTTTGGGCTAGAATAGAGGTATCTCAACACAAAGGGCGGATACGGTTATGAAGCAAATGCTGATGCACGTGGAAGGCGATACGCTGCAAACGGCCGTTCTGGAGAACGGGCAGCTGACGGAGTTTTTTATGGAGCGATCGGGCGGTGCCAGCCTCGTCGGCAACATTTACAAGGGCAAGGTCGTTAACGTGCTCCCGGGCATGGACGCGGCCTTTGTCGATATCGGAATCGGCAAAAACGCCTTCTTGTACATCGACGACATGCTGCATCCGCATGCGGATAAGCAACCGAAGAGCAAGCCGGCCATTCGCGAGCTGGTACAGCCCGGGCAGGATCTGATCGTGCAGGTGGTCAAAGATCCGCTTGGCGGCAAAGGAGCGCGCGTGACGACGCACTTCAACCTGCCCGGCCGTTGGCTGGTCTATCTGCCGTTCGCGGACTATGTCGGGGTGTCCAAGAAGGTGGCGAGCGAAGCGGAGCGCGAGCGGCTGCGCGTGGCGGGAGAGCGGATCAGGCTGGACGAGGAAGGCATCATCATGAGGACAGCGGCAGAAGGAGAGGAGCTGGAGTCGCTGCAGGCGGACGTCGCCAAGCTTCGCGGGCGGTGGAGATCGATCGGGGAGAAGGCTGCGGGAGCCGTTGCGCCGGTCATGCTCCATTGCGAGGAAGGGCTGCTGCACCGGGTCATCCGAGACACGTTCTCTGCCGACATGGACGAGCTCTGGATCGATCATTCGGCGCGGTTCGGAGAAGCGGCGGAGCTGCTGCGCGACATTTCCTCCTCGTTCGACGGCCGGGTCAAGCTGTACCGCGGCGGCGGGGGCCGGGGCATCTTCCAGGAGTTTCGGGTATCGGAGCAGATCGAGGCGGCCTTCTCCAAGCGCATTCCGATGCAAAGCGGCGGCTATCTCGTATGGGAAGAGACGGAGGCGCTTACCGTCGTCGACGTGAATACGGGCAAATTCACCGGATCCGACAATTTGGAGGATACCGTGTTCCGAACGAACTTGGAGGCGGCTTCGTTAATCGGAAGGTTGCTGCGGGTGCGGGACGTCGGCGGGATCGTCATCGTCGATTTTATCGATATGGTGCGCGAGGACAGCCGGTCCAAGGTGCTGGCTCGCATGGCGGAGGAAGCGCGGCGCGACGGCACCAAGACCTCGATCGTCGGGTGGACCCGGCTCGGGCTGATGGAGATCACCCGCAAGAAGGCGCGATTGAACGCCGGACATCATCTTGCCCAACGAATTTCGGAAAAATAAACTTGAACCCCATCGCCGGGTATGGTAGACTGTTTTGGTGTATGTTACGTATCTATGGTTTGTAATGTACAGGTACCGCTCCGAACAGGTTTACATAAGCGCATCGCTTCGGCGAATGCCACCTGCCTCAGGCGAGTCTTCGAAAACAAGGAGGTGCACCTATCATGTTCGCAATTATCGAAACTGGCGGCAAGCAATACAAAGTTCAGGAAGGCGATGTTATCTACATCGAGAAACTGAACGGCAGCGAAGGCGAAAGCGTAACGTTTGATCGCGTTCTGGCCGTATCCGGCAAGGACGGTCTCGTTACCGGCGCTCCGGTCGTATCCGGCGCTACGGTTACAGGCAAAGTCGAGAAACACGGCAAAGGCCAAAAGATCATCGTTTACAAATACAAAGCCAAAAAGAACTACCGTCGCAAGCAAGGCCATCGTCAGCCTTACACGAAAGTAACGATCGAGAAGATCCAAGCGTAAGCGGAGGATCGGATCATGATCGCGATTACGTTCGTGCGGGACGGGGCTGACAGACGCATCGTATCGTTTGCGGTCGAAGGACATGCTAAATATGCGAAGCCCGGCAAGGACATCGTCTGCGCCGGCGTGTCGGCGGTATCGGTCGGCACGGTTAATGCGATTGAAACACTTGCGGGTATCGAGCTGCCCGCCACGATGAAGAACGGCTGGCTGTCATCGGATGTTCCGGTTCTGGATGATGCGGAAGCGGACGGACGCGTGCAGCTGCTGCTCGAAAGCATGGCCGTGATGCTCGAGACGATCGCTACATCATACGGCAAGCACGTCGTTATACGGGAGCAGCTTCGATAAGCCGGCTCCGCGTAAGCGGCGAATCCACTCGCGGAAGGAGGGGTACACCATGTTGAAACTGAATCTTCAGTTGTTCGCATCCAAGAAGGGCGTAGGTTCCACAAAGAACGGACGCGATTCGCAGTCGAAGCGCCTCGGCGCTAAACGCGCGGACGGCCAAGTGGTAACGGGCGGAAGCATCTTGTTCCGTCAACGCGGAACGAAGATCCACCCGGGAACGAACGTAGGCATCGGCAAGGACGATACGCTGTACGCGAAAGTAGACGGCGTCGTCAAGTTCGAGCGTCTGGGTCGCGATCGCAAGAAAGTGAGCGTATACCCTGTTGATCAAGCTCCTGTTGCAGCTGCAGTAGAAGCCTAAGTCGCAACTATAAGCCCCGGCCAGCTTTGCTTGGTCCGGGGCTTTTGTTATGGCATGGAGACATAAGGGGCAGAGCGGCGCTTTATGAGCTAAGCCGCGCGGTTTTTAGCTGGTGACCGTCTTGGACGGGCATGATATACTGGGGAAGCTAGCATTTCCTGAGAAGGCAGGTTCTGGGCAATGATACCCAAGACATCGGCAAAACATTATGTCGCGGCGACGGCGATCTTGCCTTCGGCCGCGCTATTGATCTGGCCAGGCGTCCGCTTGCTTGTTGCAGGCAGCTTGTTATGGATCGCCGCCGCCGCGATTTATTGGATACGTACCGAACGCGCCGCGCACCGTGAACGGTTATCGGGGACGATAGCCGCCATGCAGGCATCGGGCGTCCGCACGCTTAACCATCATCGCCATGACTGGATGAACGATCTCCAAGTGTTATACGGATACATCCGACTCGGCAAGCTGGATAAGACGGTTGGCTACGTGGAGAAAATAAGGGAAAGAATGAATGCTGAAAGCTCGATATCGAAGCTGGGCGTTCCTTCGTTGATAAGCTATATACAATCGTTCCGCACGATAACGAACTCGCTGGCGCTTGAAGTCGAAATCGAGGGCAACGTGAATTTGCTGGAGCTGGGGCAGCAAGCGGAGAGCGCGGCGGAGACGCTTATACATACGATTAACGCCTATCGTATGGCGGCAAAGCCGAGATCGGGCGAGGAGGCGGTATTGCGGCTGCGTCTTTCGGCCGATGCCGGGACGTTGTACGCGGCCTTCCGCTACGATGGCGAGCTTGTCAATGCGGAGCATTGGAACCAAAAAATGAAAGAGCAGTTGAGAGGCGCGCCGCTCACGAAGGTCTCGGGGGAGCAATCGTATAACGAGGTTGTGCTCAAGGCGGAGCTGCGCGAGCTGGGCGCTTGAACGGAGGCATTACATGTTTGTCGACAAGGCAAAAATATTCGTAAAAGGCGGCGACGGAGGAGACGGAATCGTATCCTTCCGCCGGGAAAAATACGTGGAGAACGGCGGTCCTGCCGGCGGAGACGGCGGCAACGGGGGAGACTTGATCTTCCGCGTCGACGAGGGTCTGCGCACGCTTATGGACTTCCGCTACCAGAAGCACTTTAAGGCGGAGCGCGGCGAGCGGGGCAAGGTGAAGACCATGCACGGCGCGAGCGCGGAGGACACGATCGTGCGCATCCCGCCTGGCACGGTCATCATCGACGACGATACAAACGAAATCATCGCGGATATGACGCGCCATGGACAACAGGTGGTCGTGGCGAAGGGCGGACGCGGCGGACGCGGCAATTGCAGGTTCGCGACGCCAACCAATCCGGCTCCTTACATTTCGGAGAACGGACAAGAAGGCCAAGAGAGATGGATCGTCCTGGAGCTTAAAGTGATGGCGGACATCGGTCTGGTCGGCTTCCCGAGCGTAGGCAAGTCAACCTTGCTGTCCGTCGTATCGGGCGCCAAGCCCAAGATCGGCGCTTACCACTTCACGACGATTACGCCGAATCTCGGCGTTGTCGACGTCGGCGACGGACGGAGCTTTGTCATGGCGGATTTGCCCGGCTTGATCGAAGGCGCGCACGAGGGCGTCGGACTGGGCCACGAATTCCTTCGCCACGTCGAGCGGACGCGGGTGATCATTCACGTGATCGACATGGCGGCCTCGGAAGGACGGGATCCCTTCGACGATTGGCTTAAAATTAACGCGGAGCTGAACCTGTACAATGACAAGCTGGCGGACCGTCCGCAGATTATCGCCGCCAACAAGATGGACATGCCGGAAGCCGAGGAGCAGCTGGCGCTGTTCAAGGAGCAGCTGGACGCGGTCAGAGGCGATAAGGAATATATGATCATGCCGATCTCGTCGCTCACCAAGCAAGGCATCCAAGAGCTGCTGTACAAAGCCGCCGACGTGCTCGATACGGTCGAAGAGACCATCGAGATCGAAGAAGTGAAGGATATCGAAGAACGAAAAGTGTACACGTACGAGAAACGCGAAGAAATTACGTTCACGATTCATCGCGAAGACGAAGTGTTCGTCGTGGATAGTCCGGGCATCGAGCGCATGATGAAGCGGATAAATTTGAACTCGTACGACGCGGTCATGCTTTTCGCGCGGACGATGCGAAAGCTCGGCTTGGACGAGGCGCTGCGCAAGCAAGGCGCCAAAGACGGGGACATGGTGCAGATCGGCGATTTCGCGTTCGAATTTTTCGAAGGAACCGATTACAATCCATACGATTAAAGAACGCAGACGAAGAGACGACGGCAGTCGTCTTTTTTTTCGCTCGGCCTATTGCCCCTTTGCATCCAATTCGATATAATGTCCACTATAGGTGTACAATTGTCTTTATGAGGAGGACGGGAATGGCGGAACGCTATTATGTCGTCCGGGGGGATATTTTGCCCGAAGCGATTCAGAAGACGATTCAAGTGAAGGAGCTGCTCAGCAGCGGCACGGCGGCGACCGTACACGAGGCGGTGGAGAGAGCCGGGTTAAGCCGAAGCGCGTTCTACAAATACAAGGACGGCGTATTCCCGCTTAACGAAATCGCGCGGGAGAGAATCGTGACGATCTCCATGGATCTGGAGCATCGCGCGGGCGTTCTGTCCAGCGTGCTGGGGCTCGTCGCGGGCCAAGAAGGCAATGTGCTCACGATGAATCAAAGCATACCGCTGCAAGGCTTCGCGAACGTCGTCCTGTCGGTCGACATTTCGGGATTGGCCGGCGAGCTGTCCGATCTTCTCGAGCTGCTTCGGCGGCAGACGGGCGTACGCAAGGCAGCGGTTATCGGGCAAGGATAAATGATGGAGCGGAGGATATGATCATATGAAGCCGATTAAAGTAGGGTTGCTTGGACTGGGTACGGTGGGAACGGGCGTCGTTCGTATCGTGGAAGGGCATCAGGAGGATCTTCAGAGCCAGGTCGGTTCGCCGATCGTCATCGAGAAGATATTGGTTCAGAACAAGGAGAAGTCGCGTTCCGTCTCGATCGACAAGGATAAATTAACGGAGGATCCGTGGGACATCATCCGTCATCCGGAGATTGACGTCGTGATCGAAGTGATGGGCGGCATCGCGCATACGAAAGAGTACATTCTCGAAGCGTTGTCGCTCGGCAAGCATGTGGTAACCGCCAATAAAGATCTGATGGCGCTTCACGGGCCGGAAATATTGGCTAAGGCGCAGGAGAACCGCTGCGACGTGCTCTACGAGGCCAGCGTGGCTGGCGGCATCCCCATTCTGCGGACGCTCGTAGAAGGTTTTTCCTCCGACCGGATTACCAAGATCATGGGGATCGTGAACGGCACGACCAACTACATCCTGACGAAGATGAGCCAGGAAGGCGCATCCTATGGAGACGTGCTCAAGGAAGCGCAGGAGCTTGGTTACGCCGAATCCGATCCTACTTCCGATGTGGAGGGACTGGATGCGGCGCGCAAGATGACGATTCTGGCTACGCTTGGCTTCCGTACGAACGTAGCGCTCGAGAACGTTTCGGCCAAAGGCATCTCGCAGGTGAGCAAGGAAGACATTCTGTATGCCAAACGTCTCGGCTACGAGCTTAAGCTGCTCGGCATCGCGGAGCGTCAGGACGATCTGGTGAGCATTAGCGTGCAGCCTACGATGGTCAAGCAGTCTCATCCCATCGCATCCGTTAACGGAGTGTTTAACGCGGTATACGTATACGGCGAAGCGGTAGGAGAGACCATGTTCTACGGCGCCGGCGCCGGCGAGATGCCTACCGCGACCTCCATCGTGGCGGATTTGGTTGCCGTGGTGAAAAACCTGAAGCTTGGCGTCAACGGCAAACAAAGCAGCCATGCGTACAAGGACACGAAGCTGAAGACGGACGATCAGATCTCTTCGAAATATTTCCTGTTGCTGCACGTAGCGGATCGGGCCGGCGTGCTGGCGCGCATCACGCAGTCGTTCGCGGAGTTCGAGGTTAGCTTGGAGTCCGTGCTGCAGCAACCGAACCCTCATAATCCGGACGCCGAAATCATCATTATCACGCATGACGCAAGCAAAGCTGCCGTGCAGAAGGTCATCGAGACGTTCGAGTCGCTTGACGTGGTGCATAAGGTGAAGAGCGTCTATCGCGTGGAAGGGTAAGACGATGAACGGAGCGGGGAGCATGGACAGTAAAGTAGCAACGAGAACGGAATTTACGGACAATCGCCGCGTCACGGTCAAGGTGCCGGCGAGCACGGCGAATCTGGGCCCCGGCTTCGATTCGTTAGGCATGGCGTTATCGCTGTACGCCTGGATCGAAATGTCGGAGTCCCGTACGGGAGCAACCGCCTTTCGGTTTTACGGCGAAGGTATGGAAGGACTGCCTACGGACAAAAGCAATCTTCTATACAAGGTCGCCCAGCTTGTATTCGATCAAGCGGGCGTCAACGTGCCCGAGCTCGAAATCGCGATGTACAGCGACATTCCGCTGGCGCGCGGGCTAGGCAGCAGCGCCACCGCCATTATCGCGGCGCTTGTAGCCGCTAACGCCCTGATCGGAAGTCCGCTGACCGATGACGAGCTGTTCCAGATCGCGACAAAGCTGGAAGGACATCCCGACAACGTGGGCGCGTCCCTGTTCGGCGGCATCGTCGTCGCGGCTTGGGACGGCGAGACCGCTCATTATGCGCGAATCGAGCCGAGCGCCAAGCTTGAGACGTTGGTGGCCATCCCGGCGTTCGAGCTTGCGACGGAGAAGGCGCGGCATGCGCTGCCTTCGCAGCTTGCAATGGCGGACGCCGTATACAACGTCGGCCGCAGCTCGCTCCTCGTGGCGGCGCTTGCCAGCGGAGAGCTTGGCCTTATCCGCCATGCGATGAAGGACCGGCTGCACCAGCCTTACCGCGCGCCGCTTATTCCCGGCATGACGGAGATTCTGGAGCGCGCGACGGAATACGGGGCGCTTGGTTCGGCGCTTAGCGGAGCCGGTCCCACGCTGATCGCGTTCGTGGACGCGGATAGCCCGTCGAAAGCGGAGCTGGAGCGATTCCTTCAGGATACGATGCGCAAGGAAGGCATCGAAGCCGAGACGCTGTGGCTGAGTCCTTGCAGCTCGGGGCCAAAGGTGGTCGTGGAACGTCTGGACGACATCGAGGGCGAAGCGGCGGCGACGCTTCCGGAACGAATCAAAGGAGATTTGGCCTAATGAAGACGATAGCATTACTGCCGGCCGGTTCCGTATCGGACGAAGCGGCGAAGCAGCTGTTCGCCGGAGAAGAGATGAGCTGGAAGCATCATCGCATGATATCCGACGTGTTTCTTTCCACGGTGAACGGCGTAAGCGACTACAGCATTATTCCGATCGAGAATACGATTGAAGGCTCCGTAAGCCTGCACATGGACTGGCTGGTGCACGAGGTCGATCTGCCGATGCAGGCCGAATGGGTATATCCGTCCATTCAAAATCTGATCGGCAGGCGCTCCGAGTTTTCCGGCGAATCGGGATCGGGGCAGCCGGATTTGACCCGCATTAAAAAGGTCATCAGCCATCCCGTCGCCATGGCGCAATGCACGCAGTTCCTTCGCGAGCATATGCCGCAGGCGGAGACGGAGCACGTAAGCAGCACGGCCGAAGCGGTGCGGATCGTCAAGGACCGCCCCGGCGAAGGTTGGACGGCGATCGGAACGCGGATTGCCGCAGCCACTAACGGCTTGGATATTTTGGCCCCAGAAGTGACGGATCACGACAACAACTATACCCGATTCGTGCTGGTTGGTTCGGAGCCGTATACGGCAAGACGTTCGGAGCGCGTAAAGACAAGCATTCTGATCACGCTGCCCGAGGATTACCCCGGGGCGCTGCATCAAGTGTTGTCGGCGTTCGCCTGGCGCCGCATCAATCTGTCGCGCATCGAATCGAGACCGACCAAGAAAAAGCTGGGCAATTATTATTTCTATATCGAGATCGAGATGTCGCTGGATACGGTGCTGCTTCCCGCGGCGATTCAAGAGATCGAAGCGATCGGATGCCAAATCCGCATTCTGGGCTGCTATCCGAGCTTTACTTACGAGCAACTGCTTTAGCAACGATCATATCGCGGAGGTGTAAGGGAAGGTATGGCACAGCAATGGATTTATCTAAACGGTGATTTCGTAACGAAGGAAGATGCCAAGGTGTCCGTCTATGATCACGGATTTTTGTATGGGGACGGCATCTTCGAAGGCATTCGGATCTATGACGGCAACATCTTTAAGTGTAAAGAACATCTGGACAGGCTCTACGATTCGGCCAAATCCATCATGCTCGACATTCCGCTGTCCATTGGCGAAATGCAAGAAGCGCTGGTGGAAACGATCCGCCGCAACGAGCTCCGCGACGGGTACATCCGTCTGGTCGTGTCCCGCGGTCCCGGCAATCTGGGTCTCGACCCTCGCCGCTGCCCAACCGCTTACGTCATCATTATCGTGGAGCAGCTTGCCATTTACCCGGAAGAGGCATACCGCAATGGTCTTGTATCCGTATCGGTATCCCAGCGCCGCAACATTCCGGACGCGCTTAATCCGAAGATCAAATCGCTTAATTACCTGAACAACATCCTGGTTAAGATTCAAGCGAACCTTGCCGGCGTAGGCGAAGCGATCATGCTGAATTCGCAAGGCTATGTGGCAGAAGGTTCCAGCGACAATATCTTTATTATCAAAAACAACGTCGTCTACACGCCGCCTTGCTACGTCGGCGCGCTCGAAGGCATTACGCGGGCGGCGATCATGCAGCTATGCGACAAGTTCGGCTACAAGCTGAAGGAAGAGCCGTTCACGCTGCACGACGTGTACGTGGCCGACGAGGTGTTCTTTACCGGAACGGCAGCCGAAGTCATCGCGGTACGCGAGGTCGACGGCCGCAAGATCGGGTCCGGACAAGCCGGTCCGATAACGACGCATTTGCTGGAGGAATTCCGTTCGATCGTGAAGGTGGACGGCGTTAAAGTATATGAGTAACCGATAAGCTTGAACGGAGCCTGCCAGGCGACATGGGGACATGTCCGGGCAGGTTCTTTTTGGTTCCCCATTGTTAATAAATGGTTATGCGCAGATTTTTTCGCTCAAGATGGCGACACCTGCCCAGTTGCTGCATAGGATGTAGAGATTGATAACGGGCATTAGCCGTGCCGAGTTATCCAGAACGTGACAGGAGGTCATCGGCGAGTGAAAATCCATATCGTGAAAAAAGGCGATACGCTGTATTTCATCGGCCAGAAATACAATGTTTCGATCGAAGAAATTCTGAGCCTGAATCCGGGAATTACGAATCCGGATACGTTGGACGTGGGGATGAAGATCAAAATTCCTAACGCCCATGGACAGAACGGCGTCAGCGGCGTCGAGATCATGCATCAGCATGTCGTAAAGCAAGGGGATACGCTCTGGAAGCTGTCCAAAGCATGGGGCGTTCCGCTGGCCGCGATGGTGTATGCCAACCCGCATCTTAAAAATCCCAACGTGCTGCTGACCGGCGAAGTCGTGAATATTCCGAAAGCCGACACGGTTGTCCCGCCTACCGCTATGCCTGGCAAAACCAATACGGCGGCTAAACCTTCCGGCGGCGCCCATCCGCTGCATCCGTCCACGATCATGCAAGGCGTTCAAGGTATCGTAGGCAAGCTGTCTACTGCGCCTGTCATTGGCAAAAAAAACACGGCGCCGATCCAGGAGAAGGCTCCGACCGCCCCGATCTCTCCTGTTCCGGCACCTGCGCCGGCGCCGACACCGGCTCCAAAAGAAAAGGAAGCGAAGGTCGAACCGTTGGATACGGGCAAAGTCGAACCGCTCGCTGCCAAGGTGGAGCCGCTTGATACAGGCAAAGTCGAACCGCTTGCCACCAAGGTCGAGCCTCTTGCAGCGGGCAAGGTCGAACCATTGTCGGCGAATGTGGCCCCTCTAAGCACGGGCAAAGTCGAGCCTTCGAGCATGGCGCCGGTGTCCACTGGCAAAACGCTGCCAAACTCGTCCGTCGCTCCGATGTCTATGGGCAAAACGCTGCCGAACTCGTCCGTCGCTCCGATGTCCACAGGCAAAACGCTGCCGAACTCGTCCGTCGCTCCGATGTCCACAGGCAAAACGCTGCCGAACTCGACAGTAGCCCCAATGTCGACGAACATGTCGCCGATGAGCGCGAACAACGTAGCTCCGATGTCGACGAACATGTCGCCGATGAGCGCAAACAACGTAGCTCCGATGTCGACGAACATGTCGCCGATGAGCGCGAACAACGTAGCCCCAATGTCGACGAACATGTCGCCGATGAGCGCGAACAACGTAGCTCCGATGTCGACGAACAACATGGGGCCGAACACGAACATTTCTCCTGCAGCGGTGTCGCCGACGCCGTACGCTTCGAAGAAAGCTTTGCCGATCGAGAAGGCGATTGAGCAGAAGGTGAGCCCGGCACAGTCCGAATACATGCAATCGATGGACATGAATCTGTTCCAGCAATACAACATACCGGCAACGGAAGCCATGTACGTCAATCCAACGAATTACATGGCGCCGCACAATACGAATGCCGGGATGCCGACTTACGGCGAGATGGGAATGGCGCCGATGTATCCGTACGACTGCCCTCCGGGGTCCGTTATGCCGGGGTATCCGGCTCCCGCGTTCATGCCTTACGGCGCCGGGCCGGGATGGGGTTATCCGGGCGGCGGTTACGCCGGCAATAACGAAAATGGATGGGTAGCGCCGATGTCGAATATGGACGGCGCCGGCATGATGCCTTATGGCAGCTCCAACGCGGCGAATACAGGCATGATGCCTTACGCGAATATGAACGCGGCAAATACGGGCATGATGCCTTACGCGAATATGAACGCGGCGAATACGGGTATGATGCCAAACAACGCAGGCATGGTGTCTCCAATGTCGGGCATGCCGACCAAGGGACTTCCGGGCACGATGTCTACGATGTCGATGCCTAGCTACGATGCGGGAGGGTATCCCATGACTTATCCGCAATACGCTCCATATCCATTGTATCCTAACCATAACGCCGGGCCGTCACCTGCGCCGGCCGTGCAATCGACTAACGACGACTGCGGCTGCGGAGGCAAGCGGGAAGACGAGATCGAGCTTCAGCAAACGGCCAAATCGGGCACAAGCAAATTCGCGGCGCCTAAACCTCGCAAAAAAGCGAAAAAAGCGGTCATTCGCACCGTTGCCCCGCGTCCCAAGAAAAAAACGACGAGCGGCAGCCGTCCATGGCTGAACCGTTAAACCGCGAAACCGCGAAACGTTAAAATAAGTCCGAAATAAAAGGCGCCTCTCCGCACGAATCCCGGCTCGCACCCGGCGATGATGCGGAAGAGGCGCTTTTATCTATGAACGGTAAATCAAAGCGGCCTCGACCGAACAGGGGCAATTATACCGTTGGCGAAGTGGAATATCGAGGCTGCGTTTCCATGGCTGAATAATTACCCAATTCCGGCGCACACTATGAGCATTACGACAGCCAAAGGGGGCTTCCTCATGATGATGTTCGGCCTGTGGAAGCAAGTCAAGAAACGAATACTGAGAAATCGAAGGCCATTGTGGACGTTAGGATGCTTTGCCATGCTCATGGCGCTGTCGGCTTTGCCGCAGCCGACCTCGGCCAGCGCGTCCGCGATTGATCAGCCATCGATCAGCCATAGGCTGCAAGAGCGCAGCGAGCCGTTGCAGGTGATGCTGCATCGCGTCTTCGTATGCGGCGAGGAAACGGAGCCTCTCGGCTTGATGAAGCCCGAAACGATCGTCAAGCTGCTAGGCCAGCATCCCGAGTGGAGCGCGACGCTGGAGGAAGACGGTCGGACGCTGCGCGTCATGCAGCAAATAGACGACTTGTCGGCCGAATGCAAGACGAACGCGTATTTCGGCATGGACCGCAACGGCAACTTCTCGTTGTTCGACGGGGCTCCGAAGGGCGAGAAGGTGATGCGCACCTTCTTCCAGCTCGACGTGCGCTTCATGGAGAGCAGCCTGCCTAAGGACCAGCTCGACCAGCTGTCCGAGGGGATCCGGGTAAGCGACATCGACGAGTACAACAGCGTCTTGTCCACGTACAGCGACTATGCGATGGAAACGGAAGACGTGTCGGGCGAACGGCAGAGCTATTAGTTTTGACCGTGCCCGGCGATTAACAAAGCTGCCAAATGCGATCCTATTGGAACAGCTCCGGTCTTAAAGACCGGGGCTTATTGGCGTTCCGCGGCCGTTTTGGCGCCTATGGACAAACGTTCGTTCTCATTTCGCCTTTCTTTTGTTATAATGAAAGGCGGACATGATACATTGCCGTTGTTTCATCCATACTGCTGGATTGCGACAGGATAGGCGTTAATACATACGTAAGGGGTTGGCGAATTGCGCGTACTCGGCATAGACCCCGGCATAGCGATAGCGGGTTTCGGTTTCGTGGACAAAAACGGGCATAAATTGACGCCCGTGCAATACGGCGCCATCACGACGGAAGCGCGCACGCCGCCGGAAACGCGGCTGGTGCAAATCTACGAATCGGCAGGCGCGCTGATGGACCGGTACAAGCCGGATTCCGTCGCGGTGGAGAAGCTATTCTTTAACCGCAACGTAACGACCGCGTTCGCCGTGGGGCAGGCGAGAGGCGTTATTATTTTGGCGGCGGCGCAGCGGGGGCTTCCCGTTGCCGAATATACGCCGCTGCAGGTCAAGCAAGCCGTCGTCGGGTACGGCAAGGCGGAGAAGCGGCAGGTGCAGGAGATGGTCAAGATGTTCCTCAAGCTATCCGCGATCCCCAAGCCGGACGACGTGGCGGACGCGCTTGCGGTGGCGATTTGCCATGCGCACTCCGCCGTGCTGACCAATAAAATCAACGAGGTGAAACGTTCATGATCGATTATTTGAGAGGTCCCGTCGTCCATATCGAAGCCGAATACATCGTGATGGACGTCAGAGATACGGGATATCGCGTATTTACGCCAAATCCCTACGCGTTCGCGGGCAAGGACGAGCCGGTCGTCGTCTATATTCATCATCACGTGCGCGAAGACGCGATCCATCTGTTCGGGTTCCAATCGAGGGAGCAGCAGACGTTGTTCCGCAAGCTGCTCGACGTGTCGGGCATCGGTCCGCGAGTGGCGCTCGGCGTATTGTCCGCCGGCCGTCCGGAGGCGATCGTGGGAGCCATACAGCAAGAAAATTTAACGTTCCTGACCAAGCTTCCCGGCATCGGGAAGAAGACCGCGCAGCGCATGGTGCTGGATTTGAAGGACAAGCTTGCCTTCGCGGGCGGCGACGGGCTTCTGTTTAGCGCCGCGGGCTTCGCGGCGGAGCTTGGATCGGACACGGGCAACGGGCAAGGAGCCGGCACGGCGTGGGAAGAGGCGCGCGAAGCGCTAGCGGCGCTTGGCTACACCGCGGCCGAGCTGGATCGCGCCTGGAGCGGGCTGGAAGGAAGCGTAACGGCGGAGGAGTCGGTCGACTCGCTCATGAAGCGGGCGCTGCAGCAGCTATTCAAGGGCTAACGGAAAGGAGCGGGACCGAATATGGACGACAGAATTATTTCCGCTAACCTCATGATGGAAGACCAGGCGGTCGAGTTAAGTTTAAGACCGCGATATCTGGCCGAATATATCGGACAAACCAAATCGAAAGAAAATCTTAAAATTTATATCGAAGCCGCCAAGATGCGCAAGGAAGCACTGGACCACGTCTTATTATACGGACCGCCCGGCCTCGGCAAGACGACGTTGTCCAACATTATCGCCAACGAGCTCGGGGTTAATTTGCGCACGACGTCCGGTCCGGCCATCGAGCGGCCGGGCGATCTCGCGGCATTGCTTACCAATCTGCAAGAAGGCGACGTCCTGTTCATCGACGAGATCCATCGGCTTCACCGGACGGTGGAGGAAGTGTTGTATCCCGCGATGGAAGACTTCGCGCTGGATATCATGATCGGCAAAGGACCGAGCGCGCGTTCGGTGAGACTGGACTTGCCGCCCTTTACATTGATCGGCGCCACGACGCGCGCCGGGCTGCTGTCCGCGCCGCTGCGCGACCGGTTCGGCGTCGTCAGCCGGCTGGAGTTCTATACCATCGACGAGCTATCCTACATTGTTTCCCGCACATCCGAGATTCTGAACATGTCCATCGTCGGCGAGGCGTCCGTCGAAATCGCGATGCGCTCGCGGGGTACCCCTCGTATCGCGAACCGGCTGCTCAAGCGGGTGCGCGACTATGCTCAAGTACGCGGAGACGGCGTGATCACGCACGACATCGCCAGAAGCGCCCTGGAGCTGCTGCAAGTGGATCCCATGGGACTTGACCATATCGACCATAAGATGCTGCACGCGATGATGACGACCTTCTCCGGGCGCCCGGTCGGGCTCGATACGATCGCGGCCACGATCGGAGAAGAGAGTCAAACGATCGAGGACGTCTACGAGCCCTACCTCATGCAGATCGGGTTTCTCCAGCGGACGCCGCGGGGGCGGATCGCAACGGATAACGCGTACCGACATCTCGGCTTGCCGATTCCAGGCCGTCCCTGATAGCGGACGAGCCGGAGCCCGCTAATGGACAGATGACATCAAGTCTTGCGCAGACGAAAGGAGAAATCACCATAATGAGTATTTCGATTGAGGCCGGGAGGCCGCGCAAACCGGGCTATACGCGAATCGGCCTGCTGACGCTCGCGCTGGCGCTTCTGGCATCGACTTGGACGGTACAGCCTTCGAGCGCGGCCGTGCCTTCGCTGGCAAACATCAGGGTGGCGCTGTTCTTGAGCCTTCCGGGCAAATACGATACGACGACGCCGGCCGCGACCTTCTCTTCGCCGGGAGGCCTCAAGGTCGGCGTTAGGGAGCCTGACGGCGCGCAAAGCTGGTTCGGCGTCGCCGAAGGCCAGAGCGTCAGGTTCGGAGCGGACGATTACAAAGCCAAACTATTCGAAACGGAGACGTTCGCGCAGGCATTGGCGTTGTTCCAGCAAGTCAAAGCAAGCGGCGGCGCCCCTTTCCTGACGTCGATCGCGACAACGGGCGCGGCAAGGTATCAAGTGTCGGAAGGTACATATAGGAGCACGGCCGAAGCAACCGCGGCGGTAACCCGCTGGACGGCGGATGTCAAGCTTGCGGGCCTGCTAGGCAAATACAAGCCGTCGGTGCAAGGCCCCCTCCACCTGGAGACCGCTCCGTTCGCCAGCCGGAAGGAAGCCGAGACGGCAGCCGCCGCGTTTGGCGGAGCCGGCTTGGATGCCTTCGTAGCCGTGCGTGGAGCGGGAGGAGGCGCGTCGTATTCCGTCATGGTCGGCAGCGAACCGACGGCGGAGCGTCTGGCCGCGGTTCAAGCGGTCGCGGCTCCATTGCCGCACGGAACGTCCTTGAAGGCGGTGTCGCCGCAATCCAGGCACCTGCTTCTGCGCAGAGATCATACGGCAAGCGCGTCGCCCTCCGCCGTGCACGAGCTGTACCTATTTCCTTCGACCGGAGACATGAAGGCATGGATCGAGCCGGCGGGCGAAGCTTACATTACGCTTACGGAGCGTTATAACCGTACTTATCGGGGCAGCTTCGAGCTAAGCGCGGTCGGCGGCAAGATGGCCGTCGTCAACGAGCTGCCGTTCGAGCAATATTTGTATTCCGTCGTCGCGATCGAGATGTATACGAGCTGGCCGATCGAAGCGCTTAAGGCGCAAGCGGTGGCGGCAAGATCCTTTGTGCTTAACAAGGGCTACGGCTTCCAGATCGCTCACGTGGTGGATACGACGCTGAGCCAGGCCTACCAAGGAGCCGGCGTGGAGCGCCCGTCCACGACGGAAGCCGTCGAGGCGACGAGCGGCGTCGTGGCGCTTCATAACGGCAAAGTCATCGAAGCCATCTACTCGTCGAGCGGGGGAGGCATGACCGCCGACGCCAGCGAGGCTTGGAGCAATAGCGTGGCTTATCTGCAGCCGGTCTCGAGCCCCGACGAAATCTCGGAAACGGGACTCAAAAGCTGGTATCGGGTAGCGCTGCCTAGCGGCTCGATAGGGTATATCCGCGAGGATCTAGCTAAGGATACGGGCCGCAAGACGGATGCAGGGAGCGCCATCTTGGAAGCCACGACGGACGGGACGAACATACGCCGTCATCCCGTCATCCAGGATGCCGTTCCGGTCGTGGCCCAGATTCAAAAGGGCGCGACGCTGATCGCGATCGACAAGGTGATCGAATCCAATCCGATGAACTGGCGGCGGGGGCCGTTCACGAGCGAGGAGCTTCTAACGGTTATCAACGCGATCGCGAATCCCAAAATAACGGGACCGATTACGTCGATCGAGGTGACGAAGCGAGGCCCGTCCGGCCGCGCGACGGAAGTGTCGGTCAACGGCGTAAAGCTCGGCATCGCCTCTCCGACCGGACTGCGTGCCGCTCTCGGCGTGGGCGGATCGTTGCCAAGCACGAGGTTCGACGTGGAGCAAACGGGACAAATCGTGATGCAAGGCTCTTCAGGCACGACTTCGACAAGGAGCAACGATGCCAAGAAGCTGTATGTAATGGGCGCCGACGGCAAATCCGCCGCCTATGCGCAGGAACATCTCTTCGTGCTGGACAGTGACGGCGACATTCGCGCGGCGACGCGGAACCCCGGATTCGCCATTGCCGGGACTGGCTACGGACACGGAGTGGGACTCTCTCAATACGGGGCTTACAGCCTTGCCGCGCAGGGGTATGACTATGAATATATTTTGCAATACTACTATAAAGGCATTACGCTAGCTAAGGAATGATGACTTCGATATGAACGCGGATATGTTCGACTTTGAATTGCCGGAGGCGCTGATCGCCCAAACGCCGCTCGCCGAGCGGACGGCCTCCAGATTGTTGATATTGAGCAAAACGACGGGGGAAATCCGGCACGGCGTATTCAGAGATTTGGCCGATCGGCTCGGCAGCGGCGACGTGCTCGTGCTCAACAATACGAGGGTGCTTCCCGCACGGCTTATGGGCTCCAAGCTCGATACGGGCGCGAAAGCGGAGCTGCTGCTGTTAAAGCAGCTAGGCGACGATCGCTGGGAGGCGCTGGCGAAGCCGGCCAAACGATTGAAGGAAGGAGCCGTGATCGGCTTCGGAGACAATGGAGCGGGAGAGCCTCTGCTGCTCGCGGACGTCGTGTCCGAAGGCGAGATGGGCGCGCGGGTCGTGCGTTTCCGTTACGAGGGGATCTTCCATGAGCTGCTCGACAGGCTTGGCGAGATGCCCTTGCCGCCTTATATAAAGGAACGACTGGAGGAGCGGGAGCGGTATCAGACGGTCTACTCCAAGCACCAAGGCTCGGCGGCCGCCCCTACCGCGGGTTTGCATTTTACGGAGGGCTTTCTGCGGCAGTTGCAGGACAGAGGCGTTAAGCTGGCTTATATCACGCTTCATGTGGGACTCGGAACCTTCCGGCCGATGACGGCGGAACGCGTGGAGGATCACGAGATGCACTCCGAGTATTACGAGCTGGACGCGGAGAACGCCGCCATCCTTCGCGAAGCGAAAGCCGCTGGCAGCCGCATCGTCGCGGTCGGCACGACCTCCGCCAGGACATTGGAGACGGTGGCAGGCAGGTTCCAAGACGGGGAAATCGAGCCATGCAGCGGCTGGACGTCGATCTTTATTTATCCCGGCTACGAATTCAAGCTGGTCTCCGCGCTGTTGACGAACTTCCATCTGCCGAAATCCACGCTTGTGATGCTCGTTAGCGCGCTGGCGGGCAGGGAGCATATTTTGCGGGCTTACGGAGAAGCGATCGATCGGGAATACCGCTTCTTTAGTTTCGGCGACGCCATGTTCATCGAATAAATGGATTAAAGGATACAATAACGGACCGGCATCGCGAAGAGCGTTCGTCCGCAAGAATAGGAAGCGAGCAAAAGTGGCAGTCAAATACGAATTTATCAAACAATGCAAACAATCAGGAGCCAGACTGGGACGAGTCCATACGCCGCATGGCATTATCGACACGCCGACGTTTATGCCGGTAGGCACTCAGGCAACCGTAAAGACGATGAGTCCCGAAGAGCTCAAAGCCATGGACGCCCACATTATTTTGAGCAATACGTACCACCTGTTCCTCCGTCCCGGACACGGTATCGTGAAACAAGCCGGAGGGCTTCACAAGTTCATGAACTGGGACCGTCCCATCCTGACGGACAGCGGCGGCTTCCAGGTGTTCAGCCTCAGCGAGATGCGCAAAATCTCCGAGGAAGGCGTCCATTTCCGCTCCCATCTGAACGGGGATAAGCTGTTTCTCTCCCCGGAGGTCGCCATGGAAATTCAGAATGCGCTTGGCTCCGATATTATGATGGCGTTTGACGAATGCCCGCCTTATCCGGCGGAATACAAATACGTCAAGGATTCCACCGAACGGACGTCGCGCTGGGCCGAGAGATGCCTTGCGGCGCATGCGAGACCGCATGATCAGGCGCTGTTCGCCATCGTGCAAGGGGGCATGCACAAAGATTTGCGCATTCAGAGCGCCAAGGATTTGACTTCCATGGATTTCCCGGGGTATGCTATTGGTGGACTGAGCGTTGGCGAGCCTAAACACCTGATGTACGAGGTGCTCGACTACACCGTTCCCGAGCTGCCCGCGGACAAGCCCCGTTATCTCATGGGGGTAGGATCGCCGGACGCGCTCGTGGAAGGCTCCATCCGCGGCATCGATATGTTCGACTGCGTCCTGCCGACTCGCATCGCCCGCAACGGGACCACGATGACGAGCAGCGGCAGACTGGTTATCCGCAACGCCAAGTTTGCGGAGGATTTCGGACCTCTGGATCCTAATTGTTCTTGTTATACGTGCAGAAATTATTCGAGAGCGTACATCCGCCACCTTCTCAAAGCGGATGAGACGTTCGGCATGCGCCTCACGACTTATCATAACTTGCATTTCTTGCTGCAATTGATGCGCGACGTTCGTCAAGCGATCATGGAGGACCGCCTGCTGGATTTCCGCGATTCCTTCTTCGAGGCTTACGGGCTGAACGATAGCGACAGAGGATTTTGAAAGGGGTGAATTCCATGTCTCAATTACTAGCAGAAGGAGCCGGCAGCCAAAACATTTGGCAGCTGATCTGGCCGTTTATTCTGATGTTCGCAGTATTCTACTTCCTGCTTATTCGTCCTCAACAGAAGAAACAAAAACAGCGCAGCTCCATGCTGAACCAGATTAAAAAGGGCGACAAAGTAACGACAATCGGCGGCCTGCACGGCACGATCGTCGAGATGGCAGACGACACTGTCGTTCTGCGCGTCAACGACACGACCAAAATGACGTTCGAACGCAGCGCGATCAATGCGGTTGTTACCGCTGCGCCGGCGGCGACAGAGTAATTCTACGACTTGCGGATTTGTCACGATAGAAGGGCCTTGCGGAGCAATCCGCAAGGCCCTTCTTCATGGTTGGAGAATAGATCAACCTTGCGCGGAAGCTGTCGTGATAAAGATTGAACTTACGCTTCGGACTAGCGCTTTAAGTTAACGCCGACCATGCCGCCGAGAGCTCCGGCCAGCAAGACGGCTCCCAGCATCATCAGGCTGCTCCAAGACATGGAAGCGTTCTCGGCCAGGAAGCTGACGATGATGATGAGGATGCCGTAGATGCCGCCGAGCAGCCCGCCGTTATACCAGCCTTTGCGCTCCGATCGTTTTCCCGACGAGAATCCTCCCGCGAGAGCCGAAGCGGCATGCACGAGCAAGGCATATGTGCCCAACTCGTTTTCTTGCATGTTGCCAAAGTGAAGCATGACGGACAGCAGCAGGGCGCCTGCTGCCAGCCAAATTAAGGAGAACACGATTCCCGCGAGCAGCGGGGGACCTATTACGGGCGGTTTGGGAGCATGCTTGACGGAGCTCATCCTATTCCTCCATTCGATACCTATGATTAATAAACCATATGGTCAAGCCTTGCGAAATAGTACCAATGCTTGTTCAATAATTCGGTTTTCGGAGCGAAGCCCGCCACGGTTAGATTGAATTTGCCATATATTCGCGTGCCCTTCTTCCGTATGAGGGACAGCCGCCGAGGTGAGAATAGCTGTACGAGCTTGAACATGCGCGGGAGCGTCGACTGTCACCGTATGGCGACCGCGTAGCGTAATGAACAGAGGAGGCGCTAACCTGTGGAATTATGGAGCCTGTTGATCCGGACTACGGTCATTTATTTTGTCGTTTTCCTGATTATGCGGTTGATGGGGAAGCGGGAGATCGGCAAGCTGTCGGTGCTGGACTTGATTATTTCCGTCATGATTGCCGAAATCGCGGTTATCGTGATAGAAGATGTGGATCGTCCGATGTGGGACGGGGTCGTCCCCATGGTCGTGCTGCTTGTCATTCAGGTAACGATGGCGCTGCTGTCCATGAGCAATCGCAAGGTGCGCTTGTTCTTCGATGGCAAACCGAGCGTCGTCATCGCCAAGGGAAAGATCAATCGGGACGTGATGCGCAAGCAACGCTACAATTTGGATGATCTCATGCTGCAGCTGCGCGAGAACAAGATTACGTCGGTCGCGGACGTGGAATTCGCGATACTGGAAACGAGCGGCAAGCTGTCGGTCATTCCGAGAGACAGCGCGGAGCAAGGCTCCGAAGCGTCGAACTCGGACAATGGCAAGCAAAGCTCACATGGGAACGACAGCCCCGGCGTAAGATCGATGGCGGAGCATGTAGCCGCCAGAAGCGTCAAGGAAAAAATCATCCCTTCCGGCTACCGGTTCGAAATCTTGCCGATCCCGCTTATTATGGACGGAAAAGTGCAGGATGAAAATTTGGAGAAAATCGAGAAAACGCGTTTCTGGCTCAAAAACGCGCTGCAAGAAGAAAACGTTCATGACTTCAAAGACGTGTTTCTGTGCACGATAGACCATAGAGGCAAGCTGTTTGTCGACGTTCATCAAAAAAAGTTCACTTAAACCATGCCCCGACCCAAGGGATGCGCGCAAGATCGTGCCGATCGACGATTCTCATCCAGAACATGAGCAGCATATACAGGATGACGCTAATGATGCAAGCGGATAGTAAGCCGATCCATTCTAACGTCATGGGCGTGCGGGTCATGATCCACTTCGCGGCTGCTCCCATGATAACCATTGCGACGCCGACTTTGACAAAGTCGGCTATTTTCATGCGGAAGCCGATATAACGCATCACGCTTATGCCGTGCAAGACGGTCACAAGCACGATATTCACGTTGATGGCGATGATCGCTCCGTAGATGCCGAGCTCCGGCTTGGAAGCAAGCTGCACGATCAGCACGAGCTTCACGGCGGCCGCAAGAAACGTGTTCGTTAAAGCGGCGCCGGGCCGGTCGAGCGCTTGCAGCGCGGCTTGGAGAGGAGCCTGCAAGTAGATGAAGACGGCTACGGGAGCCATCAGTTGAAGCATGGGAGCGTATTCCTCGTGAGCGTAAATAATGCGGCAGAGAGGCTCCGCGAACAAGCCCATCACGACTGCGAACGGAGCTCCGGAAACGAGCGCGATCCGCATGGATTGATGCATTCGCTTTTGAATCAGCGCTTTGTCTCTGCGCGCGGCCGCCTCCGACAAGGAAGGAACAAGCGATACCGCAAGCGAATACGTAAGCGCCGTCGGCAGTAGCACGAGCGGAATGATCATCCCCTGCAGCGCGCCGTATTGCGCGGTGGCAATCCCGGTGACGATGCCGGCGACAGCCAGGCTCTTCGCCGTGAAAATCGACTCCAGCAGATAGGATAAGGAACCGACCAGCTTGCTTCCCGTTACCGGCACCGATAACCCGAGCAGCCTCCTTAAGATAGGTCTCCTGGCGTTGTTTCCGGGAAGCGGCGCACTCGATTGGGCTTTTGCCTGGTCGTCTGCCGAAGAAGATCGTCTTTCCCTTTTCGAGCGGTAGTTCCACAGCAGCACGGCAAAGCCGCCCAGCTCTCCCGCTACGACGCCGAGCATCGCCCCTGCAGCGGCCCACTCCAGCCCGTAGGGCAACAAGAGATAGGCGAACGCCAAGGAAGCGACGATGCGGATGATCGTCTCGAGCGTCTGCGACAACGCGCCGGGAATCATGTTTTGTTTGCCCTGGAAGTACCCTCTATAAACGGAGGAGACGCCGATTATGAGCAGTAGCGGCGTCATCATCAAGAAGGTTTGGTAGACCCGCGTATCGGGCAGCAGGAAACGTATGATATACGGCGCGAACAAGAGCATGGCGGCCGTCAGCACGATGGAGACCGCGATGGTGAGCAGCATGGCGGTGCGGAAAATCGCCTTCACCCGTGCCCGGTCCCCGACCGATTCCGCTTCCGCGATCCATTTGGCGATCGCGAGCGGGATGCCGCCGGTAATTAGCGTCAGCATGACGATTAGAAACGGGTAGGAGAGCTGGTAAAGTCCGACGCCCTCGGCCCCGATGATGCGCGGGAGCGTAATCCGCGGCACGAACCCTAGAATCCGGTTTACGATACCCGCGACAAGCAGGATCATGGCTCCTTTAATAAAGGTTTGTTTCGTCATGTCGAACACCTCAACTCCTTGTCCTTCTCTTCTTTATCTGTATGCGCGGCATGTCCGCTTCAATGTCTGCCAATTTGTCCCCTTCCGGAGACGTGCAGGAGAATGGGCTTTCAGGTCGAATACATGTGTTATGGAGAGGAAGCGGGGAAGCGGACAACAAAGAGCGATACGGGAGGTTAGCCATGGCGGATGAAGAGCTGAATGCGGTAATCGAAGAGTTGTGCACGAGCAAAGCGGAGGAATTCAGGCTCATCGGCTACGAACATGTGACGGGCAAGGATATATGGGATTGCGTAAGCGCGGGCTACGCCAAGACGGGACAGCCGGAGCTGCATCGGATGGTTAACGATATATTGTCGCTGAAGGTCACGCGGTTCATGAATTATTTGACTCTCAGCGCCTATAAGGGAACCTCGTTCTGACGAAGAGGTTCTTTCTTTTTGACTCGTTTTTGGTGCATCTGTATAATGGGAATATTGAGATCATAAGGAGGATTCAGACGTATGTTCGGGAAGAGAATTGTAGCCTTCCTATTGATCGTGGTCTTGGCGTTCGCCATTATGGCCGGGACAAGCCCTTGGCTGCTGAAAAACGTCAAGCTTGGCCTCGATTTGAAAGGCGGCTTCGAGGTGCTGTACGAAGCGGTTCCGTTCGAAGGGGGCGCCGCGCTGACGCCGGAGAGCTTGAAGCAAACCGCGCAAAGCTTGCAGAAACGGATTGACGATTCCGGTCTCGTCGAACCAGAGATTACGACGGAGGGCACGAACCGAATCCGCATCAAGTTGCCCGGCCTGGAGAACGAAGAAGAAATGCGGGAGCTTTTGGCCAAGCCGATTAATTTAACCTTCCGCGCGCCGGACGGCGAAATTATGCTGACGGGAACGGATTTCGTGGAAAACGCGGCGGGGCTTGAGTTCAACGAGCTGAACCAGCCGGTCGTCACGATCAAGCTGAAAGACGCGAAGAAGTTCGGCGACGTTACGTCGAAGCTAGTCGGCAAAGCCATGTCCATCTATCTCGACGAAGAAGAGATTTCGAGCCCGATGGTCAATCAAGTCATCAACAGCGACAGCGCCGTCATCGAGATGGGCAATTCGTCGACGCAGGAAGCCAGAGATCTGCGGGACCTGATCAACATGGGATCGTTGCCGCTCAAGCTGGAAGAGAAATACACCCAAAGCGTCGGCGCCAAGCTGGGTATGGAGTCGCTGCAGGATACCGTCATGGCGGGCATTCTCGGATCTCTGATCGTCCTTGTTTTTATGGTTATTATTTACCGCGTTCCCGGTTTCGTGGCGGCGATCACGATTATTACGTACGCTTGGCTGCTCATTCTCGTACAGAATCTGATGAACGCGACGCTGACGCTTCCAGGCATCGCGGCGTTCGTCCTCGGGGTCGGGATGGCGGTCGACGCCAACATCATTACGGCCGAGCGGATCAAGGAAGAGATTCGGTCGGGCAAGAGCATGCTGTCTTCCCTGAAGGCCGGCTCCAAGAGCTCGTTCCGCACGATTATGGACGCCAATATTACGGGCATTATCGCTAGCACCGTGTTATACTTTATCGGCGACGGCGCGATCAAAGGCTTTGCGCTGACGATGATTTTCAGTATTCTGGTCAGCGTCTTGACCAATATTTTCTTTGCGCGTTTCCTCTTGGATATGCTCGTACGAAGCAACCGGTTCTTGAAACCAGGCTACTACGGCGTGAAGGAGGGTGAAATCCGTGAACTATAACACCAAGATCCGGTACGACGTCGTCGGCAACCGGAACAAATATTTTATTTTTTCCATCGTCCTCACGCTTGCGGGCATCGTCTCGTTGATTCTGTTCCAGCTGAATTTCGGCGTCGACTTCAAAGCGGGAACGAATATCGACGTTTCGGTCGGCCAGTCGGTTACGCAGCAAGAGATCAATGCGACGCTGGGCGAAGCGGGCTTCCCCGATGAAACGTCGACGATCGGCGGAACGAACAGGGACCGGGCGACGATTCGATTCGCCGAAATATTGACGCAGGAGCAATCGACCAAAGTCATCGACGCGTTGAAGGAGAAGTATGGCGACGACGTGTCCGCCGAAGTGAACGTCGTATCGACGGAAATCGCTCAGGAGCTTGGCATCAAGACGATCTGGGCGATCCTGATCGCGAGCATTGGCATCATGCTCTATGTCATGATCCGCTTCGAGTGGCGATTCGCGCTGGCATCGAATATTTCTATCCTATACGACAGCTTTGTCGTAATCGCGATTTTCTCCATCTTCCGGTTCGAGGTCGATCTGCCGTTTATCGCGGCCGTCTTGACGACGCTGGGATATTCGATCAACGACAAAATCGTTATTTTCGACCGTATTCGGGAAAACCTTCGGTTCTCGCAAGTGAAGAACGAAGAGCAGCTTGCCCAGCTCGTTAACGCGAGCGTGTGGCAGACGATGGCCCGAAACCTGTATACGGTGCTGACGGTCGTCATCGTAACGGTTTGTATTTTCTTCCTAGGCAGCCCGTCGATCAAAATGTTCTCGCTTGCTTTGCTTGTTGGTCTAATAAGCGGCGCGTATTCGACGATCTTTATCGCGAGCCCGCTGTGGTTCTTGTTCAAACGCAGAGAGAAACAAAAGCCGAAAGTTGCAGTGAAGACCGAGCCTTAATCTACCAGGATAAGAGCTCAACGCTTGCGATTCAGGAGGTATCTGGCACACATGTCAACCAGAGAGCGAGAGGGCGGCAGAAGTACCGCCAACAAGAAGCGCTTATGGGATCGAGTGACGAACATTCTGTTTCGCGGCTCGCGGAGAGGCGATAGCAGCCGGATGCGAGAGGAGTCGGCCGACGAATTGATGGCCGTCGTTCAGCGCGTGGAGGGCGTCGTGACGGTTCAGTCCTTACGGGCTAGAGAACAAGGTCATTACGTCGTTGCCGAAATCGTAATCAGCGTCAACCCGCGCATTACGGTGCTGGAGGGGCAGGACATCGCCAAAAGGGTCAAGCTTCTGCTCATGCATCGATTCCTCCACTTATCCGAAGTGATGATTTACGTGGAGCCTTACGATCCCGGATATCCTTACAAATCGAATCATGATCCTAATCAGGAGCAAATGCCCACACTGCTGCAATAAGTACTAGGTTGGCAGGAAGGAGAACGCCTGATGATAAAGAGAAAGACCCGCTGGCAATTGGCGGACTGGAACGAAATGAACGAATTAAAGGCACGCCGGCTCTGCGAGGAGCTAGGCGTGCCTCCTCTTGTCGCGAGACTGCTCGTCCAGCGCGGCTTCGAGGAAGCGGAGAGCGCAAGCCGGTTTCTGAGCGGCGGCGAGGAGCACTTGCACGACCCATATCTGCTGCACGGGATGGAGGCCGCCGTCGGCCGAATTCGCAAGGCGCTGGAAGAAGGCGAGAAAGTCCGAATCTACGGCGACTACGATGCCGACGGCGTGTCCAGCACTTCCTTGTTATGCCATGTCTTCCGCGCGCTCGGCCTTCATTATGACTATTATATTCCCCATCGCGCGCTGGAGGGCTACGGCCTGAATCAAAACGCCATCAAGCTTGCGGCGGACCAAGGGATAAAGCTTATCGTTACCGTCGATACGGGCATTAGCGCTTATGAGGAAGTCGAATTCGCCAAAGAATGCGGGATCGACATCGTCGTGACGGATCATCACGAGCCGCCGGATCTCATCCCGAACGCGGTCGCGGTCGTTAATCCGAAGCAGGAGCATTGCGCGTATCCGTTTAAAGGCCTTGCCGGCGTAGGAGTCGCGTTTAAGCTGGCTACGGCGCTAATGGAGCGTCCGCCGCTGGAATGGGCGGATATTGTCAGCCTGGGTACGATCGCCGATCTTATGCCCCTTATCGACGAGAATCGGATCATCGTTCGCTACGGCCTGGAACGCCTTAGAACGGAACCGGCCACCGGCTTCCGGGCGCTTGCGGAAGCGGCGGGGCTTGATCTGGAATCGATGACGTCGACGAATATCGCCTTCGGCATGGCGCCGAGAATCAATGCGGCGGGACGGCTCGACCACGCGAGCAGGGCGGTCGAGCTGTTGACGACCCAGAGCTACGACAGCGCGATCCTGTCGGCGATCGGTCTGGATAGTCTCAATAAGGAGAGGCAGCGCGTCGTCGACGAGATCGTGAAGGAAGCGGAAGCCAGCTGGATTAGCAAGCGGGATGCCGCAGACAACAAGGGTTCGGAGATCCCGTCGGTTATCCTCGTGGCGGGCGAAGGGTGGAACGTCGGCGTCATCGGCATCGTGGCATCGAAGCTGCTGGAGCGATATTACAAGCCCGTAGTCGTTCTTGGCATAGATCCGGAGAACGGCATGTGCAAAGGCTCGGCGCGTTCTATCGACGGTTTTGATCTTCACGCCGCGCTGAAAGAGAACGAGTCGCTGCTGGATCATTACGGCGGCCATCAGGCCGCTGCCGGCATGAGTCTCCATCGGGACAAGCTGGAGCAGCTGGAGCAAGGCTTGTCGGCGCTCGCGAAGTCTTGGCTGAGCGAGGACGACTGGATTCCGAAAACAACCGTGGATCTTCGGTGCGGCCTTGAGGACGCTACTCTGGCGACGATCTCGCAGCTATCGCTGCTCGAACCGTTCGGCGTCGGCAATGCTTCGCCGCGAGTCTTGTTGGAAGGCGCAAGAGTGGCGGATAAACGCGCCATCGGCAAGGAATCAAAGCATCTAAAGCTGTCGCTTGGCACGGGCCGATCCGGTCTCGACGTAATCGGGTTCGGCATGGGCGACATGGCTCGGACGCTTGCCCCTGGCTGTCACGTTGATCTGGTAGGCGAGTTATCCATTAACGAATGGAACGGCAGGCGTTCGCCGCAGCTGCAGCTTCAGGATCTTCATTATGAGCGCAAGACGAGCCTGGCTTTCCCGGACCGCGCGCAGTTCGGAGCGGTCTATCAGCAGTTGAGACAGCTCGGGCGCTCGCAGGAGCGGGATCTTGCCGAGAAGCTGGCAACGATCTGCGGCTTGACGGTGGAGGCGGTTCGGCTTATGCTTGACGTATTCGAGGAGCTAGGCTTCATATCCGCCGACGGCGCTTACGTGGACGTTGCATCGTCCCCCGCGAAGCGGGAGCTGGCATCTTCCGAGCGTTATCAGGCAGAGCTTCGGCGTTATCAAGCTCAAGCTCAAACTCAATAATTCAATCAAAGTACCAGAGGTATTTATAGCGAGAGAGGATGTTCCATCGTGTCCAACACCACTTACAATTTCAAAGACTACATTCGGGTTATTCCCGATTTCCCGCAGCCGGGCATCCGGTTCAAGGATATTACAACCTTGCTGAAGGACGGCGGTGCCTACCGTGCCGCCATCGAAGAGATGCGGGCCGCTGTCGAGCATATGAAGATCGATGTCGTTGCCGGTCCGGAAGCGCGCGGATTCGTCGTAGGCGCTCCGCTGGCTCTGGCTTTGGGAGTCGGCTTCGCGCCGATCCGCAAAAGCGGAAAGCTTCCAGGCGCGACGATTACGGCAAGCTACGATTTGGAGTACGGGAAGGATCAGCTGGCCATGCATACGGATTCCATTACGCCGGGCCAACGCGTCCTTATCGCCGACGATCTGCTCGCGACTGGCGGCACGATCGGCACTTCGATCAATCTGATCAAGCAGCTCGGGGGCGAAGTCGTGGGAGCCGCATTCTTGATCGAGCTGGCTTATCTGACGGGCAGAGCCAAGATGGAAGGCATCGACGTATTCTCTTTGATGACTTACGAATAATCGCGAATCGGACCAAAACCGCCTCGCACGGACAACCGGATCTAACCGGCTTGCTCCGTCGCGAGGCGGTTTCGTACCATCCGCCTATGAAACGAAAGCGCAGCGGGGCCTCTTTTTTCGCAGGTGGAAGTTGACGCGGCGGGACAGTTACAGGCATAATATGAGAAAACCTTTATCGAAGCAATTCGAGGACGAGCGACGTACAGCTTTGCAAGGCAAAGCAGCTTCGTAAGCATCAGGTAGGTTTTATCGCCAATTAGCATTAGACTTCCGATGGCATCGGAAGTGAAACAAGCTTATGTGGGGAGAAAACCTTTATCGAAGCAATTCGAGGACGAGCGACCTACAGCTTTGCAAGGCAAAGCAGCTTCGTAAGCATCAGGTAGGTTTTATCGCCAAATCGAGGATTGGGCCGACTGGCTACCACTTATTCGAGAAACGGAGCAGGCCGATCCGCAGGCAGGATGGCGCCGTTTCTTTTTGGGAAGGGACGTTTCATGGGCATAGAGCAACTACTTGAGAAGGCATCCGCGTATATGAAGGAGCAGGATCTCGAACGCATCAAGGAAGCCTACGACTTTGCGGAGCAGGCCCACCACGGACAAGTGCGGAAGTCTGGGGAGCCTTATATTCTGCATCCGGTCACGGTGGCCGATATATTGGTGGACATGGGGATGGACGTTCTGTCGATTATCGCCGCGCTGCTGCATGACGTTGTAGAGGATACAACGGTGGATTTGCAGACCGTGCGCGCGAAATTTGGCGAAACATGCGCCATGCTTGTCGACGGGCTGACCAAGCTGGAGAAAATCCGCTTCCAGTCCAAGGAAGAGCAGCAGAACGAGAACTACCGCAAGATGTTCGTCGCCATGGCTCAGGACATTCGCGTCATTCTGATCAAGCTGGCGGATCGGCTCCATAACATGCGGACGCTAAAATTCCAATCTGAAGAATCGCAGCGGCGCATCGCCTACGAGACGCTCGAAATTTTCTGTCCGATCGCGCATAGGCTCGGCATTTCTGCCATCAAGTGGGAGATGGAGGATATCGCGCTGCGTTATCTGAATCCGCAGCAGTATTATCGGATCGCCAATTTGATGAAGAAAAAACGCGCCGAACGGGAGCAATTTATCGACGACGTCATTACGCGCATTCGGGAAAAGCTCGAGGAGATGGGCATCGAAGGCGATATTTCCGGACGGCCCAAACATCTATACAGCATCTACAAAAAGATGACGACGCGCAATAAACAGTTCAACGAGATTTACGATCTGCTTGCCATTCGCATCATCGTTGAAAACATAAAGGATTGTTATGCCACGCTTGGCATTATTCATACGTTATGGAAGCCGATGCCGGGGCGGTTCAAGGATTACGTCGCCATGCCGAAGGCCAATATGTACCAGTCGCTCCATACGACCGTCATCGGACCTAACGGAGAGCCGACCGAGGTGCAAATTCGGACATGGGAGATGCACCGCACGTCGGAGTACGGCATTGCGGCCCACTGGGCTTACAAAGAAGGCATGATCGTGCCCGACGGCAACTTCGAGGACAAAATGTCCTGGTTCCGCGAAATTCTCGAGCTGCAGCAAGAAACGCGGGACGCGGCGGAATTCATGGAATCGCTCAAAATGGACTTTTTCGCCGATCTTGTATTCGTGTTCACCCCGAGCGGGGAGGTCATCGAGCTGCCGGCGGGTTCCGTGCCGCTCGACTTCGCCTACCGGATCCATACGGAGGTCGGCAACCGGACGATCGGCGCCAAGGTCAACGGTCGGATCGTGCCGCTGGACCATAAGCTCAAGACCGGCGACATCGTCGAGATCCTGACGTCCAAACATTCGTATGGTCCTAGTCAGGACTGGGTCAAGATCGCCCAGTCTTCGCATGCCCGCAGCAAGATCCGGCAATGGTTCAAGAAGGAGAAGCGTGAAGAAAACGTGGCGAAGGGACGCGAGATGCTCGAGCGCGAGCTGAAACGGCTCGGCTTGGAGCCATCCGCCTGGATGACCGACGACAAGCTGCAGGAAGCGGCTTCGAAATATACGTTTAACGACATCGAGGACATGATGTCCGCGATCGGCTTCGGCGGCATTACGGCGGCGCAGATCTGCACGAAGCTGACGGAGAAGATGCGCAGGGAAGCCGAAGAAGCCAATCAAATCGAGCTCACCGGCGAGATGAAGGAGATCAAGGCTTCGTCGCCGAACAAGAAGAGCCGTCCCAATCACGGCGTTACCGTAAAAGGCGTCGACAACCTTCTCGTACGTTTCGCCAGATGCTGCAACCCCGTGCCGGGAGACGCGATCGTCGGGTATATTACACGCGGCCGCGGCGTATCCGTCCACCGGATGGATTGCACGAACATTCCGTTCGGCGAAGACGGAGAGGAAGCGGATCGCGTGATCGAGGTCGAGTGGGAAGATTCCGTCGAAGCCAATTACAGCGTCGATATCGAAATTACCGGCCATGACCGCAGAGGTTTGCTCAACGAGGTGCTGCAAGCCGTTTCCGAAAGCAAGACGAACATCAGCGCCGTGACTGGCCGTTCGGTCAAGAACAAGATGGCGCTCATCCACATGACGGTGCTGATCCGCAACATCGACCATTTGTCGTCCGTCGTGGAGAAGATTAAGCGTGTGCAGGATATTTATTCGGTGCAGCGGATTATGCAATAAGTTGCAGTAAGTTTATATAAATGAAAGTTCAAAAAGTTCGGTTCTCAGTACCGAGAAGATTGGAGGCAGCTAGAAACTGAGTATCGGAGCGTAGCAGAGCTACGTGAGAAACGGAAGGTTCAGCTGCATTCAATATTCGACGTCGAATCCACTTCTTGAAATACTTCGTAATGGGAAGCGGAATTTTTGAACCACCTTCAAAGGAGACAAGGGACATGAGGGTTGTCGTGCAACGAAGCAAGGAAGCCAGCGTGTCCGTAGAGGGCGAGATCGTCGGGGCAATCGACCGGGGTCTCGTTCTTCTCGTTGGGTTCACGCACGGGGATACGCCGGCAGACGTCCGCTGGATGGCGGATAAGGTGGCGGGTCTGCGCATTTTCGAGGATGATGCCGAAAAGATGAACCACTCGGTGCTGGATGTCGGCGGATCGATCCTATCGGTGTCGCAATTTACGCTGTACGGCGATTGCCGCAAAGGAAGAAGGCCGAACTTTATGGCGGCTGCGAGACCCGAGCAAGCAGAGCCGCTATATGACGCCTTTAACGAGGCGCTGCGAGGCCTCGGACTGCGCGTGGAGAGTGGAAGGTTCGGGGCCATGATGAACGTGTCGCTCGTCAATGACGGGCCGGTGACGTTAATTTTGGAAAGCGGCGCTTAAAATAGGGGGATGCATGGCAACAATAAGGGATAGTAACGGATCTTGATCTCGATCCGACAATTCCTTATTCGGAGGTATCCATCGCATGCATCAATCCAGGAAGGAACAAGGTCTCGAACGGACGGGGAGGCAGCTGCTGTTCCCGGACCTTAGAGAGGCGCGAATCGTAGCGGAGCTGGAGGCGGATATCGCTTCATCCGAAGAAAAGTGGGGAGGACGTTCCCCGCTGACGAGACGGCCAGGCCTTGGTTATTAGGCTCCGTAGCCGTTTGAGGAGAGGCTCTTTCGCACCGGCGGGAAACTCGGGACAACGACTGTAAAAACGCTTCCGAAATTGTAATATTCCTGTAATGAAATTCTAACTTTCGCTTAACATCGTTAACCTATAATAAATCTCGACCCCCTTTTTAAAATATGAAGTACTTTGGACCTGCATGAAGATGCAGGTCTTTTTCTGTCTTCCGGAGGTCTGGGGGCGACGTCCCTTGACTTATGTCGCGCGGGACGGTAAAATAACAATCATTATTGTCATATGGATTCGATGACGGGACAAAGTAATTCCTCCTCGCGAATAAGCAGAGAGGGACGCCACGGCTGCAAGCGTCCTTATTCCGGTAGAATGAAAGAACCTCCCCGAGAACACTCCGTGAACGGCCCCCGTGTCACGCGCGAATCGCGCGGCATCGCGAGGAACCTAGTAGCAGAGCCCTGCGTCTAACGGACGTTACCCGTTCTGAAGCGAGCCCACCCTCGCGCGATTTCGCGCATGGTTGTCAGGCTCGGAATGTGGGTGGTACCACGGGAGCTACGACTCTCGTCCCTTGCGGCAGCATTGCCGCGAGGGGCGGGAGTTTTTTTGTTGCAGCATTCATGAAAACGTACAGACAGGAGGAAGATGGAGATGAAATTTCAGAAACCGCCGGGCACGCAAGACATTCTCCCCGGCGCGGTGGAGAGATGGCAATTCGTCGAAGGGAAGGCGCGCGACCTATGCAGACGCTACAATTTCCGCGAAATCAGAACGCCGATGTTCGAATCGACCGAATTGTTCAAGCGCGGCGTAGGCGAGACGACGGATATCGTGGAGAAGGAAATGTATACGTTCGTGGATCGCGGAGATCGGAGCCTGACGCTGCGGCCGGAAGGCACGGCCGGCGTCGTGCGGGGCTACGTCGAGAATAAGCTGTTCGGCGAACCCGACCTTTCGAAGCTGTATTACATCGGGCCGATGTTTCGCTACGAGCGGGCGCAGGCAGGAAGGTATCGCCAGTTCCACCAATTCGGCGTGGAAGCGATCGGCGCGGTGGACGCGGCTTTGGATGCGGAAGTTATAGCGCTTGGTTATTCCTTCTATACGGAGGTCGGACTTAAAGGCGTGCGCGTCGAAATCAATTCCGTAGGCACTCCCGAGGTGCGCGCGGCGTTCCGCGAAAAGCTGCTGGCGTTTCTGGAGCCGAAACGCGAGATCCTGTGCAAGGATTGCCAGTCCCGCATGGATCGCAATCCGCTTCGGGTCCTGGACTGCAAGACGGATCAGAAGCATTTTACCGACGCTCCGTCCATCCTGGACAGCTTGGACGAAGAGTGCCGCGTGCACTTCGAGAAGGTACAGCAATGTCTTAGCGATATGGACATTCCGTTCGAAATCAATCACCGGCTGGTGCGCGGACTCGATTATTACACGCACACGGCGTTCGAGTTCAAAGCCGAAGGCATCGGCGCCATCGACACGGTCGGGGGCGGGGGCCGTTATAACGGTCTTGTGTCCGACATTGGCGGCCCCGAGCAGCCTGGCGTCGGCTTCGGCATAGGCCTGGAGCGTACGGTGCTGCTGCTGGAGCATCAAGCGACGGAGCTGCCGGGGCTGCATGGCATCGACGTGTATCTGGTGGCGCTGGGCGAGGCCGCGGAGCGCGAAGTGTCCAAGACGGCATACCTTCTTCGGAAGCGCGGCATTCGCGCCGAGCGGGATTATCAGGGACGCAAAATGAAAGCCCAGCTCAAGTCGGCGGACCGGATCGGCGCCAAATATACGGCGATCCTCGGAGACGACGAGCTTGCCCGCGGCGAGATCGCCCTCAAGGAAATGGCGACGGGCGAACAACGGATGGTGGCGCTAACGGCGCTGGCAGACGAATTGTCCAGGTAAGTAACGCCGACGGTACTATGACGACGGAGTTTATAGAGCATATTTTAACTTAAATCAGAGGAGCTTGATGAACATGATGTTGAAGACGCATAGCTGCGGAACATTAACGAAAGCGGACGTTGGCCAGACTGTCACGTTGAACGGCTGGGTACAACGCCGCCGAGACCTTGGAGGCGTACTCTTTATCGACCTGCGCGACCGCACGGGTATCGTGCAGACCGTATTCAACCCCGATTTCTCCGGGGACGCGCTAGCGATCGCCGACCGCGCGCGCAACGAATTCGTGCTTGCCGTCAGCGGCAAAGTGGTGGAACGCGATCCCGAAACGTACAACGCGAACCTGGCAACGGGCGAGATCGAAATCCGCGTAACGGAGATCGAAGTGATGAACGCCGCCAAGACGCCTCCGTTCCCGATCGAAGACGGCGTCGAAGTCGACGAGTCGCTTCGCCTGAAATACCGTTATCTGGACCTGCGCCGTCCGGAAATGCAGAAGACGCTTCTGCTTCGCTCCAAGTCCGCGAAGATTTTCCGCGACTTCTTGGATACCGAAGGATTTATCGAAGTCGAAACGCCGATTCTGACCAAGAGCACGCCGGAAGGCGCGCGCGATTACCTCGTGCCGAGCCGCGTGCACGAGGGCGAATTTTTCGCCTTGCCGCAATCGCCGCAAATCTTCAAGCAGCTGCTTATGGTCGGCGGGTTGGAGCGTTACTACCAAATCGCGCGCTGTTTCCGCGACGAAGACCTTCGCGCGGACCGTCAGCCGGAATTCACGCAAGTCGACATCGAGACTTCGTTCCTGTCTCAGGATCAGCTGCTGGGCATGATGGAGCAGTTGTCCGCCAAGCTGCTCCGCGAGACGGTAGGCGTGGAGTTGGAGCTGCCGTTCCAACGCATTACGTATGCCGACGCCATGAACAAATACGGCTCCGACAAGCCGGATCTGCGTTTCGGACTCGAGATCGAAGACATCACGGACATCGTGTCGGGCAGCGACGTGAAGGTGTTCGCGAGCGTAGCGGCAGGCGGAGGCGTCGTCAAGGCGCTTAACGCGAAGGGCTGCGCAAGCTGGAGCCGCAAGGAGCTGGACGACCTGCAGCCGTTCGCGGCCCGCTACGGCGGCAAAGGCCTGGCTTGGATCACGGTGAAGGACGGCGAGTGGCGCGGTCCGATCGTGAAATTCCTGAAGGAAGAGGAGATCGCGGCGCTTACGGAACGTCTGGGCGTGGAAGAAGGCGACCTGCTGACGTTCTCCGCGGACAAACCGAAGGTCGTAGCCGACGTGCTCGGCAACCTGCGTCTCAAGCTAGGACGCGACCTCGGCCTGATCGACGATTCCAAGTTCAAGTTCGCGTGGGTGGTAGACTTCCCGCTTCTCGGCTGGGACGAAGACGCGAAGCGTTACGTGGCGGAGCATCATCCGTTCACGCGTCCTAACGAGGACGATCTGCATTATTTCGATACCGACCCGGGCAAGATCCGCGCGCAGGCGTACGATCTCGTCCTTAACGGCTACGAAGTGGGCGGCGGCTCCATGCGTATCTACAAGCGCGAGGTTCAAATGCAGATGTTCAAGGCGCTCGGATTCTCCGCCGAAGAAGCGCAAGAGCGCTTCGGCTTCCTGCTCGACGCCTTCGAATACGGCACGCCTCCGCACGGCGGCATCGCGTTCGGCTTCGACCGTCTCGTCATGCTGCTTACGGGCCGCACGAACCTGAGAGAAACGATCGCCTTCCCTAAGACGGCAAGCGCGACGGATCTGCTCTGCGACGCGCCGTCCGAAGTCGAGCTGTCCCAGCTGGAGCAGCTGCATATCCGCACGGTGCTCAAGCCAAAGCCGGTAGCTGCGGCGGCTGGTTCCGCGACGGGCGAGACCAAAGAATAATCGGTTAGCATAACGAAGGAGGCGGCGAACATGCTGCATCAATTCTCGCGCACGGAGCTTGCGATCGGTCCCGAGGGGCTGGAGCGGATGAAAGCCAGCACGGTTGCCGTGCTGGGCATCGGCGGCGTCGGGGCCATTGCCGCGGAGGCGCTGGCTCGTACCGGCATCGGCCGAATTATCCTGATCGACAAGGACGTCGTCGACATTACGAACATCAACCGCCAGATCCACGCGCTGACGACGACGGTCGGCCAGCCGAAGGCGGACTTAATGAAGGACCGGATCAAGCTGATCAATCCGGAGTGCGACGTCATCTCCTTGCGCATGTTCTATACGGAGGAGACGTACGAGACTTTGTTTGAATACGAGCTGGATTACGTCGTCGACGCGTCCGATACGATCATCTACAAGGTGCATCTGATCAAACAATGCCTGGAGCGCGGCATCCCCGTCATCTCCAGCATGGGCGCGGCCAACAAGATGGACCCGTCCCGGTTCAAGGTTGCCGACATCTCCAAGACGCATACGGATCCCATCGCCCGCGTCGTCCGCACGAAGCTTCGCAAGGACGGAATCAAACGGGGCGTCAAGGTTGTCTTTTCCGACGAAGATCCCATCAAGCCCCGCGAGGACGTCACGCAGCGCATCGTACCGGATAACGCGCCGGAAATCCGGAAAGCTAAGCAGCCCCCGTCAAGCAACGCTTTCGTGCCGCCGGTTGCCGGCTTGATCATGGTGAGCGTTGTCGTTAAGGATCTGCTCGAAAGCGAGAGCAACTGAAATCGCGGTATTGCCTGTATGTAAATCGTATGTGCTTTACGCCGCCGAATGGGGAACGATCTCCGCTCGGCGGTTTTTTTGTTCGTCTTTCATGTTAGGTCCGACGAATGATTGTATCATGACAACATTTGGGATAATATGAGGGTACTCTTATTAAATAATAGAACGGTGTTTCGCAGTGTGAAACAGGATGGGGTGGATTCTCATGGAAGCTGAAAATCGCAGGAGAATGTAGCGTGAAAACGCATGCAACGGGCATGTTCGGCGTAACGTGTATCAACGATCTGGTATCGCGCTAGGTCAATAATCAAGAAGCAACAGTACATTTGCTTGCGGGAGGTAGTGAAGAATGACGAGTTTTATCGGCATCGACCATGTGCAGCTGGCGGCTCCCCGAGGCTGCGAGAGCGAAGCGAGAGCTTTCTACGGGGATTTGCTGGGGTGGCCCGAGCTTCCTAAGCCGGCAAATTTGCTGGCCCGCGGTGGCGTATGGTTTCGCTGCGGCAGCCATGAGGTCCATATCGGCGTGCAAGAGGACTTCCAGCCGGCCAAGAAGGCGCATCCCGGCTTCGCGGTAAGCGGATTGGCGGAGCTGCACCAGAAGCTGGCGACGGCCGGCGTGGACGTGCTGGATGACGAGCGGAGACGGGATGAAGGCGTGCAGCGTATATTCGCTCAAGATCCGTTCGGCAATCGTTTGGAATTTCTTGAATACCGATAACCGTTTATGCCACTTTGAGGAGGATGGATCATATGAGTAACCTGGACAGCAAGGAACGGTTCACTGAACGGGTCGAGTCGTACGTGTTGTACCGCCCGAGCTACCCGGCGGCGGCGCTCGACTTCCTGTATAAGGAGGTCGGGTTCTCCGAACGTAGCATCATTGCCGACGTTGGAGCAGGCACGGGCATCTTCTCGGGACTGCTTCTGGATCGAGGCAGCCGCGTCGTCGCGCTGGAACCGAACGAGGCGATGAGGAGCGCGGCCGAGAAGCGGCATTCGAGCCATCCCCGGTACGCTTCTTGTCCGGGCTCCGCGGAGCGAACGGGCTTGTCCGAGGAATCCGTGCATCATATCGTGTGCGCGCAATCGTTCCATTGGTTCGACAGGCCGGCCGCGCGCGAGGAATTCCGCCGGATCCTGAAGCCAAGCGGCCATGTCGCGCTGGTCTGGAATTCCCGCAGAACGACGGGCTCGCCGTTTCTGGAGCAGTTCGAGCAGCTTCTGCTGGATTACGGCACGGACTACGAGCTAGTGGGCCACAAGTATGTTACGCGCGAGGTGCTTGAGGAAACGTTTTTCGCTGACGGAGGCCCCCGCTTGGAGGTGTTCGCCGCGGAGCAGCGTTTAGACGCGGAAGGGCTGAAGGGGAGGCTGCTGTCTTCGTCTTTCTGTCCTTTGCCCGGCCATCCCCATTACGAGCCGATGATGGAGAAGCTGGAGCGGATCTTCGAGCAATGCTCCGTTAACGGAACCGTTACGATGACTTACGACACGGAGCTTTATTGGGGGACCGTTTAAGAGGTTGTTCAAAAAGTACGCTTCCCATTACGAGGTATTCCTAGAAGCTTACTCGACATCGAATCTCGAATTCAGCCGAACCTTCCGTGCTCACGTAGCTCTGCTACGCTCCGCTCCTCATATTCTAGCTTCTTTCAATCTTCTCGGTACTGATAACCGAACTTTTTGAACCCACGCTTGAAAGTGGCGAACGTTTGTGCGGATGTGCTATGATTTAGGGAGCACTTATATAGATCGTACGAAGGATTGAGTTGCCTCATGGATTTATTTAATTACCAGGAAGAAGAAACGCCGCGCGCCAAGCTGCTCGCCGACAGGATGAGGCCGCGAGCGCTGGATGAATATATCGGACAAGAGCATATCGTGGGCGAAGGCAAGCTGCTCCGAAGAGCGATTCAGGGAGACCAGGTATCGTCCATACTCCTTTACGGACCTCCCGGCTGCGGCAAAACGACGCTCGCCCATATCATTTCGTTAACGACCAAGGGCGACTTCGTCAAGCTGAACGCGGTGGACGCCTCCGTCAAGGACGTACGCGAGGTCATTGACCGGGCCCGTTCCAACAAAACGTTGTATGGCCGCAAAACGATCCTGTTCCTCGACGTTTTCAGACTTAATATTGCATAGATGATGGATATACATGAGATGACTGATAGTGTTTATATATCAACTTTTATAGAGCGTACACAATTAAAAGATGTTGTATACGCTTGAAAATAGGGGGGTTATGTAAGTAGATAGGGCGGTGGGATTAGCCCTTGCATCTAAGCGTAACAACACAATACAGTGTTATGCATAAATATACACTTCGTCCTCTGACGGAGTGTTTTTTGTGTTATGGAAATAATTGCATAGCGCCATTTGTATCATAATTTATGGAACTGAATGGGTTATGCATCCAATTTCATGTTGAGTGAATTGGTGAGAACTGTAAGGAGTTTTACATATCGGTAATTGAAGGAGGCACCTAGAGAGATTGGCAGTCAAGGTGTTGAGAGTTTCTTTTAATATTATAAAGAAACCAATATCTGTTTTCTGATGATTTTAATCAGGAGAATAAAAATAATTGTTTAGCGAGAGGGGGGATTGCGCTATTTCAGGGGTGGTGAAATAATAGCGATGTGTTCCAAATGAAGAACGACAGTCCATTTGAGGAATGAAGCGTCAAGTAACATCAAATACAAAATATCTCATTTTCTCTGCGGATATCGAAGGAGGATTGTTATAATATAAACAAACAATCAAACGTACATTTGAATGTTATAAAATGCACAACAAAGATTAAGGAGTGATGGTATGAGCATAAGAGTTCGAAGAAGTAAAGTACCAAAGTTGAATGGTGACGGTGAATATAACGTTCGTTACCTTATTTTGGAGGATAATGAACCGATGTTTGAAGTGAACCGCTATTTGGATAGGGTAAGCTCGAATAGCTACCTTACAGGAAAGCAATATTCGTTTGTATTAGCAACTTACCTGAAATTTTTAAAACATGTTGGGATTCATTATAAGAACGTTACAAATTCAACAGTCATTGACCACTATATTAAAACGTTATTGGGTTACAGTGGCGAAACTGCGGTTATTAACATTAAGTCTGATAGAAGTAGAGATACGATTCTGTTTCATCTAAGTGTGATAAAGAACTTCTACGTTTTTTTGGAAGATGAACGTAGTGTGCAGATTAACCCTTTGACCTCTGGAGTCAAGACACAAAAACGAAATAACACTCGAATGCGCAACAAGTTCTTATATGGTCAAGTATGGGACTTTCAAGCAGAGAAAAGCATTTACGCATCAGCAATCTATACAAAGGAATCAAGAGATTATGTGAAATGGTATTCGCAGAATCAGATTCAACAGTTTATAAAACAGTTGCCTACCCTTAGAGACGTAGCCGTATTTTGGATAAGTGTAGCAACGGGAATGAGAATTGGTGAAATATTAGGTTTACGTTTAGAGCATGTTGACCGTTTTGTAAACGAACTTCAAGTTAGAAAAAGGAATAACACTGAGAACGATGCACGTGCAAAGACAACAGAACGTGAAATTCCTGTTCCTAAAGAGGTTATTGCTATTATTGAAGATTATCTTCGTTCCGAACGTGAAGAAGCGGATATTTACTATTCTGATTACTTGTTTATCAACCTGTTCGGAAAGCATAAGGGGAGAGCTTATAGACCGTACCAGTTTCTCCGGGTGTTAAAACGTACCGCTGGAAGAATGGGCATGGATTCGTCTAAAATTCGCACGCATAGCGGAAGAAGCACCAGGACACAACAATTACTCAACGATGCAAAAGAAGGTCTTATCACAGAGCAGGCGATTTTAGATGTCATGGGTTGGTCTTCCTCTGCGAGTCTTACACCATATCGAGACAAGTCTAACTCCAAAGAGCTTATTAGAACCGCAGACAGATTAAGAGAGAAAGGTCCGACAGAATGGCAAAAGTAACATTAGTCAAAGTATCCTCTGATGCCTCATCCAATGTTTTTGATGTGGATGGAATAGAAGTGAGCTTGTACTGGTCGAAGGATAAGAAAGAAGTACAAGCTTTGGAAGATATCATTAGCCAAGCTTATGAGCTGATAGTAAGAAACAAATCGTCTCTATTTGTAGAACTCATGCAAAGCCAGTTGCAATTAAAAAGAGTCAGTTTAATGCTTGTTCTGTATCAAGTTTATCCGAAAGAATGGAATGAATACCTTTACGCATGCTGCTTAGAAATGTTGGCGAATCAAATAAGTTGTTCAATAAAAGCGCTGACGATTTACGCTACAGGGGTAGATTATTTTGTGCGCGGCATAAAGAGCAAACTTGGTATTCAACAAGTTCACGATAAATTTAAGTTGTACATTAAGCAAGAAATGTTAAAAGCTTTTGGAGCGTGTAATAAAGAACGGGTTTGGCATTTGTTTCATCATACAACATTCATGACCTCTGAACTGGATGACTTATTGAATCATTCGGCAGTTGAAAACTATTTGGCTTTTTGTTATGAACACTTTAATGAAAAACGGGTTCTAGTTTCATATCGTGGAATGTTAAATTACGCATTTTACGGTGATGAGACAATGAAGACGTATTATCTGGAAAAACTCTATATCAATCATCCTGTTTCGCAAAAAATCTATGCTTTAAATGAACGGCAAACCGAACAAATTAAGCAATGGAATTATAATTTCGATGATGATGTTTGGACGATTTACACCCACTTACTTGAAAGTGTAACCGAAACACGAATTGATTTTACTGCTTTTGAAAAACAATTTCGTATTGAGGTCAAGCGATATGTTCAGCATTTGCTAGGTAACGGAGATAAGAAACCGCAGAGTCGTGTTTCTGATATTCGAAGATTTTATCTCTGCTTAGAGTCGTTATCTTATTCTGTTCATTCGTTTATGGAATTAAGACAGTTTCATTTACAACATGTCAAGAGCCATATGCAGACCGAGAAGACGGAAAATAATGATGATAGATGGGGTATGAGTACGATTCGGGGAACTTTTACGGAGATGAAGTTATTCTTGAATCATTTGCTTAAAAAAAGCAAAACCACCAACCCATTTGAGAAGATTAAGTTCCGTAATACAGACACATATACGAATAAAACAGCTTATATCCCTGAGTTCGTAATTGAACAAATTGAAAAAGTTGTACATGAACTACCTGAACCGCTTCTTCATATGTGGGTCATCATGATGAATACGGGTATGCGCTCTATTGAAGCCAGAAACTTACAAAGCGACTGTCTCGTTATGGATGAGACGGGAACAAAGATAATGATTCGGTATATTCCAACCAAAAATCTCGAAAAGAGGCTTGCTAAAGGGTTAAGTAAATTTCAAGTCATCCCTGCAAAGCCAGTTATCGTTGATTGTGTAAACAAGCAATTGGAGATAACCAAAGAACTGCGAGAATCCTCTGGGCTGAATTATTTGTTCATTAGTAATCGCGGCAGGAACAAAAGCATCGCTCTGACATCAATTTGGGGACTCGCGATGGCTCTAAATAAATTAATCGAGAAGCATCAGATAAAAGACGAATGGGGAGAGATTTATCATTATCACAATCACCAATGTAGAAAGACTTTAACAGTAGAACTGCTATCCAATGGGGCAACACTTGAAGATGTTGCTAACTATATTGGTCATTTATCCACCCGAACAACAGAGAGACATTATCATGACATAAAACTCGAAAAGCTTGCCGAGTTGGATGCAGATTTCTTTGCCATCATGTTTAACGAGATTGTAGAGCCAGAGGTGTTACAAGACTTTAATGAGGAAGAAAAGAACGCACTTTTGGAAGAAATCAAATTAGGTGCAAGACATACCCCTGAAAGGAATGGTTATTGCGTCAAGCATGTTGCTTTTGGTCCTTGTGCGAAGAATAGTTGTACGGGATGTCGATTTCTGATTACAGGACCACAATATCTTCCGCGACTTTATGATAGTTATTCAGAGCAAGAACAGCATGTGAATGAACTCATTGAACATTACCAAATTAAAAAGATTGAAAATTACGAAAACTTTGTTGAGTTCCAGCGTCAATTGAATTTGTTAAAAGTTTATCGTGACTCGATTCTTAAGACGGAAAAGGTCGCAGAGAAAGCGGGGGTTTCTTATGATAAAAGTAAAAGACCAGAAATCGATTGATAATTATCTACGAGAGCTTCGAAAAAAGATAAGTCAATATGGAGATAATATATCCTTTGATGCTGATGCTTGGTATTGTTCAAGGAAGCATAATAGTTCAGCATCGAACTCGACATTTACACTTTACTTTTCGAAGGTCGATGATGCATATAAAGAGTTAATTAAATACTTTGTGTTACTCAAAGAGGATAGCGTCAGTACCTTGCAATCAAAAATATATAGCTTCAATAACTTTATTGGGTACTTGAACCAACTTCAACCCAAACGTAGCTTGGCTGAAGTAGATGAATTTATTATTGACAGCTATGAGAGTTACTTACGCTTGAATGAAAATCCTAAATATGCCACAGATAAATATACCGATTTGAAGGATATTTTTTATACACTAGAAGAATTCGATGGATTCCCAAATGTAAAGTTTAAGATTAAAAACCCATTTACCACTGATGCAGCGACAGTTCCGAATCGCTATATTCCTTCAAGTGTTGTTAGTAAGCTCGATATGGTGATGAAAAGTCAAAAGCATGATATACCACTTGAACTCCGAACGGCGTATTGGCTGATTCGTTCCTTTCCGAATCGTATGAACGAAGTTCTTAGCATTCGGCACAACTGCTTGAAAACACTTTATAGCTATTATGTTTTATCCATTCCATCAACAAAGCAAAGTGGCAATATCAGACCAGAACTAAAAGCGCTGCCGATTATCTACAATGGTCATGGCGAATACCTTATCAATCTTATCAAAGAGATGCAAACTCAATACAAGCACTTAATGGAGACAAAGGAGTTGTCTCGTAATAAAGATATTAATTATTTATTCGCCTATCTTCCGTACTCCCTTTACGTGGAGCATGGGTTGATACGATATCGTAGACGAAATTATAGAACATCAAGGGTGCTAAAATTAGCAAAAGTGAATCATGATTTGAAGGAAATCTGCAAGCTTTTAAATATTATGGATTCAAAGAATGAAATCGCACAAATTACGTCCCATCGGTTTCGTCATAATGCAGTTACAGATAGGAGATATAAGGGCAGTTATACGGAAGAACAAGTTATGGCACAAACTGCCCATAAAAACAAAAAGATGTTAAGTCGATATGTAAATCCGTTAAAGGATATTTATAAGGATGTACTCACTAAAAATCGAATTGCCCCTAATGAAGCAGGTGTTGAGTTTAAAGGCACGATTATGAATTTAAATGAAGCAACGATTGAACGATTGAAAAAGAATCGGCAAATGTACCTCACTTGGGAGGCTGGTGGTGATAAGGGCGTTGGTATGTGCAGTTATATTCAGGGATGCAGCCCCAAGAGTGGTGCAGAGAAGGCATTGCCTGTTAAGTTTGAATGTTACGCTTGTGATTGGTTCGTACCCATTGCGGACTATATAGACTCATACAGAAAAGAAGAGGAGTATTGGGAAGGTGTGGCAAGAGAAACAGAATCTAATCCAAGCCGAGCAGCTACCTTTGAAAACGCACTGCGAAATTTATCTTTAATTCAACATGTTATTGAAATATGTGAAAACGGGATAGAAAAACATAAAAAACAAATCGTTGAAAAGATAAAGAGCGGAAAACTTATCGGAGAGGTGCATGCGTAATATGGATGTAAACGAGGCTATAAAGAATTTGCAGTTTTCACAAAGGGAAGATACTGTAAATAAGGTCAAAGAAGCCATTCAGTATATTCGTGATTTTGAAGGGGAAAACGCCAGATTGACAGCAAATAAAATATTGAAAAATTGTGATGTCTCCAGGGCTGTACTTTATAAGCGGCACATCTTAGAGTTATGGAATCCTAGACTTTGGTATCACCGCTACGGACGTAAGCAAGGGGGAGTGGATCCTTACTACGATAAAGAACTTAAAAAACTTCAAGCTGAAAAAGAACAGATATATCAGAAGTTTAAAGTAAGCGAAGGTCGGAATCAGCAACTTACGGAGCAATTGCAAAAGCAGAAACAGATTAGTCAGGGTTATTTGGCTCGCAACAAAGAATTGGATGAGGAGAATAGTGTTTTGTTAGGGAAGCTTTCGCAATATCAAACGATGATGCATTCACGTGGTATCCAATTCTAAGCGTACACCCCTTCTTGTTCATGGAAGGGGTGTTTTTCGTTATCACCGAAATGGACTATAATAAGGTATAAGCCTTATAGAATTAGGAGAAAACGTCATGGACTTATTTGATTATACACTTGAACAAAATAACAACTTCAAACCACTTGCTGAAAAAATGCGACCTCAAAGTCTGAATGAATTTTTTGGGCAAGAACATTTGCTTGCTCCAGGTAAGGTTCTACGAAGGTTAATTGAAAATGACCATTTGACCAACATGATACTGCAGGGTCCTCCATCGTCTGGAAAGACAAGTCTTGCTACGATTATAAGCAAAATGACGAATGCCCACTTCATTCGGTTAAATGGGGTTAACCTCGGCATTGCTGATATTCGAGAAGCCATCAAGAATGCTAAAGATAATTTAAAATTGTACAACCAACGAACCGTATTGTTTATCGATGAGATTCATGCCATGAAAAGCAACGTGCAAGAGGCGCTACTTCCTCCAAGTGAAGATGGAACATTCACGCTAATCGGTGCAACGACCGAGAGCGTCATGCACGACATTATCCCACCGCTCGTATCTAGATGTAAGATATATAATTTCAAACCTCTTGAGCATGATGACCATAAACAAATCATTCGACTTGCTCTGCAAAATCAAGAACGTGGGCTTGCAAATAAGTTTGAAATTACAGAAGATGCTTTGAGCTATCTGGTCGATATAACGAATGGGGATGTACGCAATTCTCTAATTGCTTTGGAGAACGCCGCTTACTCACTACATGGCGATAACGTCATTGAATTACAACAAATTCAAGAAGCCGTAGAACAAAGAATCAACGGCATGAATCAAACGGATTTTTATGATATCGTGTCTGCCTTCTGTAAATCGCTTAGGGGCAGCGATTCTGACGCGGCGGTATATTGGATGGCTCGACTCTTATACAGCGGCGTAGACCCCATTTATATCGCACGTAGAATGGTCGTGCATGCGACTGAAGACGTGGGTATGGGGAATCCTACGGCTTTACAGATGGCGTTGGCAGCCAAACAAGCCGCCGAATTTGTAGGTATGCCAGAATGCCGTATGGCGCTTGCACAAGCGGCTATATTTATCTGTGAGAGTCCTAAGTCTAACTCGGTGTATAAAGCTATTAACGCCGCGCTGGAGACCGTTAAGAATACCAGACCATTCGATGTTCCTGACCATCTGAAGGATGGCACGAAGACGTATATAAACCCAGTCGACTTTCCTGATAAACGCCAGCCGTTATTGCCGCCAGAACTGCGAAATCATCAGTTTTACAAGCCACAGAACAGCGGAACTGAATCAAAAATTTATGTCAAACACCAACAAAGAAGTGAAAGGGAGTAGAGCAAATACGAATAACTTCATATGTATGCCTTCTACTCAATTGGAAATGCTAGATTCCTGTGAAACTAGCATTGGGGTGAGATGATTGAGTGAAAGCTTTCTGGATTTACATGTAGAAGACATTGAAGCCGCCGCGGATATGTTTAAAGCGTTGGCTGATTCAAATCGTTTAAAAGTCATGTATTTGCTCTTAAACCGACACTGTTCGGTCAATCAAATTACAGAACGGTTATCTATGTCACAACAAGGCGTGTCGGCTCTTTTGAGAAAACTTCGTTATTCAAATCTGGTTTTCTCCAGAAATGAAGGGCAGAATCGCATCTATTCCTTAAGCAATGAACACGTAATGAGACTTATGCAAGAAGCCATATCGATGATTAAGTCAAATAAAACATGAGATGATGGTTATTTTCGAATCTCACCGTAGGAGGGATACGATGACGATACAACCTGGACAACTGGAACCTATAATAGCTATGAGTCACGATAAAATCTCCATTCAAATGAAAACAAAACTGAACAAAATACTTTATGCGTATTATTGATGGATTTGTAGATTCGATTTTATTCTTGACGTTTGTTACATTTTGGTAGTAAATTTAGTGTAATCAAATATGAATGACAAACGGAAGCACCGTTGAATGAGCTGGGTCACTAGCTTATTTAACGGTGCTTTTTGTTTGTTAAAAAGGAGAATGAAGATGATGAATAATGAGGTTGTACAATTGATGACAAATGAGCAGTTGGAAAGATTTATGCAGCTGGGTGTTAGTGTGGAGGCTGGGGTATTTGATTCATTTGATAAGGTTGGTTTTATTCAACAATTTGATGATACAGTAGTTGTAATTGGAAACGAGTATTATGTGCGTGAAAGTTGTTCGTTTTTTGGAAAGATGAATCCGTAATTGTCATATAGGGAGGACACGCCAATTTGTGCTTATCTTAATCAGAAGATTAGAAGCTATAATGAAACGGATATGTTGATGTTAGATTTATTTTTGAAATATTCCATTCGACAAGGAATAGATGTACCGCCTTGTATGGCATTGTAATACACCGTTTTCCCTCAGTTGACCTCTTGTAGGAGGATGAGAGAGTGGCGTTCTATGAGCATTCTGGGCGTTTAGAATATGTTAGAAGCTTTGAGGGACTATTCATATTGGACTAGTAAAATAAATTAGGAGAATTGTGCGCATTTCCAAACAAAATTGTTATAGTAAATATATATTCGTTAAATGAATGTATATTTACAAGGAGGCGCGAAGCATGAATTCAACTAGAAAAAATAATGACCCATACTTGGATGACCTTGAACTGGTCAATCATTTTATCAAACAACAAAAATGGGATAATCAAATGGTCATATTCTATCCGAAGGAACAAGGTTCAAAATATTTAGTGGAAGATATACGTAAGCTGGTGAGCCTTGTTCAAGATAGCCACATTGAATTGTTACCAGCGGCTTTTCAACTGACATCAAATCCAAGGGTTGTATTAAATAATGGCAGTAATCATTTTGCATTAATCAATATCAAGACCTACACTGAAATAAAAAATAGAATAACGGAATGTAATTTCTTCTATTCTGAGAACAAGCATGATGCTGATTATCGATTCGCCTCATTATTTTTAATGGAGTCGAGAGCTATACTAGATTTAGCAAATGAAATTGAAGTAGATACTCGAAATTTACCTCCACAGGATTTCATTAAAGTAGCCGAACGAACAATGAAGATATGCTTAGAGATATTCGGAAAAGAAATTCAGGTAAATAACGTGTTTGAATATTTCTTTTTAACATGTTCTGAACGCTATTTTGCGCTGCCTGAATTAAGCTTTATCAGACGTAAGCTTATGCTTAGATTAGGTTCAATTATTGGTGGTTATGGAGATTATTACTCCTAATCTAAGGCATTAAGAAGCGCAATGACAGCTTTCAAATCACGTTCTGACTTGCTTTTGCAAAGCATAACGATTTGCTCGATAAGCAGCTCTTCCTTAGTGGAGGGGCTGTTTTCTTGTAATAGGTCAACGGTTTCAATGTTCAAAGCTGTTGCAATATCGTCTAACTTTTTTAAGCTGATGTTATTTTGTTCATCCTCAAATTTTTTAATGAACTGTCTAGATAAACCTGCAGATGAAGCTAATTGTTCATGGGAGAGTCTTTTTAGTTCACGTATCTCTCGAACACGCTGGCTTGCGATATGTAGAATACGACTCATAAATACAGTCCTTTTTCATATAATTTTGTATGTTTTCATTCTATCAAAAATGAATGGAGAAAAGGTATAATCATAAGCTCTCTGGACAAAATGTTTTCATCGACACAATACGACAAAACAGGGAGATGAAAAAATGAATACGATTCGAATGTTAGAGGCGAAATTGATTTATGTTTTAATGAAATATGAAGGGGAACTGGATAAAATAAAACAGTTTGTGCTTTATCAGGATGCATGTAAAAAGCACATTGAAGGATTTAAAACAGAGGAATTTATTGTGAGGGCGAATCTGACTTTTTTCAGTGTCGAAATTGGTCCACACATACAAATCGATTCGTTTGAAGCGAAGTCGGATACAACTTTATTTTCGCTGATAATCGAAGAGGAGAAGGGAGAGAAAATTGTTTCAATCCATTTCACAAAAGGTCAGTTTATGTATTCAGAATTTCGGAAAATACCAGGATTGTCGGATTGAAACTTCTACTTAAAAAAAACCAAGCTCTATTATTCTAGAGCTTGGCACGTTTTAGTAATAATCTGTTTCCTTAGTTTATAAACCCCCACTTTTCATTAAGGCTAACTGCTGCCAAACCATCTGAATAATTTTTAGCATCGTTATACTTGAAATCAATAACGGTATTACCAAGTCTATCTATGAACCCATATTGTCCATCGAGTTTTGTTACAACAACACCTTCAGAAAAAACAGAACCTAATTCAAATTTGGGTTCAACGATAAATTCGCCCGTTTTGTCAACTATTCCCCAGTTTCCATCGAGATTAACCATTTCAGCATTAAACTCAAATTTGCTACTTAGAATCGCTTTGTATTTGAATTCTCCAATTGCATTGCCTTTTGAATCAATAAAACCTGATTTCTCATCTAGGGTTGCATAGTAAATCTCTGAATCATCTGCTGTAATGTATTCGTAAAATTTATCGTCAATCGCATTACCAGACTTATCAATTAAGAATCCTTTGTCATCAAGCGTGACACCAGATACACCATTCGAAAAACCACTCCAAGCTACCCCCCTCTGTCAGAATAGTTGTCGTACCCCATTAATGAAAGTATAGTGGGGATAACGAGAACGAGGTGAGAGACGATGAACCAAGTTGATGAGAAATTAAAGCAGAGCATTGTCCAGCGCATGTT